>QMCD01002451.1_pt1 | contig 19115 bp, 11 predicted proteins | sample 1821841 | NCBI WGS metagenome assembly QMCD01 (sample SAMN01991225, study PRJNA193472) | Termite gut metagenome, whole genome shotgun sequencing project. | isolation source: worker | host: Macrotermes natalensis
ATGTATGAAAAAAGACTTGCCAACGAGTAGCCAACTAACATAATCTCTATGCTTGATGAAAACAATAGCAAAAAAACAATACACAGCACATTCCGGAATAATTCCAACCGGAAAAAAATCTTTGAGAAACCTCTAACAGCCAATATATTCAGATTTAAGGAGTGAAACGGATAGATTATAGCCGAAATGGTTAGTATTTGAAAGTAAGGTATGGCGGGCAACCATTTGCCGGTCAGAACAATCACAACCAGATTTTCGAGCAGGCAAAATAGAATGACCATAACCGGAAAAATCAGAAAAGCCGTTATTCGTATTATCTTCTGAAAGTAAGCCCGCTGTTCCTCTTTTTGTTCATTCAACTTGGAAAGAACCGGATATGAAACTCCGACTATAGCTGAGGAAATAACACTGCACGGCACAGCTTGGAATTTATTCGCTTGAGCGTAATATCCTAAATCTTCATCCGTATATTTCTCTCTTCCCCCTATGATTAGGTTGTATATGTTTTTTACGGCAGCATTTAAAACAGAGGTGAGCAACAAAAATGAGCTGAAAGAAAAAACTTCCCTGATGATTTTAAAATCAGGGATTGAAACAGTCCATTTGCTAAATATCCATAACATTACTGAACGGACAGCACTTTGTATGACCAACTGCCATGCTAATGCCCAATATTCATACTCAAGAAACACGAGTAAAATGGTAATAGCAGCGGAAATAATAGCCGATGTAATATTTGCAATAGTTATTTGCTTGAACGACAATGAGATTGAGAGTTTAATATTAGGGACTATTCCTAACGAATTGGCAAGAATGGATAAAAAGAGAACACGGGAAAGCGCTCGCAATTCGGGCATTTTAAAATAGTCTGCAATAAAGGGGGCGCACAGAAATAAAAGCACATAAAGAAATACGGACAAAGCCACATTGGTGAAAAAAACAGCTGAATATTCGGAATTTTTATTCCCTTTTCGTCTTATCATTGCCGATGAAAAACCACTGTCAATCAAAAGTGTACTCAATACGGTGAATATACTCAAAGCCCCCAGCAACCCGAAATCTCTCGGCGAAAGCATCCGCGCTGTAAAAATCCCCACAAAAAGAGCGAAAATTTGGGTTCCGACCTTATCCGTCATATTCCAAACAAGGGAACTGATCGTATTTTTTTTCAATGAATCAGACATGTCGCAAAATTAAAAAAATATAGTTCAAAAATAGGACAATGCAAGGAAAAAGAATTATTTTTGCAGAAATAACAAAAGTCTATTACTTTGACATTATGAACAAACCGAATTTAAACTGGTCTAAAATTCTTCCCCATGTTGGAATTATTTTTTCTTTTTTAATGCTCTCATTTCTTTTTTTTCCTTATGTACTGGATGGAAAAGAGTTAAAATCGCACGATACCGATAGTTGGGTTTATTCGTCTCGTGAAGCAAGAGAGTATAATGATAAGCACGAAGATGACCCTACTCTTTGGACAAATAGCCTCTTTGGCGGTATGCCGACTTTTCAGCTTACGGCTCCTCCCAGCAAAAACATAGCACAAATGGCGCAAAAAAATCTTTTAGCCAATGTGTTGCCGACACCGGTTTATATACTTTTTCTCTACCTCGTCTGTTTTTATGTCCTGCTGACCTGCTTGGGATGCAATAAGTGGCTGGCTGTCATAGGTGCGCTGGCTTGCAGTTTTACCTCTTATAATCTGATTATTATCGCCGCCGGGCATGTCACAAAGGCTGTGGTCATTGCCTTCGTGGCTCCGTTAATCGGAAGTATTTGGTTAGCATTCCGTAAAAACAGGATCGCCGGAGCATTACTCACAACTATATTTCTAAGTTTGGCGATAGCCAATAATCATGTGCAGATATTATATTACACTATATTTATTGTGTTATCTTTAGGGATAGTTGAACTGGTTTATGCCTTTAAAAATAAACAATTAAAAGTTTTTTTTCAGACAACCGGTCTTCTTTTCGGGGCCTTAATACTTGCTGTCGGAATGAATGCAACGCTTTTATACACCACTTTTGAATACAGCCGGTATACCATGCGAGGAGACTCCAACGAACTTACCCCAAAAAATGAAAATACGGCTAAAGCAGTTAGCGGATTGGACAAAGATTATATTACAGCATGGAGCTATGGTGTTGATGAGTCATTCACGTTACTTGTACCGGATTTCAAAGGAGGTGCGAGCGGAGGAACACTTGATGCCGGTTCTGAAACAGGAAAAGAATTAAAAAAAATGGGTGTTAGAAATGTAGAAAAAGTGATGAAAGATTTTCAACTGCCATTATATTGGGGAACACAGCCTTTCACATCCGGACCGGTCTATTTGGGAGCAGTCATTTGTTTTTTATTCATTCTCGGATTTTGCCTGGTTGATAACCGGACGAAATGGTGGCTGCTTCCGGTCATCATTCTTACGCTAATGCTTTCATGGGGTAAAAACTTCATGCCGTTGACTGATTTTTTCATTGATTATGTTCCTTTGTACAACAAGTTCCGCACAGTTGCCATGATATTGGTTGCCACAACCTTGTGTATGACAATCGTTGCCATACTCGGATTGCGTGCTTTCTTGAAAGAGGATGCCAATAAGCAAAAAAATAAGCGTGCATTATACATTGCTCTTGGTATTAGCGGAGGACTTTGTCTGATTTTTTTGCTAATACCTTCATTGAGTGGAAGTTTCGTTGGACGGTCGGATGTGCAATTTTCCGGAGATTATGAGTTTTTACAAAGAACTCTTCCGGTTGACAGGGAAAACATGTTGCGTTCGGATGCTATCCGGTCGTTCGTTTTCATCATTTTATCCGGAGCTGTTTTATGGCTTTACAACGAAAAAAAGCGTTTCAGCATGCACTTTATCTACATTGCCTTAGCTGTGTTTGTTTTGGCCGATTTATGGACTGTAGCTAAGCGGTATATGAACGAAAGCAATTTTCAGAACAAGAAAAAAAGTACGGCGGTACTTCTTCCTTCCGAAGCCGACAAGTTTATATTGAATGATAAGTCTACCCATCGCGTGCTGGATATTACTGTCGACATATTCAACGATGCTAAGCCATCTTATTTCCATCAAAATATCGGAGGATATCATGCCGCTAAATTAAGCCGTTACCAAGATCTGGTTGATTACCACTTGGCAAGCGATATTCAAAAATTACTGCAAGGACTGAATACTGCAAGAACAATGGAAGAGCAAAACTCAGTATTCAGCAATGCTCACATCCTGAATATGCTTAATATGAAGTACCTGATACACGACCATAAAAGCATACCTATCATAAATCCGGAAGCCAACGGAAATGCGTGGCTTGTATCGTCTTATCGTGTTGCCGGAAATGCAGATGAAGAAATGGCGATTCTCGGACAAATTAACACGAGAAACGAATTGGTGGTGGATAAGCGGTTTGAAGGAATGTTGACCGATATAAGCAATCGCGACACCACTGCGACCATCGAATTGCTCAGTTATGTGCCTAATAAGTTAGTCTATTCTTTCAATTCGCAAACCAGCCAGATAGCTGTTTTCTCCGAAATATTTTATGATAAGGGGTGGAATGCTTACATAAACGGAGAGAAAGTACCTTATTTCAGAGCCGACTATCTACTCAGAACGATGTCTTTAAAAGCAGGCAATTACACGATTGAGTTTAAATTTGAACCGCAAAGTTTTCGCATTGGAAACATGATAACAACTACCTGCTCAGTTATATTTATACTGTCATTGATTGGGTATGTTGTGTTCAGGATAAAAAAGGGAAAAGAAAAAGCGCACAAATAAAAAGATAAAATAGTTACAGATTAGGTGCGACACAAATAAAACACGACACAGATTTTTTATTACATTCAAAGTGATAAAAAATCTGTGCCGTTTATGTACTAAAGTATAAAAATATCAATACTTCCGGTTCCAAATTTCTGAAGAGATAAATGCCCGGCGTGCATCATCCGTATTATTGAATGCTACGGAAACCGGATGCTCTTCTTGTTTTTCGTTCAGTAGGTTGAGTGGTTTTTCTTTAGATTTATTCTTTGCAACCGGTTCTACTTTCGACCTGCTTTGCATCGGTTGAATTACCGGCTGATGTGTAATCTGTTCTTTTGGGGAAACAGGAATGGGATTCCCCCAAAAATCAACCTCTTCGCCAGTTGTCGAATAGGGGTGATTTTCGGAGAGATCCGGTATAGGTGTAGATTCCTCTTGTTTTCGTAGGAGTTTCAATATGTTAAAAATAACGACTCCCACGATAACAATTATATACACATAATTACCTAAGTCCATACATTTCCTATATTAAAGATTCGATTTTGGACATAAGCGTGCTTGCAGTTTTATCATCAGCCCCAACGTGCTTATCAACCATCTCGCCGTTTTTAACGAAAATGATTGTAGGGATATTGCGGATGCCGAATTTTTCACAAGTATCCGGATTCTCATCCACATTCAACTTGCCAATAACGGCTCTTCCGGCATATTTATTCGACAACTCTTCGATTGCCGGCGCAATTGCACGACACGGTCCGCACCAAGGTGCCCAAAAATCTATTACCACCAATTCTCCCCCGCTAACGAGCTGCTCATAATTTGCATCTGTAATTTCTACTGCCATTTTTTTGTTTTTTGATTATATATTATTGTTATTTTATCTCAAATCCAAAACAAAAATAAGAAACAATTTTCAGTTTTCAGATATTGTTTTATTTATTTTTAGTTACAATGCAGGCTGTTTGTTTCTTTTTTCTCGATTATAACAAAATGAGACTTCCATTTGTTCTTTCTTTTTCTTTTTTCTCTCAACTTTTGCAAGTTAAATTTCAGAGTTGTTTAGTTAAGGATTATAGTAATACTTCGCATACTTGTTCGTTTTGTGAATAATAAAGCGTAAGTTCATAAATTTTAATGTGAAGTTAACTAAATGATATTGAGTTAAATTTTTTAAAACCATGGTTCATGCCCAAAAAAAAGTTACTTTTGCAACAAATGTCTAATAAATTTATAACTAATATGAATAGTAAAGTAATTTTTCGGTTAGTATGCCTGCTGCTGCTGGTGTTTGTCGCGTTTATGTTTTACAGGTTGCAACAAACGGATAAAGAGGAAAATGCCAAGTCTGCATCAGTAAATAATGAAGCGGCTCTTTCTGTGATTCATAGCAGAAAAAGTGTGCGGAATTTTGTTCCCGGCAAGCTTGTCGGCAAAGAAGATATAGAAAAAATCGTGCGAGCCGGTATGGCAGCTCCTTCCGGAAGGGATTTGCGTCCATGGGAGATTATCGTGATTACAGATCGTAAGGTAATGGATACGTTGACTGCCAAGTTGCCGTACGCTAAAATGCTGGAAACAGCTACGGCGGCGATTGTTGTTTGCGGCGATACAACCCGCTCTCACTTATGGGTGTATGATTGCTCTGCCGTTACGCAGAATATACTGCTGGCTGTTGAGGCATTGGGACTTGGTGCGGTATGGACAGCTGCTCATCCTTACGAAGACCGTATGTCGGCTGTGGCAAATGTAGTAGAATTGCCTGCAAATATTTTGCCATTGGCAGTCATCCCTATCGGTTATCCGAATGGAGATTTCGAACCGAAAGAAAAATACGATTCAACAAAAGTACATTTCAACAAATGGTTAAAATTGGAGTAAACTTGTATTGAGAAGATTACTTTTATGGAGAAAGAAGAATGGTTTCCTTTGGTAGATGAAACCGGAAAGATAACCGGACGTGCTACTCGTAAAGAGTGTCACGGCGGTTCTTTCTTGTTGCATCCTGTTGTTCACTTGCACGTTTTTAATAGTCACGGCGAGTTGTTTTTGCAAAAACGATCCGGAAAAAAAGATATTCAGCCGGGTAAATGGGATACTGCCGTTGGCGGACATATTGACTTTGGCGAGGAGGTGTATCAAGCGCTCATGCGCGAGGCTTCGGAAGAGTTGGGGATTTCTGATTTCGTACCTGAATTTTTCTATCGTTATGTGTGGGATTCACCCTTGGAACGCGAATTAGTTTATACTTACCGCACCACTTACGAAGGAAAGATTACCCCTGATACATCAGAATTGGACGATGGACGTTTTTGGACATTTTCTGAAATAGAGGGGCAGATAGGAAAAGGGATATTTACCCCAAATTTTGAAAAAGAATTCTCGATTTTGTGTAGGGAGATTCAGTAAATGAATAATGTATTGATAATAAGTCTTTAAGTTTATTATTTCCTGAAAAACAAACCCCGATTTCGCTCATAAGCAGGCGAAATCGGGGTAATTTATTAGATCGGTTGACAAGGTCAAATCATGTGCCGGGAATAATACCCAAACTCAGGTTATTATTATTTCCCGGTTTCACTGTCCGGCTACTCTTCAAATAAATGTTTCCTCTTAATTTGACAATTATTGGTGCCGAAATCGACAATTTTTCTACTTCACTATGACTTTCTGAACCGAAGCACCCTGTTTCATAATATACACTCCGGCATTTTCCGGCTTTGTTGTGCCGAGAGGTTTGCCCTGGATCGTGAAATAGAAGACCGGCGAGGACTCGTCAGCGGAAAATGGCTGTGCGGAGATAATTTGCGTTTGAGTTGTTTCCGGTGAATCGATTGTTAGAACAAAAGTAGTAACGCTTTGGGCAGGAAGAGCAGCGGTAAATTTGTTGCCGCTTACATTTACGCTTGTTCCTTTAACCAAATTTTCAGTTCCGGATGTTCTCCAATTCTCTATTTTCTCTATTTCCATATCTGAAGGGAGATTATTTATGGCAAAATCCTGGTTCACTACCGAAGTTTTCTTATTAACAGCTACAATAACTACTTCACCGTCCCTTTTATAAGCCGATACGAAAACATCCGTAGCCGGATTTTTGGTCGCATCAACCCTGATATACCCGGGGCGAATAAATTTTGAAAAATGGGCCATCATATAACCGCGTTTGCTTATGTTTCCGTTTTCTTTTATCGGGCTGTAACTCCTGCGGATATACCACCACACATACGCCTGAAATTCGGCATCCACCATATTTCTATGAATATGATCGGCAAGATTTAGGGCATTAGGCCAGGCATCTGCGTCTGTATTACTGTCAGGATAATACACTTCTGTCATCCAAAGATCTTTGCCCGTACCTTTTTGTTTAAAAAGCGGGTATGCGTATTGATTGGTTGGCGTACCATACATGTGCGTTCCGAAAATATCCACGTTAGCAAGTGCAGTTGCGTTGTTCAGAATCGGGTCGGACATATCTTTCCTGTATTGAAATGATTCCGGAGCCATAATTCTACAATCTATGGAAGGGGCGTGATTGATCAGGAAATCAACAATCTCTGCCGAAGTCCACCAAGTCCAATCATCTGCGTAATCAGGTTCGTTCTGTACGGAAATGGCGTATAAATCTACCCCATTATCTTTCATGAACTTAACAAAATCGTTGAGATGCTTTGCATAAGCGGCATAGCTGCTTTTTTTCAAGCGTACTGCCGTTTTACCATTGCGGTTAAAAGTTTCTCTCATGCTTTCCGGAGGACTCCAGGGAGAAGCAAAAACAATTGCTCCGTGTTCAATGGCCTTTTGAGCAGTTGCAACTTCTTTTCTCCAGTTATTGGAATTAGGATCAACGTGAATTCTTAAAATGGAAAATCCTAATTGATTGTCACCATTACCAAAAGCGGTTTCTCTTTGAGCCGGAGTTAAATCTCCTCCCATCCAGTCGGGATAATTCATTCCGCCAAAACCGCGAATAACCTGAGCCTCCCTGGATAAATTTATGGCAGCTTCTCCTGGTGTTGTAATGACAGCATCCGGGTCTATTATGTTTATGGAGCCGCACTCGACAGATATATTCTGCACAACTCCATCGCAGGTTATTGAAACCATGCGAACGGTTCTGTTGTCGCCTGCGATGCCAAACGACTGGTTGGTATTATTGTTCCAGTTTGATACGCTTGTATAAGTTGAATTACCGGGTCCGCTAATCTCAAATTGAGGATTGGAAGCAGCTCCCTGGCTACAGCTAAAAGAGGGGCGGTTTACTACCTCGTTCAATTTATAACTGCCGCTTATATTGCAGGCGGGCTGAGCAAAAACAGAAGTTGTGCTTATAAGCGCAACAAAACTTAAAACCTTTAGAATCTTTTTCATGCGAAAATTATTTTGTTTTTATATTATTGTCGAACCAGCAGGACTTTTATGGTTTAATGAAGAGAAAAATAAGCAATTTATGATAATTATTTCCCACAAAGCCACAAAGAACACAAAGGGCCAAAAAAACTTTGTGTTCTTTGTGGCTTTGCGGGAAACATTTATAAACTATTTATTCTCTGTTTCTAAGTACGCGTTTCATTATCTTACTCCTATTTCTTAAATTGATTTACAAACCCGGTACCTTCGCTTAAGGTCGTTCACGGTAAGCTGCCGGTCACGCCTGTACCTTTTTCTTCAAACTTATATGAACTCAAGCGGAACGGTTCTCCTGTTCCCTTGAACACAAGGTAGAGATAGTCCCTAATGCCGGTGAGGTTTGAAACATTGCATTCAAAAGTTTTCCAAGTCTCCCAACTACCGGTAGAAGTAATTTCACAGGTGCCGGCAAGCGTTCCGGTGGCGCTTCCGGTTCTGATTTCAATCTTGCCGCCCACCGCAGAATTACTCGCCGCCCTTACCGTGAATTTAGCGGCTCCGGTTCCAAAATCCACCCCTTTAAGGCGAACATAGCTTCCATCGGAAATGCCGCCAAGTACAGTTTCTGTTTTTCCGGCGGGAATGGTTACGTTAAATTTTGACACCTTTCCGTTGCTGTTGAAAGTAGAAGCTATGATTGTTTGGTATGGATTGAAATTCTTTATTTGCGCCGGCATGGCATTGCCGGCAGGTACGGGTTTTATGGTGCCGTCCGTATTAAATTCCAGCACATCAACGCTCACGCTTCTGTATTCGCCGTCCGCAATATTGTTCAGCCTTTTCAGACGGCGATCGTGGTAGAAAAGATACCATTTACCTTTGAACTTAACAGGATGTGCATGGTTATTTCCGCCATTTACAGAGGGATTTGGAAACATAGTGCCTGTGTATGTATAACCGGTCAGCGGATTATTACTCATGCAGTAATCAATGGCAGCCTCCGGTCCTCCGGAAAAGTTTGTAGAATAGCTAAAATAATACTTTCCGTTTTCCTTATGCACAAAAGCGGCTTCAAATGAACGGCGGGTGTCTGTGATAGTAACTGCCGTTCCTTTTAGGCTGGTCATATTGTCGTTTAGCTCAATGCCACGCAAATTGGAACCTGTTCCCGTGTCTCCGCCGCCAAAATAAAGGTAAGCCTTGCCGTCATCATCAATAAAGCCGGCAGGGTCAAAAAGCCAGGGGACATTGCAATTCGGCATTTGCTTGTTAATAAGTGCCTTTTTATTAGGGTCTGTAAACGGACCTTCAGGTCTGTCGGCATAAACAACTCCTATGGAGTTTCCGCCATCCGGAACATAAAGGTAAACCTTGTTATTTTTCACGGCTGCTCCGGGCGCATAGGCCTGATTTGCCCACGACATGTCCCTCTTTACCTGAAACACTTCGCCGTGATCAGTCCAGTTCACCATATCGTCTGAAGACATAAGCGTGTATGCTGTTATATTATAGCCGCCGGTAGCCGGGTTATTATTATCAAACGAAGCATAAACATAAATACGGTTGTTCCAAATAAAAGCGTTTGGGTCGGCTGTATATTTGTGGGTAAAAATCGGATTTTGTGCTAAAACCGGAGAAGCCGCAAAAATCCCCATTAGCAATAGAACTACTGAATTAAGTAAAGTCTCTTTCATTTTTTGATTTAAGATTTGATAAAAATTATTTATAGAAAAGCCTGTTTCGCCGTAAAAAAACTAAAATATAAACATTCGACAAAGTATCCGGCACTATATCGAAGCCAAAAGTAAAATACCAACTTGTAAATGTAGTTATTTCATTGTATCAATCCAAACTTTTTATTAAAAAAGATTAAATATCTGCATAGTTCAATAATAAGTAATAAAAAGAATTTAGTGTCGTAAAAAAATCCCGTTAGAGATTCAATATCGGCAAAAAGCATGGTAATATGAAATAGCAAGCCGTAGGTTTGCTACTCCAATAGGCGATATTGCGTACCAACCACGCAGTTTGGCGGAATATCTATTTTCTACCGGACTAAAATGCCTAACGGCATTAAAAAATATGCTTATCAGCCATATTACCCCTAACAATAATTATTTCCCACAAAGACACAAAGAACACAAAGTTTTTTATAGCCTTTGTGTTCTTTGTGTCTTTGTGTGGGAAATAATTATTATAAGTTTTTATGACCTTTGTCGTTGTGTTTATAAAATTCGTCGACTTTAGCATTGGGGGTAATATGGCTGATAAGCGAATTAAAAAATACGTCAATAATTGATTTGTATCACTTAATTAGTTATTGCTTTTTAAAATTGAATAAAAGTTGTAAGATATTTTTCTTGTTTTGTGTACAGTTTTAGAGGCTTTTTGTAACAATTGAGCAAGAAAGTTTTTTGAAAAAACTAGCCCATTGAGTGACTTGGAATATTTATAATCCCAACTAATTCAGATAAAAAACAAGTGGAAGTACGTATTAAAACATACTTCCACTCATTTTTATACAGAAACTTTTATATATCAAAAGTCTTCTTCTTCAATTTCTGCCATTGCAGGCTCTCTTGCATCAAGGACACTTCTACGGGTATCCATAATTTTGTCCATTTCTTCTTTCGAGCCAACGATGATTTTGTCAAATTCGCGCTGACCGGTTCCGGCAGGGATTAAGTGACCGCAGATAACGTTCTCTTTCATACCTTCCAAGCGGTCGATTTTTCCGCGGATGGCAGCGTCATTGAGTACTTTGGTCGTCTCTTGGAACGAAGCGGCCGACATGAAACTGCTTGTCTGGAGTGCGGCGCGGGTGATTCCCTGCAATACCTGACTGGAGGTTGCAGGAATAGCGTCTCTCGTTTCGACCAACTTCAAGTCGCGGCGTTTCAGCATACTGTTTTCGTCTCTGAGCTTGCGCACGGTTACGATTTGTCCCGGTTTAAACGATTGCGAATCTCCGGCATCAACCACCACTTTTTTGTCAAAAATGCGGTCGTTTTCTTCCATAAACTCGTTTTTATCTACGATTTCCTTTTCAAGGAATGTAGTGTCGCCCGGATCATCGATTTCTACCTTACGCATCATTTGGCGAACGATTACCTCAAAATGCTTGTCATTGATTTTCACACCTTGCAAGCGGTATACATCTTGTACTTCGTTTACAATGTATTCTTGAACGGCGGTTGGTCCTTTAATTGCCAAAATATCGGAAGGAGTGATAGCACCGTCCGAAAGCGGCGTTCCGGCACGAACGTAGTCGTTTTCCTGAACCAAAATCTGTTTGGAAAGCGGTACTAAATACTTCTTAACTTCGCCGGTTTTTGATGTAACAGCAATTTCTCTGTTACCGCGTTTTACTTTTCCGAAGTTTACTTCTCCGTCAATTTCGGATACTACAGCAGGGTTAGAAGGGTTTCTTGCTTCGAATAATTCGGTCACACGCGGAAGCCCCCCGGTAATATCTCCGGTTTTTCCTACGGCTCTCGGAATTTTCACAAGTAATTGTCCCGCTTTCACGGTGTCGCTGTTTTCAACGATAACGTGAGCTCCTACAGGTAAGTTGTATGTTTTGAGGATGTTTCCTTTTTCGTCCAATATGTTTGCTGCCGGAATCTTAGACTTATCTTTCGATTCGATGATAATCTTTTCCTTCAAGCCGGTTGTTTCATCGGATTCGGTTTTGAATGTTACGTTTTCGATGACATTCTCCAACTCTACTTTTCCGCTTACTTCGGTAACGATTACGGCGTTGAATGGGTCCCATTCGCAAATGTTGTCGCCTTTTTTTACCAGGTCTCCGTTCTTGCAGTAAAGTTTTGCGCCGTAAGGAATATTGCTGGTCATCAATACGATTTTTGTATTCGGATCAATGAGTTTCAACTCTGCCAAACGCCCAACTACCACCTGTACTTTTTTACCGGATTCGTTTTCAGCATCTACGGTACGAAGTTCTTCGATTTCAACAATACTGTCGTAACGGGATGTAATACCTGATTCCGCGGCGATGTTTCCGGCAATACCTCCCACGTGGAATGTACGAAGAGTCAGCTGGGTTCCCGGTTCTCCGATAGACTGAGCGGCAATTACACCTACAGCTTCTCCTTTTTGCACTAAGCGGCCGGTAGCCAGGTTTCGTCCGTAACATTTCGCACATACGCCTTTTTTCGATTCGCAGGTCAATACGGAACGTATTTCTACGCGTTCAATCGGCGATTCCTGAATGATTTGCGCGGCATCTTCATTGATTTCCTCTCCGGAAGAAACGATGATTTCGCCGGTGAGCGGATGTTGAATATCGTGTACGGATACGCGACCTAAAATTCTTTCGTACAAGGAAGCGACAACTTCTTCGTTATTTTTCAATTCGGTACATACAAGTCCTCTCAACGTGCCGCAGTCATCTTCATTGATAATCACATCGTGCGAAACGTCTACCAGACGACGGGTCAAGTAACCCGCATCAGCAGTTTTCAACGCGGTATCGGCAAGACCTTTACGTGCACCGTGAGTAGAAATAAAATACTCTAATACCGAAAGACCTTCTTTAAAGTTCGAAAGAATTGGATTTTCGATGATTTGTCCGCCTTCGCTACCCGATTTTTGAGGTTTTGCCATCAAACCGCGCATACCCGAAAGCTGACGAATCTGCTCTTTGGAACCACGCGCCCCTGAATCGAGCATCATATATACGGAATTAAATCCCTGGTCATCAGATGAAATAGTTTTCATCAGGATGTTCGACAAGCGGGAGTTAATGTGCGTCCAAGTATCAATAATCTGGTTATAGCGTTCGTTATTGGTAATGAATCCCATATTATAGTTATTCATAATCTCTTCAACTTCCTGATAACCTTCCTGTACTAATTGTTCTTTTTCGTCCGGAATAATTACGTTTTCAAGATTAAACGACAAGCAGCCTCTGAATGCCATGTAGTATCCCAAATCCTTAATATCGTCAAGGAATTGTGCTGTACGTGCTACTCCGCAAACCTTGATTACTTTTCCGATAATATCCCTCAATGATTTCTTGGTCAACAGCTCATTGATGTAACCAACTTCCGCAGGAACCGACTGATTGAAAATCAAACGGCCAACGGTGGTTTCAACCATTTTGTCAACCAATTCGCCTTTTTCGTTCAAATCCTTTACAATCACTTTAATAGGAGCATGAAGAGCAACCCGTTTTTCGTTGTAGGCAATTTCCGCTTCTTCGCCTCCGTAGAAAGTCAGACCTTCGCCCAATGTTCCTGAACGCGGCTTGGTAATATAGTAAAGACCAAGTACCATGTCCTGAGAAGGAACGGTAATCGGAGAACCGTTTGCCGGATTCAAAATATTGTGTGATGCAAGCATTAACATTTGAGCTTCCAAAATAGCATCGTTGCCCAACGGTAAGTGAACTGCCATTTGGTCACCGTCGAAGTCCGCGTTAAATGCGGTACACGACAATGGGTGCAGCTGAATAGCTTTCCCTTCGATCATCTTCGGTTGGAATGCTTGAATACCAAGACGGTGCAAGGTAGGGGCACGGTTCAATAACACCGGATGTCCTTTCATTACATATTCCAAAATATCCCATACAACCGCATCTTTACGGTCAACGATTTTCTTGGCTGATTTTACGGTCTTTACAATTCCACGCTCAATCAGCTTACGGATAACAAACGGCTTATATAGTTCGGCTGCCATATCTTTCGGCAAACCGCACTCGTGCATTTTTAATTCGGGACCTACGACAATTACCGAACGTGCGGAATAGTCAACACGTTTACCGAGCAGGTTTTGACGGAAACGTCCCTGTTTTCCTTTCAAACTGTCTGACAACGATTTCAACGGACGGTTGGCATCGGTCTTAACGGCACTCGATTTTCTTGAGTTGTCGAACAACGAGTCAACAGCCTCTTGAAGCATACGTTTTTCGTTACGCAAAATCACTTCAGGAGCTTTGATTTCGATCAAACGTTTCAAGCGGTTGTTGCGAATAATCACACGGCGATACAAGTCATTCAAGTCGGAAGTAGCAAAACGGCCGCCATCCAACGGAACCAGCGGACGCAATTCCGGCGGAATCACGGGAACAATTTTCACAATCATCCATTCCGGTTTGTTTCTGCCTTTGGACGAACGAAGAGCTTCTACTACTTGAAGGCGTTTTAAAGCTTCGCTTTTGCGTTGCTGTGAAGATTCTTGCCCGGCACGGTTTCTTAAATCGTAGGAAAGAGCATCCAAATCCAAGCGTTGCAGCAGGTCGTAAACGGCTTCTGCTCCCATTTTGGCGATAAACTTGTTCGGATCGGTATCGTCTAACAGCTGGTTATCTTTTGGAAGCGATTCCATAATATCCAGGTATTCTTCTTCAGTCAAAAGATCTTGTTCGGCAATGCCGTCATCTCCTTTTACCCCGGCTTGGATCACAACGTATCTTTCGTAATAGATAATTGCATCCATCTTTTTTGTCGGCATTCCCAACAGGTAACCGATTTTGTTCGGCAACGAGCGGAAGTACCATATATGAGCTACCGGAACCACCAACTGGATGTGTCCCATACGCTCGCGACGCACTTTTTTCTCGGTAACTTCTACTCCACAACGGTCGCAAACGATTCCTTTGTAACGGATTCTTTTGTACTTTCCGCAGTGACATTCGTAATCTTTTACCGGTCCAAAGATGCGTTCACAAAACAGACCATCGCGTTCGGGCTTGTAAGTCCGGTAGTTGATTGTTTCCGGCTTCAATACCTCTCCGCTCGAAACTTCCAAAATTTCTTCGGGAGAAGCTAAACCAATGGTAATTTTGTTGAATGAACTCTTTACTTTATTTTCTTTTCTAAAAGCCATATATTTTATATTTTAGAATTAAGAATTTAAGAATTTAAGAATTAAGACAAGGAATTGTGAATTAGATTCGCTATTTTTTCGTCTTAATTCTTTAATTCTTCAATTCTTCAATTAATTAATTTAATCTAACGTAATACTCAATCCTAAGCCTCTCAATTCGTGCAACAACACATTCAGAGATTCCGGGATACCCGGAGTTGGCATTGGATCACCTTTTACGATTGCTTCGTAAGCGCGTGCTCTACCCATTACGTCATCCGATTTGATTGTCAAAATTTCCTGCAAGATGTGAGCGGCACCGAATGCTTCCAATGCCCAAACTTCCATTTCTCCGAAACGTTGACCTCCGAATTGTGCTTTACCTCCGAGCGGCTGCTGGGTGATTAACGAGTATGGTCCGATTGAACGGGCGTGCATCTTGTCGTCAACCATGTGTCCTAATTTCAACATGTAGATCACACCTACGGTTGCCGGCTGGTCAAAACGTTCTCCGGTTCCGCCATCGCAAAGATAGGTTTTACCATATCTCGGAAGACCGGCTTTATCTGTCCATACATTCAAATCATCCAAGTTGGCTCCATCGAAGATCGGGGTTGCAAATTTACAATCAAGCTTTAAGCCTGCCCAGCCGAGTACGGTTTCGAAAATTTGCCCCAAGTTCATACGGGAAGGTACCCCAAGCGGGTTCAACACAATATCCACCGGAGTTCCGTCTTCGAGGAACGGCATATCTTCCTGACGCACGATACGGGAAACGATCCCCTTGTTTCCATGCCGTCCAGCCATTTTATCTCCAACGCGAATCTTACGTTTTTTCGCAATATATACTTTTACTAATTGAACGATACCGGCAGGAAGCTCATCACCGATAGTGATATTAAACTTCTTACGTTTAATAGCAGCGTCTAACTCTTTGAATTTTTTCAAATAATTCATAATCAGATCGCGAATCATATCGTTCTTATGATTATCAGTCGTCCATTTACTTACCTGAACGGTGGTATAATCAACTTCATTCAATAATTTCGCAGTAAACTTTGTTCCTTTCGAGATGATTTCTGTACCCAGGAAATCTTTCACTCCTTGAGACGTTTTTCCATTTGTGAGGAACAGCAGCTTTTCTACCAAAATATTTTTGAGTTTCATTGACTCATTGTCAAATTCTTCGTCTAATTTCGGAAGAATAGCTTTGTCTGTCAATCTTGATTTGCGGCTCTTCAATGCTTTTGAGAACAAACGCTTGTCGATTACAATACCTCTTAATGAAGGGGTTGCTTTCAAAGAGGCATCTTTTACATCTCCCGCTTTGTCACCAAAGATAGCACGAAGTAATTTTTCTTCCGGAGAAGGGTCTGATTCCCCTTTTGGGGTAATCTTACCAATCAGAATATCTCCCGGCTCAACTTGTGCACCGATACGGATGATTCCGTTTTCGTCCAAGTTGCGGGTAGCTTCTTCGCTTACGTTTGGAATATCAGCAGTCAACTCTTCCAAACCGCGTTTGGTTTCGCGTACCTCCAACTGGTATTCGTCTACGTGAACAGAAGTGAATATATCTTCTTTTACTACTTTTTCGTTAATAACAATCGCGTCCTCATAGTTATATCCTTTCCAAGGCATAAACGCGACTAAGAGGTTTTTACCGATGGCCAACTCGCCATTTTGAGTAGAGTAACCTTCGGTCAGAATTTGCCCTGGAACCACTCTTTCTCCTTTTGTGATAATCGGACGGAGGTCGATCGTGGTACTTTGGTTGGTTTTCCTGAACTTTGGTATGCGGTATTCCTTTACGGCAGACTCAAAACTTGTAAATTCTTCGTCTTCCGACCGGTCGTAACGGATTTTAATTACGTCTGCATCTACATATTCGATAATTCCTTCTCTTTCAGCTGTAATTTGAGTACGGGAGTCACGAATCAATTGACCTTCGATGCCGGTTCCGACAATCGGCGAATCAGTACGCAACAATGGAACTGCTTGGCGCATCATGTTCGATCCCATCAGTGCACGGTTCGCATCATCGTGTTCCAGGAACGGAATCAACGAGGCGGCAATAGAGGCGATTTGAGTAGGCGCAATGTCCATCAACTCAATTTCCTTTGGACTAACAACAGGGTAATCGGCTTCTTGACGCGCTTTTACCTTATCTAGCATAAAGTTACCATTTTCGTCCAACGGAGCATTTCCTTGCGCAATGATTTTACCTTCTTCTTCTTCGGCACTCAAATATTCTATTCCTGTTTCGGAAATATCCACTTTCCCGTTTTCTACCTTACGGTAAGGCGTTTCGATAAAACCAAGGTCGTTGATTTTTGCGTATACACAAAGGGACGAAATCAAACCGATGTTCGGACCTTCCGGTGTTTCAATTGGGCAAAGACGGCCATAGTGAGTATAGTGAACGTCGCGAACCTCAAACCCAGCGCGCTCGCGAGAAAGACCGCCCGGACCTAATGCCGACAAACGGCGTTTGTGGGTGATTTCGGCAAGAGGATTGGTTTGGTCCATAAATTGAGAAAGGGCATTTGTTCCGAAAAACGAGTTGATAACAGAAGAAATCGTCTTCGCATTAATCAAGTCAATCGGGGTAAATACCTCGTTGTCGCGCACGTTCATTCTTTCGCGGATGGTACGGGCCATACGTGCCAATCCTATACCGAACTGGTTGTAAAGCTGCTCGCCCACAGTACGTACACGCCGGTTGCTCAAGTGGTCAATATCGTCAACGTCTGCTTTTGAATTAATAAGTTCAATCAAATATTTGATAATCTCAATAATGTCTTCTTTCGTCAGAACTCTTACATCCGCATCAGTAGTAAGGTTCAATTTTTTGTTGATACGGTAACGACCAACATCTGCCAAGTCGTAACGTTTTTCAGAGAAGAATAACCCTGAAATAATTTCTCTCGCAGCAGCTTCGTCAGCCGGTTCTGCGTTACGAAGTTGGCGGTAGATATAATACACAGCCTCTTTTTCCGAGTTAGAAGGGTCTTTTTGCAATGTATTATAGATAATGCCATAATCAGAAAGATTTTGATCTTCCTTGTGAAGCAAAATAGTTTGAACGCCCGATTCAATAATCTCATCAATATGATTGCTATCCAATACGGTTTCACGGTCAATGATAATCTCGTTACGTTCGATAGAAACTACTTCGCCGGTATCTTCATCTACGAAATCTTCAATCCAGGTTTTCAGTACACGTGCCGCCAATTTGCGGCCAACGACTTTCTTTAAACCGCTTTTGGAAACCTTAATCTCTTCTGCAAGGTTGAAAATTTCGAGGATATTTTTATCGCTTTCAAATCCGATAGCACGCAATAACGTGGTAACGGGAAGTTTTTTCTTGCGGTCGATGTATGCGTACATCACGTTGTTGATGTCGGTCGCAAACTCGATCCAGGAGCCTTTAAACGGAATGATGCGGGCAGAATACAATTTTGTCCCGTTGGCGTGCATACTTTGTCCGAAGAACACGCCCGGCGAACGGTGCAGCTGAGAAACAACAACACGTTCGGCACCATTGATAACAAAGGTTCCCTTGTCCGTCATATATGGGATAGGACCCAAATATACGTCTTGGATGATTGTCTCGAAATCCTCGTGGTCAGGATCGGTACAATACAATTTTAACTTTGCCTTCAGAGGCACAGAATATGTCAATCCTCTTTCAATACATTCTTCTATGGTGTATCTGGAAGGATCGATATAATAATCCAAAAACTCAAGAATGAAATTATTCCGGGTATCTGCAATCGGGAAATTCTCGGCAAATACTTTGTACATCCCCTCATTCTTTCTTTTTTCAGGAGGGGTATCGAGCTGAAAAAAATCGTGAAACGATTTTAATTGCACTTCAAGAAAATCAGGATATTCCTGTTGGTTCTTGATTGATGCAAAGTTTATTCTCTGTTTTTCGGTTTGTAAAGACATTTATCGGAAAAATTAGTTGAACTCAAAATTGAAATAAGACACAAAAAGGTTTAGAACCCCGATAAAAAAGGTTCTAAACCAAATTCCTGATAATCAGGATTTTTTATTTAAGCTCAACTTCGGCTCCGCCTTCTTCAAGTTGTTTCTTAAGTCCTTCTGCATCTGCTTTAGCAAGACCTTCTTTGATTGCGCTTGGAGCACCGTCAACTAA
>QMCD01002830.1_pt1 | contig 19105 bp, 21 predicted proteins | sample 1821841 | NCBI WGS metagenome assembly QMCD01 (sample SAMN01991225, study PRJNA193472) | Termite gut metagenome, whole genome shotgun sequencing project. | isolation source: worker | host: Macrotermes natalensis
ACGATAATGCAGTAATACCCGAAAACGCAGAGCGAATATTTTGACAAAAATTTGATAAAATATTTTATGCACAAATACCCGGTAATCGCTGACACAACGGTGCCCGCAAGGATTGCGTTCCAGTTAAAGCCTGCCGCCTCGCTCAAATCAAATTTTATAAACGGGTAAATAAGTGATGCACCAAGGATTACCGGGATGCTGAGCAAGAACGAATACCGCGCCGCCTCAACCCGGCTCATTCCGGTCATCAGTCCCGCCGCAATCGTCCACCCCGAGCGCGAAAACCCCGGCAGTACCGCCAAACCCTGCGCCAGCGCTATCCAAATTGATGACTTTAACTCAACCGGTTTGTTTGAGCGTTCTTTGCTCGCAATCAACAAAATCCCCGTCACCACAAGCAACCCGCCCACAATCGCCGGGCTGAACACAAGTTTTTCGGCAACCGGTTCCAGCGCAAGCCCGAAAACCACCGTTATAACCGTGCCGAGCAAAATATAAAGCCCTGTTTTGCTGCGGGCCGCCGCCAAAATATCTTTCCAAAAAAAGACCATAACCGCGACCAGCGTGCCCAGATGCAGCATTATATCAAGGAAAATTACCTCATTGCCCTCCGGCAGCCGGAAAAAATTCCCCGCAAACACAAGGTGCGCCGAGCTTGAAATTGGCAAAAACTCGCTCAAACCCTGCACCGCGCCCATTACGCAGGCCTGGAAAACATTCATCGGCCCTCCTCGTAGTACGATGCACACGATCTCGGGGTCTCCCAAACCGTCACACGATCAAGCTGTACGATTTTTTCTTTAAGCTGCTCATAAATAAACCGCGCAATCATCTCGCTGCTCGGGCTTTCACCTGCGAACTCCGGCAATTCGTTGATATCAGTGTGGTCAAGGTAGTCCAAAATATTATTTAGCTCTTTTTTTAACACCTTGAAATCTATCAAAATATTGCTTTTATCCAGCCGTTCGCCTTTCACGGTAACCTCAACCGACCAGTTGTGCCCGTGCTGGTTTTCGCACTCGCCGTCGTAGTTTAGCAAATGGTGTGCCGCGGAAAAATGTGATTGTGCCTTGATTTCGTACATTATTCCCCCTTGTTTTCTTTTGCAATCTTGTCGCAAAACTCGCGCACCGCACCTTTACCGCCGTCCTTTGACGAAATAAATGTCGCAACTTTTTTGACCTCTTCCACCGCATCAGCCGGACACCCTGCCAGCCCAACCTTTTCCAGCACGCAAATATCAGGCAAATCATCGCCCATATACGCCACCTGCTCAAAAGTCAGGTTGTATTTTTCGCAAAGTTCTTCCAGCGTCTTCAACTTGTTTTTTACACCCATGTGAAGTTCCGGGATGTTCAAAATTTTTGCCCGAACCGACACCGTACCGTTGTCGCGCGCGGTGATTATTGCGGTTATAAATCCGGCGTTGTTCAAATTCATCACGCCCTGACCGTCTTTTGCGTTGAAAGTCTTGTACTCCGTCCCGTTCTCGTCAAACGTAAGGCTTCCGTCGGTCATAACGCCGTCAATATCAAATGCAACCATCCTTATCATCTAAGCAACCCCCGCTTTTAGCAAATCGTGGATGTGGATTACACCGACAGGTTTGCCGTCCTGCACAACAGGCAGCACCGTGATGGAGTGTTTTTCCATTAAATTCAGCGCGCTCGCCGCATAGTCACCCGCCAAAAGCCGTTTCGGGTTCGCAGTCATAACATCTTTTACCCGCAAACCTTTGACATCACCGTGTTTCATCAGCGCGCGCCGGATGTCACCGTCTGTTAAGATGCCCGTCAATCCACCGTCCGCGCCTAAAACAATCGCCATGCCCAGCCTGTGTTCTGTGATAAGTTTTATCGTATCGCCAAACAACGCGTCCTCACGGGTGGTTGGCAGGTTGTCTTTTCGCATAAGGTCGCCAACCTTATACAAGAACCCTTTGCCCAGCGCCCCGCCCGGGTGGAAAATAAGAAAATCTTCTTCCGAAAACCCGCGTTTTTCAAGCAGGCAAACCGCAATCGCGTCACCCATCGCAAGCGTAGCCGTTGTGCTTGCGGTCGGCGCCTTGTTCAGCGGACAAGCCTCTTTCTCAACCGAAATATCAAGCGCAACATCGCTTGCCTTGGCCAAAGTTGAATCCGTATTCCCGGTCAAACCGATTATCGGTACGCCAAAACGTTTGATTAGCGGCAAAAGATTGAGCAGCTCCTCTGTCTCGCCGCTGTTTGAGATGGCAAGAACCACGTCGTTTCGCGTAATTGCGCCCGAATCCCCGTGTGTGCTTTCCGCAGGGTGCAGATAAAACGACGGAGTGCCGGTAGAAGAAAGCGTTGCAGCGATCTTGCGGCCAATCAAACCGGATTTGCCCATGCCCGTCACGACAACCCGCCCGCCGCACGCGTAAAGCAGTTCAATCGCGCGCCCGAAATCATCGGTAATACTGTCTTTTAACCTCAAAACAGCACCCGCCTCTATATCCAGAACCTCTTTTGCCAATTTCAATAAATCCATTACACAATTGTCTTATAAAAATACGAAAAATTCAAGAGTTTTGTGATACAATTAAAGGATGCCTATCAAAATACCCAACCTGCTGCCGGCAGCGGGTTATCTGGAAGAAGAAAATATATTTGTGATGACTGAGACCCGCGCCTGCGCGCAGGATATCCGGCCGCTTAAAATCGCTATCGTGAACCTGATGCCCACAAAAATCGTAACCGAAACACAGCTTTTGCGACTGCTGGGGAACACACCGCTTCAAGTGGATATTGAGCTTGTAAAACTTGACTCCCACGTTTCAAAAAATACCCCGCAAGAGCACCTTGTCGCGTTCTACAAATCGTTTGACGAGATAAAGCACGAAAAATTTGACGGGCTGGTTATAACCGGCGCACCCGTTGAGTCGCTTGATTTTGCGCAGGTTGACTACTGGGGCGAGCTGTGCGAGATTATGGACTGGTCTGTCAAAAACGTCACATCCACGCTGCACATCTGCTGGGGCGCGCAGGCCGGAATCTACCACCACTACGGTGTCGGAAAGCTTCCGCTGGATAAAAAAATCTCCGGCGTTTTTGAACACGTTGTTCTAAACGGCCGTACAGAGCTGCTGCGAGGATTTGACTCAAATTTTCTTGCTCCGCATTCGCGCTGGACGACCGTTGACGATGCCGCGCTGGATAAATGCCCTGACCTTGAAAGGCTCGTTGTGGCGCCTGATGCCGGCACCCACGTCGTTATGTCGCCAAAAGGCAAGCAGATTTTCGTCTTTGGCCACATGGAATACGACGCCGATACCCTCGCGCAGGAGTATTTCCGCGACCTTGAAAAAGGCACCCCGGATGTTCCGTGCAATTATTTCCCTGACAATGACCCCAAAAACCCGCCCGCTATAACCTGGCGCGCCCACGCCAACCTGCTTTTCTCAAACTGGCTCAACTACTACGTCTACCAGGCAACACCTTACATGTTATCCTGAAATATTGCCGTGGTGTCTAATGTGCACAAAGGCTTTCTTGTTATTAAATTAACTTAATGAAAAAATTAGTAGTGTTGTTGAGCGGCATTGCGCTGGGGTTTTCCTCAGCACAGGCAATAGTACAGGAAAAACCGGCGAAGTTTTCAAGCACAAAACATGCGGCGGTTTCAAAGCGTGAGGCAAAACGCGAAGCGTCATTTTCGCACGCGCAGCCGGTATTGCAGGCGCGCTCAAACTGTACCTACAATGTATCGTTCCACGGTGTTAATTACCAAAAACTTGTCCGCGCAGAACGCACAATTTTAGGCCGGACATACGAACACCAGGATGCGGATATTCGTTTAAGCAGATTAGAACGGGCGGTTTTTAACAGGATTCACCCCCATTTGAGTTACGACCAGCGCCTTGATAACCTAATCCTGAACGCATCAAATAATTCCACAATCGGTATCCCCCAAAACAATCTTTCCAAAATGGAGCAGCGGGTTTTAAACCGGACTTTCGGGATGGATACAACAAAAAACCGGATTGAGCGGCTTGAAGAAAATATGTTCGGTGCGGTGCAGTCAGGGGATTTGGTTGCGCGTTACGAGACGCTGAACCGCGCATCAACAAGCTACAAGGCGCCTGTTGTGTACAACACGCAGCCGTCAACCGGCTGGCGCAGAACGGTCGGGAATATGATTATGGGCGGTACGGTAACGGGGATGACCCCGCCGTTGCACGCCGGCATGGATCCGTACTCTGATTTTATTGATAACCGCGCACCCGGCGGCCGGGCGCACTACCACACGGGCAACCGCGGCTGGGGTTACGGCGGACAGTCAATCGGCACCCGCACCGGTGTGACGATTTTGGACTAACAAGGTTGAGATGGCTCTCCCCCGCGCAGAATATATTTTGTACGGCACTATTTGCGCTCGTAAAAATTTTGACTTCCCCAAATTTGTCATTAAAGTAATCTCATCTGTTTAGATGAGTCAAAAATACGTGAAATTGTGGATAATATTGCTATCATGCCATTTGTATACCGACTGCAAAAAGTAATGGAGTTTCGAATCCGGAAAAAAGACGAGCAAATTCAAGTTGTTCAGCAGGCGCAGCAAGCGGTATACAAGGCCGAAGACGATATCCGCAAAAACGACGAGGATATCTCATCCACAAAAAATAACCTGCGTCAGGCCGACCCGATGATGTACGAGGTTTACGACAAATACTTAGAACACCTCTACCACAAGGCCGAACAGCTTCAAGAAGCACTCCTGCGCGCACAGGAAGAACTTGAATACGAACAGCAAAAACTTATCCAGCTTGAACAGGCCGTTAAAATCCTTGAAAAGCACAAAGAAAGACAACACGAAGCCTACAAAGAAGAAGAAAAAGCCGCAGAATTAAAACAGTATTCCGAACTTGGCGTCACGCGCTTTTTCAGACAGTCAGTGGACAAAGCCGAAGAAGATGCACAAATACTCAAAAAACTGGAACAATTGGAGCAGCAGTGAACAATTCCCGATTTTTTAACAACGAAATGACAATACCAAAGCCGCTGGGGATGCCGGAACTTTTTGCCGGATTCGGCGAGTTTGAAAAAAGCGCCGAAACACTCGCCGCGGATTTTGGCACGATGCTTGATAATGTCGCGCAAGATATTTCTGAGAACAAAGTTAAAGAACCGATTAGAGAACCGATTAAAGAACCGGTGAAAAACACTGCCAAGGCCGTTGTTAAATCCCCAGCCAATGACAGCGACGCTGCCCGCGCTGCCGAGCCCGCGCAGCAACACGCGCAAGATTTGCCACAGGTGCAAATAATGCCGGATATTTACCTTGATGAACCCGTTCAAATCATCACAAAACTTGAAAACCACCCGAGCGTCGGCTATACCGACTTCAAGTACGGTGTTTCGGAGATTATTGAAACGATAAAGGATATTTTAGACACACGCATTCAGCAACTGCCGCAGCAATTACCGCAGCAGCTGCCGCAGGAGTTGCCGCAGGAGTTGCCGCAGGAGTTGATGCCGGATGATACCCCGGCGCTTTTTCAGGACATGAGCGACCTTCAAGATATTGAACACATCAAACCCAAAATCAACTACGCGACAATCCAAATGAGCGACCACGACGCGCTTTTCTTTGCCGACCTTGTGGCAAAAAGCGTTGACGACCTGACGCCTGTCCACGTGCTTGCTCAAAATATTGCGCAGGCCATGAACCCCGAATCAAAAGAAACAGCCGCGCCCGCGCAGATTTCGGCGACATTGCTTAACGCAATCCAGGACGCCGCAAACACAAACAAACCGCTGCGCATTGATTTTGGCGAAAATGTTTCCGTTATTATAAGAATTACAAAAGACGGCTCAATTGCCGCGAAATTCCTGCCCGGCGACAGAGCCGTTGAGCAGTATTTGCGCAGCAATATCCCGCTCTTGCAGCAGCGGCTTGACTCGCAGCACGTTCACCACGAACTGTCATACAGCAGCGCAAGAGGATACCAAAGAGATAGAAGAAACAGAAGGAGAGACCACGATGAATGATTCGTTTATTACAGCATTGAACACGCAGGTGGCAACCGTCAACTGGATGGATGCGATTGCGCACAACATGACAAACATCTACACTCCGGGCTTTCGCGAGGAGCAGGTGAACTTCAAGACATTCCTTGGCGGTGCGATTGCAGACGGTTACGACAACAAAACCTCCCAAGGTAAGTCAACCCCGGGGCTTGACCCGGCGAACCTCTTTTTAGAGGGCAAAGGGTTTTTCCTTACCAAAAACGCCGAGGGCAAGAGTTTTTACTCACGGCTGGGTGATTTCCAGTTTGATGATGAAGGTGTTTACCGCGCGAAAAACGGCAACACCGTGCAGGGTTACATCCTGAACGACAAGGGTGAAATTATGCAGGGTACAAAATCTATCAGCGCGGATTTGTATCAGGAAACCGCGTTCAAGGGCGGCTCGCTTGATATCCCGACAACCACGATTAAGCTCTGGATTGACCCGCACAACGGCAAATTTTTAGGTAAATACGACGATTACGAGATAAAAGGCGACGGGACGATTTACGGGAAAGCCGATAACGGCAAGCGTGTTGTGCCGCTGTATCGCGTGACCACGCGCAACTTCCACAACGCGGCCGCACTGTTTGAGGTTAAACCCGGCCAGTTTATTGAGACCGAAGAATCCGGCAAACCCGTTTTGGGTGTGGGTGAAATCCGCGCCGGCCTGTTGGAGATGTCAAACGCGGACTTCAAGGCCAATATTTCGTACTTCCAGATGGCAAAGCTGCAGATGGAAATCTCTAACAAGCTGATTTCGTCAAACAAAGACTTGCTTGAAGAAGCACTGCGGTTAGTCGGACAGTAGTGTTACAAACTTGCCCGGTAATGAATAATGTCGTATAATGATACAAATGGCTAAAAAACGAAAAGAAACAGAAGTATTAAATATGTTAAGAAGTGAAACAACTCATCTTTGGGGCGCGATGTTTATCGTTGGCGGCGGCGGGATTGCATTGTTTTTGGGAGAACATAATTTTTGGAATAATACATTTGCAGCATTAGGAATTGTATTTTTCTTTATATTCTTAAATGCATATTTCATAAGACGAGATGAGATTGTGAAAAAGATAAACGAAATGGAGGATTAGTATGTTAGAACAAATTGATTTTATAAAACTATTTGCTTTTGTGGCTTTTGTCGGGGGATTGTCTTGGTACGCTTGGGTTATGACAACAGACACTCCTGAAAAATGGGCACTTAAGGGAAATAAGAAATAATTAATAATGCTCGTCGTCGAATATTTTAAAGTCCGGCGGGAGCTTTTCTTCAATGCGCGCAAAAAGCTCGGACAACGACCAGCCGAAACTCTCGGCAATCTTTTTGAACAGAACCATTCCTTCTCTGCTCTCGCCTCTCTCAAGCCTTGATAATGTTGAAGGCGCTATATCATTTTCGTAGGAAAACATGCGCAGACTTTTCTTCGTGACTTCTTTTCGCAAGTCTCTTACCGCCTGCCCCACTAATTTAAGGAATTCTTTTTCTCTGGTCTTCATTGTAAATTTTTTATTCCTTTTCTTAACAATTGTCCCATATCTGGGATTATATGCTATACTCGACTTGGGCATGTGCCTGCTGGGGCACAAAATAAAAGGAGAAAAAATGACAGAAGAAGAAAAAATGATATTAAGAGCGCTGGGGGAAGGGTTTACGTACAAAGAGATTGCAAAAAAATTCGCGATACCGCAGTACAAGGCAAGAAAAGATATTATAAAAAAACTCTCCGCGCGCAACCTTCCGCACGCCGTCTACATTGCGATGCGAGACGGCATCACACAGTATTAGAATCCACTTTTCTATCTACAGTTTGCCCCTTTTTATTTTTTAACCCCCGCGTAATAATTTTATTCGGACACTATATTCCAGCCCTCTAATCCAATTCCTTTTTTAGGGACTTATATACTTAACTGGCCAAACCGTTAATTATTAATTTTTATAAACAATTTTTAGAATTGTAAACCTCATGCTAAAATTAGCATGTGAGATACAAAAAATTTGATAATTTTATTAAAACAATAGATTTGGATTTTTATCGTCAAAAATACTCAAAAATCAAAATTGTTGAAATGGATTTGCCCAGAAACATTCAGGTCTTAAAAACAATGTATTGTGTTTATTGGAATAAAGTTGACCTAGATAACATCCCCGATTATGAGAGATTATACGAGATTTATCATCACGAATTAGAAGATGAAATAGAAGAATTTCGCAGCAAAATAGAAATGTGTTCAGATTGTTTTAACAAGGGACTTAAAGCACGGATTTACAGAACTTGGGCGAGTATCATAACGCAAATCCATGCTGGCTATGTTGCCGAAACAGTCTTTGGCGAAGGCTCAGTTGCGATGAGCGATAAACTTGACCACGCAGGGAAAGATTTTGTTGTTTCGTATAATGGAAAAACTATTCCGATACAAGTCAAAAAAGAAAGCAAGCGTCCTGAAAGTCGTATTTCACGAGTTGGCGGGCGAGGCGATGAGCAAATAATAACGATAAAATATTGTGTGCCAAACCCAAGAGATTTTACCACGCCACGGTACATAAGAACAGGTGAACTAAAACCGCAGGTTTTAGATTTTTGCGAATTTTCCTCAAACGGGATACTAAAAAGATATGATAACGGATTTGTGGTGTTCTTAGATAAAGTGTTTCAAGAAATTAAAGACACATTAAGCTAACATCCTCTTTGGCACTGTAATCGGTTTCGGTAGCGAGTATTTTTTCAGCAAGCATACGATAATCCGGATTTATTTCAAAAGCGATAAACTTTCCGCCGTTTTGCACAGTAGCTAAACATTCAGAACCGCTTCCCGCAAAAGGCATAAGGACGGTAAAATCTCCACCCTCGGGTTTAGAAGCTTTAATGAGTTTATCTGATATGGCGAAAGGTTTTTGTGTTGGGTGAATAAGAATATCGTGCATTTCGTGCTCGCCACGCTTGTTTGGCTCTATTAAGCAATCGCAGGTTTTGCAATACATAATCCTTTCTTTTAGTGAAGCACCGCCAGCCAGTGTTGAAACTTTTATAACATCTCTTGGCAAAGCGCCCTTTTCATGTGCATTGTAAATAGTTTCTTTACCGTTTTTACTAAATCTGCCGACGGTTGTGGTGCGAGTTTTGCCAGCCGAATTCTTCAAAAAAGTTTCAGTGTACGGTTCACGAACATCATCTCTATTGAAAATAGGTCTATCGCCCTTCCAGCAAGTTATTATTGCTTCATGGCTTCTTTGCCAAAAGTGTAACGATGGAACATTTTTATTTGTGTAATGCCAAATGAGCCATCTTTGCTTATCAATATCAATCAGACAAGAAATTCTCGCCAGAATCTCGCTAAACCCATAAATATAAATAGTACCTGTTGGCTTAATAACACGCATAGCTTCATTAAGCCATTGTTGCGTCCAGTCCAGGTAATCTTGTAGAGGCATGTTGTCTTTGTTATTACCAAAATCTTTACCAATATTATATGGTGGGTCAGCGATGATAATATCAACAGAATTATCGGAAATGCCCCGCATTCCAAGACAACAATCTTCTCTATAAATTCTGTTCAGTTCCATAAATTCCCCTGTATATTTTATCATACAATGTGATACACGTCAACAAAGTAATAATTAACGGTTTGGCTAGTCATGTATATAGACCCCCTTTTTATTATATAATTAGTCCATGGACAAACTCGGTGCTTTTATCGTTCCAACCGGAATCGGTGCGTCAATCGGCGGCTTTGCAGGCGGGACGCGTCCGCTGCCGCGCGCGAGTTTGCCAGCCGCTCGCGCCTTATCGTCAACCCAAACGTCGTCAACGCCGGCTGTTTTTCCGGCATAACCGATAACATGCTCTACGTTGAGGGCTATTCGCTTGACAGGTTTTTTAAAGGCGAAATCAACCTGCTGCCCTCGCGCGGCAACAAAATCGCCGTTATTTTTGACAAAGCAATCCCTCCTGATGTCCTAAACGTCCACCTGAACACAATTAATGCCGTCAAAACCGTCTACCGGGTTGATATTATAGGCCACGAAATCACCGACGAGCCGGTCGGCGTGAAATTTGAGGTGCAAAACGGGGTTTCCGCAGGCACTGTCGCCAACATTGAAACTTTGCTCGCAGCCGCCCGCAATGCCGCCGAAAAAGGCGCCGACGCGCTCGCGCTAGTGTGCTTTTTTGAAGACTCAGACGACATTGCATACGCCGCAGGCGCCGCCGTTGACCCAATCAGCGGTGTTGAGGCAATCTTGTCCCACTGCGTTTCAAAAGAGTTAAAGCTGCCCTGCGCCCACTCACCGGCGTTCGCGGACTACCAAATCAGCTCAAAAATCGTTGACCCGCGCGCCGCAGCAGAGTATATCACCCCGACATTCTTACCCTGTGTGCTTTTGGGATTAACTAATGCCCCTCAATTTACTCAAACCGGCGGCATAAATATCACCGACCTTGATTACCTTGTGATGCCCGCAGGTGCGCTTGGCTCAACCCCTGTGTTTGAGGCGCTTAAACGCGGGATAAAAGTCTTTGCCGTCAAGGAAAACACCTGCGCGCTCAACGTTACCGCAGCCGCGCTCGGCTTACAAAACGTAATCGAAGCTGCCACCTACAACGATGTCCTACGCTGTTTAAATGATGCAGACCGCGCCGCTTTGTAATACAATGGTGTCGGTACCAAAATGAGCGAAAAAACAATAAAAGAAATTATTCTGCCGCAGCGGTTTAGTTCCAACGGAATTAGAGTCGGCGAGCTTACGGCGCCTGCACCGGGCACCCCCGGGGATACTTTTGCGGGCTACGCCGTCCTGTTTAATTTCTTTGTTGAATTGGGCGGGCTCGGGATGCGCCATATTATCTACGCAACCGATATTGCCAAGCTTAAAAACGAGTTCAAGGACGAAAAAGGCGAATTTACGCTCGAATGCGCCAAAAAAATGGGGCTCAAAGGCTCGGACAAAGAGCTTGCCGCCGCGATTCAGCTTATGGAGGACTTGTTTACGCGCGAGCTGACCGCCCAGGACACCTACCCTATCAAAATCAGTGATTTTGAGCAGCTCAACTACACAAAAGACGGTCTGGTTCTGTCACGCACGCTCATTGACCCCGTGACCAAGGAGTTTGCCGAAATCGTCTATGACAGAGGCGATGTGGAGCGCATTATTAAAAAATATCTTAAAAAACCTGACGGGACGCTGCATTTTATTGAATATAACGAGCTTGACCTGACAAAGATTCAGGCCGAGGCCGTGACCTCCCCCTCCGGCGCGAAAATCAAGCGGATTTATTCGTACGACAACAAAAATAAGCTCAAATCCTATTACGAGAGCAGCCACAACTTTTACAGGACAACGCTTGTTGACGAACACGGGCGGATTGTGTTTGTCCACGAGACGCTCGGCCATATGATTAAGCGCAAGGTCTACATATACGACGATGCCGCGCAAACCGTTCTGTATGAGGTCGAAGGCGAACCAAAACTGCTCGCCGAAGGGATTTTGCGCAAAAAAACTACATACGCGACCCAAAACGGCAAAATGACCGATACCGTGCTTTCCGAGACAAATATTATGATGAGCGGCGAGACTGTTCAAATAAGTTAACATTGTCGTATCAACCGTCAAGCTGCCTGTGATTTGGCAGAGAAATACGAGATACAGCTTTCACCCGGTAGAACATTTCCGCCGCACAAACAAAGGTCTGTTCGTCCGCGCTGACGTAGAATTTTTCGGAACCGCCGCCGCTGACTTGTCCCAAATCCGCCGCGATAAATTCGGCAAAACAAGCCGAAGGGTCAATGAATATATCAGCCGGTGCGAATTTTGTCAGCACAGGCATCAGGTACGGATAATGCGTGCAGCCCAGCACGATTTTGTCGGGGTTGTGTGCTAGCATCTGATTAAGTTTTGATTGGATATTATCCAAGTCCACATTTGCCCCCTCAACCATCTTGACCCACTCGGGGCAGGCGATTTCAACTGTCGGCACGCCCGTGTGGCGGCTCCACGCACCCGAATCCACCGTAGCTTGCGTTGCAAAAACGCCGAGCTTGTCAACCTTTGGCAGGCAGCTCGCAACCGACTGGATAATCGGATAAATCTTGAACGGATACCTGTCTTTTATCTTGTCATAAACAACCGCCGAGGTTGTGTTGCACGCCATCACAACGTACGCTGCGCCCTGCTGCTCAAAAAAATCAAACGCGTTAACTGTCAGCTCCAGCAGCTGCCGGGGTGTTTTTGCGCCGTAGGGCATGTTTGCCGTGTCGCCAAAATAAATATAATCGCCTTCCGGCACAAGTTTTTTCAATTTTTCAAAAACCGTCAACCCGCCCACGCCCGAGTCAAAAATTGCGATTTTATTTTTGTTTAAAATAGGCATTTATTCCTTCCGCTATTGCCTTTGCTGTCGTATTTTTGCGCCCGTCGCCCGCAAGCTGCCCGCGCTCAATATCGTTTGAGATAAACCCGATTTCAACCAGCACCGCCGGCATCGTAGTATGATTTATAACATAAAATTGCGATTTAAACAATCCGCGGTCGTTTGTTTTGACGTCACTGATGAGTTTGTCATGCAGGGTTTGTGCCAAATCAAGGCTGTCGGGCCGCCAATGGTGCGTCTCAATCCCGTTGATTTCGGGCTTTACGCTGGAGTTCACGTGGATACTGATAAAAATATCCGGTGCCATTTTTTCGGCGAACGCAACACGGTCTTCAAGCGAAACATAGCAGTCGTCATCGCGCGTCATATGCACCAGATATCCCTGTTTTGCAAGAATATCGCGCAATTTTTTGGCCACGGTAAGATTGATGTCTTTTTCAAGCAGGTTGTCTTTCAGTGCGCCGCAATCTGTCCCGCCGTGCCCCGGGTCAAGCACAACGGTCTTTCCGGCGCCGGCACCTTTTGCTTTTTCAACCTTCTTTGGTTCAACAATCCTGACCTGAAGCGTTTTGCTGTCCGCACCCAAAAATGTGCTCACAACTGTGTCGGCCTCAAGAGGGATGCTGATTTTTGAGCCCGATACCGTCCCTTTTGCAAAAACAGTGTCCGCAAAATTAGTCTTGAATGTCTGCTCGTTCAGGTTGTTCACGTTGTAAAGGTGCAGTGTGAGCTTGTTGTACGCGCGTTCAACCCCGTGGATTAACGGTTCTGAAAACGTCAACCGCATCGTGCTGGTCAAATCTTTTTTCTCTTTTTTGTATGAAGTGATGCTGCTTGGAGCCGCGGCAAGGTTGGAGCTGCTTACTTTTTTAAAGTTGGCCAGCAGCAGCGACTGGTTGTCCGCGGAGAAAATCGGGATAAAATCCGTCAGGCTCTGGGTTTGGATAACGATGCGCGCCTTGTTGACGGAAAACTGCCCGATTTTTACGGAATCCTTGTCCGTCATTTTGTACTCGGTGTTTCGGATTTCGTCGTTGACATAGGTGTTTGGCAGGTCAAAAACTATCCGGCTCGGCTCGGTCAAAATCATCGGTTTTTCAATCATCAGTGACCCAAACCCGTTAATCAGCACGGCATCGCGCCGCGCGCTGACACTGTGCAGGTAATACCCCGTGTTAAAATGCACGGGCTTTATATCCTCGCCCTGTGTGACTTTTGTGTACTCGTAAAAATCACCAGCCGATGTGCGCTCGTCGCGGTAAACATTTCGCAGGTAGTCGCTGCCGGAAAACGTATCGGGTTTGAGCTTGACGACAATCGTGTTTTGAACCCGCAGAACCTTGATATTATTCGTGTTGAATCCGTCGTCAACGTTTAGCACCACGCGCACGATAGCGGCCGGGCTTGTTTCAAACTGGCTTATCCTGATTTGCTGCACCGGACCTTTTTCAAACTTCCAATCCAGCCGTGGGAATGTCAGGATTGCGCCCGTTATGTCAAAATATGCGCGCTTGGGGTTGTCCATCGTAACCAGCTTAAAATCAGTCATAACAGGCGCATCCGTGTCCTGTGCGGACAGCACAATCATCGCGTTTGATGTGTCAAAGTTGGCGTTTGTGATTTTAAACGGCGCAGGCGCGTTAGCCGGCGCGGCAGGCACTACAGAGGCAGGCTCGGCCGCAGGAATCTCAACAGGGTCCAGCGCCCAAACCTGCAAAAATAAGCTCAATGCCGCTATTAATAATAAAAACAACTTGCGCATACGGATATTGTATAGTATTTTTAACATTTTGGCTAAATTGTAACAAACGTGTTATTATGGTTGCATGACTGACGGGATTAAGAAAAAGGTTATAGATATTTTCTCAAAGCGCGGCAAATCAAACGATGAGCAGGTTAAGTTCTACGCCGGGTTTAATTATGTCCGGCTGGACAAAGATGCCAACGGCAACAAGTTTAACGCGCCGCATCTTTTGAACTACGCCGAAAAGTACCACTATCTTGTGCACGTTATGCGCAGCGTCGGCGGCGAAACAGTTTTGTACAACTACGATGTTCCAAGCAGCGACCTGTTTAAGTTTCTGCGCTCGTTTGAGGACAAAAATCTGGATGGCACAATTATTGAGATTAATAGGTACCTGCCCGGGGAGCTGATTTAGTGATTTGCAGCGAATTGTTTGAATGCGCCAGACCCTACCAATACATCGGCGGGGAGTTTTTGAGCGCGGACAAGGATTTTGAGGGGGCAAATGTAAGGGTTGCCCTTGCCTTCCCCGACAAGTACGAAATCGGCATAAGCAATCTCGGGCTGCGCGTGCTTTATGACAGGATTAATTCGGTTGAACGATTTATGGCCGACAGAGTGTATGCGCCCGAACCCGATTTTGCGCAGATGTTTGCCCGCGGCAAGCGGCTTTACGCGCTTGAGAGCAAGCGGCCGTTGAAGGATTTTGATGCAATCGGGTTTTCGCTCCAATATGAAATGGCGTACCCAACAGTCTTGAAGATGTTTGATATGGCAGGTATTCCCCACCGAAACGACGAGCGCGCAGAAGACGACCCGATAATCCTTGCCGGCGGCCCGTGCGCTTTTAACCCGCTGCCGATGTCGGATTTTATTGATGTTTTTTTAATCGGCGACGGCGAGGACAGCATCGTTGAGGTCTGCAAAATTCTGGAAAAAACAAAGAATCTGCCGCGGCGTGAGCGTATCGCTGCGCTGTCGTCAAACGGGCGCTGGGGAAAAGCAGTTGGCGGGAAGGTTACAAAACGCGTTGCGCAGCTGACTTATGACACCGCGCCCAAATCCTACCCGATACCGTTTAGTGCAGGGGTTCACGACAGGGCGGTTGTGGAAATCCGGCGCGGCTGCGGCAGGATGTGCCGGTTTTGCCAGCCCGGTCACGTGACGCTGCCCGTGCGCGAAAGACCTGCCGAAGACATAATCAAAATCGCAAAAGAACTTGTCCAAAATACAGGCTATGACGAGTATTCGCTGCTATCGCTCTCATCAAACGACTACTCAAATATAAAAGAGGTCATCAAAGAATTAGGTGCGGAGTTTGATGCAAAAAGGGTTTCCGTGTCGCTGCCGAGCCAGCGGATTGACGGGTTTGACCCCGAGTTGGCGCAGCTTGTCCAGCAGGTGCGCAAATCCACAATGACACTCGCACCCGAGGCCGGATCGCAGCGGCTGCGCGATTTAATCAAAAAAAATATATCCGAGGAGCAGATTTTGCACGCAATCGGCTCCCTCTACGCCGGCGGCTGGACAAAGGCGAAACTCTATTTTATCTGCGGGCTGCCGACAGAAACCCTTGCCGATATGGACGAAATGGCGCAGCTGCTGGTAAAAATAAAACAGCGCGCGCCAAAAATGCAGCTTACCTGCAGCCTGTCTATTTTTGTACCCAAACCGTTCACACCGTTCCAATGGTACGGTCAAACGGATTTGGACAAGGTTATGGAGCACATCCACTACCTCAAATCCAAAACTCCAAAAGGGGTGAAAATCAACTACCACGACAAATTCACCTCGCGTTTGGAGGCTGTTTTGACGCGCGGCGACGAGTCGCTTTGCGCGTACGTTGAGGCGCTTTACAAAAAAGGCTGCTATCTTGACGCATGGGGTGAGTATTTTTCGCCGCAGCTCTGGCATGACACAGCCGCCGGGCTTGGCATTGATTTGGACGCGCTGGCGCAAAAGCGTTACCCGTTTGAGCTTCCGTGGGATTTTGTTGATGTCGGGGTTGATAAAAAATGGCTTTGGCGGGAGTTTCAAAACACGCACACCGCCCCCGTGTGCCAGACAGGCTGCGTCAATTGCGGGGTTTGTAAGAATCCGGGTGTAAAAAAAATCACGGCGGATTCATATAACGGAAAATTGAAAACGGAAAACGAGAAGTTACCGCAAGAAAATTCCGCTCATAAATACCGGCTCAAAGTCAAAAAACAAGGTGCCATGCGCTACCTGTCCCACCTTGACTGGCAAAATACTTTTATGAAATCCGTTGCGCGCGCCGCTCTGCCCGTCGCGTTCTCACAAGGATTCAACCCGACGATGAAGATTTCGCTCGGGATTGCGCTGCCGCTTTTTATGCAAAGCGAATGCGAACTGGTTGATATTGAGCTTACGCGCGAAGTTGACAAAATAAAACTCGATTTGCCAATCGTGAGTGTTGAAAAAATTCCGGTTAACGCGCCCGCAATTGACCAAACCGTAGCCTGGGCCGAGTACAAAATAACGCTTGTGCCGCAGAATGAAGGACCCCATTTACCCCCCCTTTACAATTTTAAAGATTTGATATACAATACAGAAAAGGTTCTAAATCTTGATGAAATTATAATTGAGAAAAAGAACAAAAAAGGTTTATTCAAAAAAACAGATGTGAAACCGTCAATTAAATCGTATGAGTTTAAGGATGAGAGTCTGTTCATAGTGTTAAAGGCCGGCCAGGGCGGGACAGATAGTGAAAACCCCGGCGGGTGTCGCGACAAAAGCGGCGATTTGCCTGCTTTGCGTGCGGATGTTCTGATGAACGTAATCGCACCGGACGTGATTTTTGACATTACACGCACACGTTTTTTTGATAGTCAGATGAAAGGAATTTAATAAATGAGACGAAACAATTTTAACAGAAGGAACCACCGGCCTTCGCAGAGTTCTTGCGGCGCAGTGACGGCCGATGCGCCGGATAGAAAAATTATTATAGCAGAACGTGACAACATCGCGGTTGTGCTTGAAAACGGCAAGGTGTCAGACTTTTTTATCCACAAAAGCGACGTGCTCCTCGGCGATGTTTACATCGCGACGGTAGATAACATTCTGCCAAGTATTGACGCGGCATTCGTTGATGTCGGTACCGGCAAAATGGGGTTCTTGCACGCGCAAGATATCACCGGCAAAGGCGAGCTGAAAAAGAAGGTTTCGCCAAAACAAAAGCTTATTGTGCAGGTGACAAAAGAGCCAACCGGTCACAAAGGGCCACGGGTTACGACAGAAATCAGTCTGCCCGGCCGATTTATCGTGCTTATGCCGCACGAAACAGGCGTCAATGTCAGTAAAAAAATTGAAAATAACAAAGAGCGCGCACGATTGAAATCGGTCGTAAACCTCCTAAAACCCGTCGGGGTCGGGGTTATCATCCGCACGGAAGCCGACGGCGTCAGCGAGGCCGACCTTCAAGAGGATTTGGAAATCCTTCTTGAAAAATGGAACAACATAATCACCACGGCCGAAACGCTTACCCCGCCGAATCTTTTGTACCGCGATCAGGATTTGTTATATCGCGTAATCCGTGAGGCCTGCACCGAAAATACAAAAGAAATCCTTGTGGATACAGCGTTTGCCTTCCAGCGTGTGCAAAATATTTTGCAAAACTGGCACATGAGTAAAAATATTAATGTTGAACTTTACAAAGGCAAAGAGCCGATTTTGATTGCAAAAGGCGTCCACAAAGAAATCAAGGCCGCCCTGCAAACAAAGGTTCCGATGCCTTCCGGCGGCTATCTTTATATCCAGCAAACCGAGGCGCTGACCGTGATTGACGTCAACAGCGGCAAGTTCACCAGCTCGTCCACGCAGGATGAAACGATTTTGAAAACAAACAAAGAGGCCATCCACGAAATCGCACGCCAATTGCGGCTTCGCAATATCGGCGGCATGATTATTATTGACTTTATTGATATGATATCGCGCTCTGATAAACTGGCGATTATGGAAGAGCTTGAAATCGCGCTTGAACCGGACAAATCCAAACCGCAGGTCGGCCAGCTGTCAGACCTCGGGCTTGTTGAGCTGACACGCCACAGGCAAGGGCAGAGCCTGTCCGAAATCTTTACGAAAAAATGCCCGCACTGTCAGGGGTCAGGGTATTCTATCGCCGAGTTTAATTTCACAAAACCGTCCGATGAAACAAAACCTGAAAAAACCGAGTCAAAATCAGGCAGAAAACGTGGCGGCAGAAAAACAAAACCGGAACAAAAAGAAAATGACTTGCAGCAGGAAAATACCGAGCAGCAAGAAACCGCCGAACAACAAGAAAAACCGGCGCAAAAACCAAGACCTTCACGCAGAGGAAGGTCAGCCAAGTCGGTTGAAACGGCGGCTGCCGAAACAGCTGCACCGGTTGAAACAGTGGAAACGCCGGCCGATGTTGAAGCACCGGTAAAAGCCGTTGAGCCTGAAACTACCGATGCGCAGACCGAAACCAAAAAAGAAGCACCAAAAAAAAGCCGCAGACCAAACCGCGGCGCCGGCAAAAATAAAGCAAAAACAACAGGAAAGGATGAATAATTATGGCAAACATTTTAACTCATTTGAAAAACGCGGCGACGGACATTAAGGCGGGCGATTTTGCCGGTCTGATGAACAAAGCAAGTATCCGGGCGCACCATTTGTGGGACATTTTTCAAGCGCAATGGCAGGCAGAACCTGTTCGTACCGCAATCATTGCAGTATCAGGCGCGCTGGCAATCCTGTTTGCGATTATGCTTGTATTCAGCTTGTGCTGCGGCAAAAAAGCTGCACGTCAGGAATTTGTGCCGGCAAACGATGCACCGCCGGTTAATCCTGCGCCCCTAAACGATGTTGCACCGGCTGCACCGGCAAGTGCTGCACCAACAAACCCAACGCCTGCAAGCGCGCCAGCGCCGAATGCCGTGCCGCCTGCTGCTCCACCTGCGGGACCTGCTTATACGGGGCCGGCC
>QMCD01001831.1_pt3 | contig 19103 bp, 20 predicted proteins | sample 1821841 | NCBI WGS metagenome assembly QMCD01 (sample SAMN01991225, study PRJNA193472) | Termite gut metagenome, whole genome shotgun sequencing project. | isolation source: worker | host: Macrotermes natalensis
GCGCCCAGGCGCTCGTCGATTTCCTGTTTGTGCAGACGGGTCCCCGAGATCAACATCCTGCAAAAAATACGGAGTTGTTCGTTGTCCGGCAATTCTCCGGTGGCGTATTCCTCGCCGAATTGGGCGGCGCTCCCGGGATTCATGTCTTCCTGATACAGGATTTGAAAGGCGACGGTCCGAGCCTGCGAACGACGGGCCGGGGACCGACCGTCCTGCTTGTCGTTTTTCAACTTTTCCGGTCGATTTTTCGACCGGGGACCGGGCGACCGGGAAACAGGCGAGGAATCGGATGTGCTCATGGGCAAGTCAGGATTTCTTTTTGGCGCTCTTTTTGACGTTCAATTTTTTCGCTGTCTTTTTCACGTTTTTTTTACGCGGCTTGGCGGGAGGGCGAAAAACACCTTGGTCGCCGCCGGTGCAAGCGCCGTCGTCAAAATTGTTGTCGTCAAAATTGTTGTCGTCGAAGTCGCCGTCCCGGCCTTCCATGCGCGAACGTACCATCCCGGAAAGCATTTCAAACGGGTCGGTTTCGTTGTCCGGCAAGTCTTCGAGCAAATCGATCATCTCCAGCGCCGCCTCCGCCGCCTCGGCTCCCTTGTTTCCGAGTACGGTTCCCCGCGCCGTGTCCAAGGCCGTGTTGAGCGTCTTATCCGGAACAACCTTGTCCCGGAACCGTGCGTCGACATTGCTCCGAGTGCCGTCGTTCCCGTCGCCGCCGCTTCGGGCGATCGCCTGCTCGACCGTGTTACAGGTCAATACGCCGAAAATCACCGGGACGCCGCTCTCGACGCCCATGCGGGCGAATTCCGTGCTGATCGCCCTGTTGATGTGCTCGTCATGCGAGGTTTCCCCTTTGATGACCGCCCCGAGGCAAATGACGGCACGGCAGTCGCCGTCCTGGACGAACCGGTCCGCGACGATCGGTAATTCGAACGCACCGGGAACCCAGGCGACGCGGATGTCCCGTTCCCGGGTCCCGCATGCGAGGAGTTTCGCGATCGCTCCGTCCAGCAGCCGCCGGGTAATGGTGCGATTGAACTTCGCCACGACGATCGCGATATAACCTCCCGGGGGAGGACACACTTTTCCTTCGTAAATAATCATCGCTTCACTTGGGGTTATACGGGAAACGCGGTGACGAGGCGCCAAGGGTTCCCTCATTCTAACCCCGATCCCGGTTTCCCGCCAGCACTCGTTCGGGTTCGAAATGCAAAAAAGATTCAATTCTTTTCGGTAAAGTTGCCGATGCTGACGGTAGGGGAGCGTTTTCGATGTACGAGGCGCCGTTGCCTGCACTTGCCGTGCGTGAACTTACCGATCATCCGGTCTTGGGGCCGGTCAAGGGGATTGACATGCTTCGAACCACGATTGTTGCCGTCCTGTGTGCCGTCGGAACCGTCCTCGTCGTCCATTCCGGCGAAGCCCGGGCTCAGGACGGATATGCCCAGCAAATGTCCCGGACCTATAACGTCCAGGATTGGAACCGGTTTTACCATTATCCCTACGTTTATTATCCCCAGAACTTCTGGTCGCAGGATTATTTCCGCAGTTCGGACAACCTTTATAACCGGTATCCCGCGGAAATGCAGGTCCCCGTTTACAACAAAGCGTGGCACAACTTCTATCCGAGTCCGAAACGATACTATTCCGGGCATCACTTCCGGCTCGATGTGCTCTGACAGGATGTGCTCTGACAGGGATGGTTTCGCATTTTCCCGAGCGCGACACGTGAGCGGGTGCGCCTTCACGAGCCGGGAGTTGCGTTCCCGGAAACTTATGCTGGAAACGCGGTGAAAACGAACATTCGGCCAAGTCGGCCTGCCTCACTCGTCTCTAATCGCTGTTTGTACAATGACATAAGCGTTTCGTTCGAGCGGCAGGCGATTGTGCGCGGAAAAAAACATGCCGTAGTTTCAGGCCGTTTACAGTATACCCGTTTCCCCATACCTGCTTCCCATGTTCATCGCGAAAGTCGTCGGATCCGTCGTCGCAACGCGGAAAACCGGAGTGATGGTCGGGCACGAGTTGCTCTTGGTCGAATCGTACCGGCTGGACGAATCGCGTACGGGAATGAAAGCCGTCGGTCGTTCGCACGTCGTCGTCGATGCGCTCGGGGCCGCGGAAGGAGAATACGTTTTGGTCGTTCAAGGTTCGAGTGCCCGGATGACCCCGGAAACCCGGCCCCTTCCGGTCGATGCGGCCGTCGTCGGAATCGTCGATTCCGTCCATGTGGGCCAAACGACGATCCGGTTCGAATGATTCCGGGGCGACGCCGACTTCGGTATGTACTGGAAACGCGATGCAAACGAACATTTGGCCAAGCCTGTCTGCCGCACTCAATCGCCCGCGACTTCTGTTTACATAACGACATAAACGGATCGTTCGAGCGGCAGGCGATGGTGCTCGGGAGGATTATGAGGATTATCAGGCCGTTTACGGTATAACATGTACGAATTTTTCGCAAGCGCCGCCCGAATGAGCTGGTTTGAAATCGGAATGCTTGTCTGTTTCGCGGCAAGTTGGCCGGTTTCGATTTACAAAACATGGGCATTGAAGCTCGGCACGGCGAAAAGTCGGTCGTTCATCCTGCTCGTCGCGGTCGGGTACGGTTGCGGGATCATGCACAAAATCCTGTACAGTTTCGATGTCGTACTCTTGCTGTACGTGTTCAATCTCGTATTGGTATTGATCGATTTGGGTCTGGTGGCCTATTACCGGGTCCTGGAACGTTCCGTTCCGGCACAACAGGGTGGAACGGGGAATTGAACGGCAAGCGTACCCCGCCGGGGCTGTCGTGTCGAGACCGTCGTGTCGTGCCGGTGTCGTGTCGGTGGTTCGTTTACCGGAGCATCGCGGGAGCCCGCGCAGCGACGGAAAAAAGAGCGTGGGATATCGTCATGTTGTACGGCAGGGTAATCGGACAGGCGACCGCGACGATGAAACACCCGACGATGCGAGGGTGGAAACTGTCGATCGTGTTGCCGCTGGGTCCGGACCGGGAAACACCCGACGGAGACCCGGTGTTGACAATCGACCGGCTCGGGGCGGAACCAGGTACGACGGTCGTCCTTTCCAGCGACGGCAACCATATCGGGGAACTGGTCGGCAATCCCGCGACCCCCGTCTGCCGGAGCGTGGTCGGGATCGTGGATGATCGGTCGGCGCGACAAAACGCGACCTGAATGAAAACCGGAAACGCGGTGCGGCGCAGTGACCGGAAAGTGGAAAAACCATGCGAATCGCGAAAGTTCTTGGAAACGTCACACTTGCCCGCGGCACGGCGAATTGGAACGGAGCCCGGTGGAAATTGGTCGTACCCATGGGATTCGAGGAATTGATGGACGAACGCGAACCCGGCGGCGAAGAGTTGGTCGCCTATGACGACATGGGCGTCGGGTGCGGCGAATGGGTCGCGTTGAGCGAAGGAACCGGGGCCGCGAGGCCGTTTTTTCCGGAGGGGAAACCGATCGACGCCTACGTCGCGGCGATTTTGGATACCGTCGAAATTGCGACGGGCCGGGAAGACGGGACGGGAAAGGGGACGGAAAGTTGAACAAGGAACCTCGCGGCAGTGAAGCGTCGCGGGCGTTTCCCGCGGAGTTTTTTTACGTTTGTTTCCGTTTTTTTGAAAGCGACATTTTTTTTCACGGCACATTCCCATGCAGCTTCAGACGATCAAGGACGAAATTTGCGACATCGGGCGTCGCCTGTACAATAAAGGATTCGCGGCGGCGAACGACGGCAACATCAGCTATCGCGTCGATGAAAACCGCGTGGTCTGCACGCCGACGCAGATATGCAAAGGGTTCATGAAGCCGGAAGATCTCTGCATCGTCGACATGCGGGGCGACCAGCTCGCCGGACACCGGAAAAAAACGAGCGAGATCATGTTGCACCTGACGATCATGAAGGAGCGGCCCGAGGTGAAATCGGTGGTTCACTGCCACCCGCCCCACGCGACCGCGTTCGGAATCGCCCGGGAAGCGATCCCGCAGTGCGTGTTGCCCGAGGTCGACCTGTTCATGGGGGACGTTCCGATCGCCAAATACGCGGCTCCGGGCAGCCAAAAATTCGCCGACACGATCCTGCCGTTCATCCACAAGACGGACATCATCGTGCAGGCGAACCACGGAACAGTCAGCTTGGGACCGACGGTCGAGCGGGCGTATTGGCTCACGGAACTGCTCGACGCCTATTGCCGCATCCTGCTTATTGCGCGCGACTTGGGTCGGGTCGAGTATTTCAACAAGGACGAAGCGGAAGAACTGCTCGACCTGAAATCGCAATGGGGCGTGAAAGATCCACGCTCCGAAATGACGGATTGCAAACTGTGCGCGAACGACGTTTTTCGTGAAACCTGGAAGGAAACCGGCGTCGGACACCGCGCGTTTTCGCCGCCGCATTTTCGACGCGGGGAAGAATGTGTCCCAAACGGATTGTGCTCCCGGGGTACGGCGCCGGGAAGTTGCTGCGCGGGAACCGAGCCGTGTCCGAACACCGGAAAAGACGGATGTTCCCGTCCGCCGGGAATGACGAACGGGGCGGTGAACACGGGAGGGAACGCCGGGGTGAGTCCCGAACAGGAAGCGTTGATCCAGGCCATTACCTCGCGCATTCTCGCGGCGTTGAACCGAAGCTGAGCACCGGATTGTGCGCGGGCGCAGCCGTTTTCACCGCGTTTCCAGTATATCCTGGACCGAAGCCGGTCGGGTTGCCCATAAACACCACCCGGTCCATTCGCCCGTTTACCCCCGGACAGTCGCTCGCTTCGGCTGCCTCAAAGCCGGGAGGTCCGAGGCGGACTGCCACCGGCGCCCGTGCGGCTCACATATACCCGTGCGGCTCGCACCCGGCCCGTGCGGCTCGCACCCGTCAATAATCGTTGGGCATCGCGTTCATCTGCTCTTTGGTGAAAACGGGGCCTTCCTTGCAGACGTAAACGGGGCCGCAGTTGCAACGGCCGCATTTGCCGACACCGCATTTCATCCGGTTTTCGAGGCTCGTATAGATATCCGCGTCTTTCATTCCGCCTTCGGCAAGCACCGGGAGCGAGAATTTAATCATCACCGGCGGGCCGATGACGAGGCCGACGGCGTTGGAACAATCGATATTCGCTTCCTTGAGCACGGTGGGAACGAAACCGACTTTGCCGTCCCAATCAGGTGTCTCGCCGCCGGGATCGACCGTTTTGAGGACGTTGACGTTCGGATAAGCGGCCCATCGATCGAGTTCTTCTTTGAAAACGAGATCGCCCACGGTCCGGGCCCCGTAAACGATATGGATTTTGCCGTATTTTTCACGGTTTTCCAGGGCGTACCAGATCGCGCAGCGGATCGGCGGCATCGCGATTCCCCCGCCGACGAACACCAGGTCTTTCCCCTCCCAGGCTTCCATGGGATAAGCGTTCCCGTAAGGCCCGCGAAAACCGATGGTTTCACCCGGCTCGATCCGCCACAGGGCTTCGGTGACCCGGCCCGTTTTTCGAAAACAAAACTCGATGCGGTCTTTCCAATTGGAACTGGAACAAATGTTGAAGGTCGATTCGCCGACCCCGAAAACGCTGTAAAGACCGAACTGGCCGACCTGGAAGGAAAAATGATTCCGCCGTTCTTCGTCCCGAAAACGAATCGAAACCGACTTGACATCCGCGGTATGCTGCGTGATTTCAAGCACTTCCATCAATTCCGGCATGTAAATGTTCTTTTGCATATTCTTCCTGTAATGCTGAAGTGCGGTTGCATGGGCGGTTAAATGGTTTTTGTTTTTCGTAGATAAACGGGCAAATTGACCGGAAAAACTCAACCGGCTCCGATATAAACCGCTTTGATTAAATAAAGTAAAAATCAGGGATCGATCGTTGCGTTGGTGCGTTTCAAAAACAGCCTTATGTCTTTTTCTTTTGCGACGTTTTTCGAGCAGGATTCTTTTGGTGAACGTGTGGGGCAAGAGGATGACTTGCCAATGTTCGAATTCCGTCGCGAAAACACTGGAAACTCGGCGACCGGTTGTTTTCGACATCCATTTCCGGAGCGAGAGCCGCAGCCCATTTGACTTTTTGTTCAAGGGCCTGCGAATTCCTTTTTCCCCCGGCCGTCAGTTTCTTCACGCCGCCGGGATAAATCGCGTCGGCGAGTCGTTCCCATGTTCCGCATCGAGCGTCTTGAACATAATCGTCAAGCACGTCGATTTTCGCTTTCGGATAAACTTTCACCAGTGCCGCCCTGTCCCCCAAGTACCAAGCTTCCAATTCTTCGACGGCAATTCGAAACAGGCACTTCGGTTTTACATCACAATAGTCGAGCAAAGCGGTTAATTCCGTTTTGAAAGCGATACAATCCGGATGCTCATCCAAATCGACCAAAACGACGACCACGAGTTCCCGATTCTCTTCCCTGCCGTAAGCCTTCAGCTTCGAAGAAAGATTGTGCAATAACGTTTGGTCTTTCGGATTCGGGTTTTGTGAAGGGTCTTTCGGTATTTTGCCGACTCCGCGATGCTTTCGAATGTACCAGGTATGCGGATTTCCACGCTCACCGAGGATTTTCCCCATCAACGACCAGAGGGCGGTTTTATCGGATGTCCCTTCAACCAGGATTTCGAAGTGCATGATATTATACCGAAGCCGGTTAAGTCGTTGGTAAACACAGCCCGCACAACCGCCCGTTTACCTTCCGGGACCCTAGTTGCATCGGCGACCGCCGTGTACTCACAGCCGGGAGCCTACCGCCCGTCGCGGCTCGCGGCTTCGGGAAATTTCAACGGCTTTGAGTGTATTGATATTCCAGAGATTCCGATTGTTCATCAAGATAATCGCTGTACCACAGGGAGCCGAGCGGTTGACCGTTTTCGACCATGTTCGCGACATAATCGAATCCAGACGCTCTTTTCACCGTCGAAAAACCGTCCTTCTGTTTTTCCAGCACCCACACTTCGTCCGGTTGCAGTGCGTCAACAAAATTCGGCTGATGAGTCGTAACAAAAACCTGGGAACCGTTTTTTTTGCCGGTTGCGTGTTCTCGAAACTCGCGGGCCAGCGTTTCGAGCAATTTGTGATAGAGACCGTTTTCCGGTTCTTCGACGCATAAAAACGGCGGCGGCGTTGGGTCTTCCAACAAGAGAAGGTAAGCGAAGACCTTCAATGTACCGTCCGACATTTGCTGCGCATAAAACGGATCGTCGAATCCCTTGTCGTTGAAACGAAGCAAAAGTCTTCCATCGGGAGATTTTTCCGTATCGATTTTGTCGATGCCCGGTATCTTTTGTGCGATGCGTTTCAAGATTTCCTGCAACTGCTTGGGATGTTCCCGCTCCATGAATTGCACCACGTTGCCGAGGTTGTCGCCGTGGATGTTCAAATGTCTCTGCGGTCCGGCAAGCGGCAGGCTTCTCGCGGCGTCCGGCGTAAAATAGCTGAGATACCATCCTTCGATGAATTGTCGAAAAAGCGAAATCCGCGGATGCTGTTTCAGCGATCCGAGCGTCGCGATTCCAAGTTTGCGAGAATCTTCCAGTTCGACGATTTCCGTTTCGCTGCTTTCTTCAACGGCTTCTTTCGATTTTATGAATTCGAATAAATTGAATTGTTCTCGTTCTTCATTGATTTGTTTTCCTTCTTTTTCTCCTTTCCATACGATTCCTTTTCCGTTATTCAAAAGTAAAAATGAAAACGGCCAGCCATGCTTTTGTCCCTTGCGCCGCTGCCGGAGCCTTTCTCTCAAAACAAAAGGACGTCCCGATTCGTCGGCGGAAATCGCCAATTCATAAGTCAACGGGCGAGGATTTGACTCGCTTCCCTTAAAGTACAAGCTGAACTCCACCGGATCGGTCGTTCCCTGTGAGCGGATACGACCAAATCCGCCGCGTTGGCGCTGATCACAGGCGTCTTCGACGCCGAGTTTCAGACAATCTGCGAGAAAACCGAACGCATCAAAAAGCGTACTCTTCCCGGAACCGTTTTTTCCGATCACTGCCGTCAGGGGTGTCAACGGGTCGGCTGATTGTATGTTCCAGAGTTTTCCCAGGGTAACATCCCTCAACGATCGAAAATTGCGTATGCGAATGCCTTCGATTTTTGCCATGTTGGAACCCCTTTTATACCGATGCCGGTTGAGTTTTCCACGTGATTCGTCCGCTTATCCTTCAGGATATTCCACGGATTTTCGTTGTGCCAGGATTTTTTTGGTTCGAACGGCAAGGTAAATCGCGTTGATCAAATACAGGAACGGCACGACCAGCCCCAGTAATACGAGTACCCGCATCCCCTGTCCCGATTTGATCGCCTTGGCGATTTTCCAGCAAAGGACGACAACATAAACGCTCATGAAAACAAGCAACGTGTCGGTCGCCAAATCCACACCCTCGATCAACAGATCGCTCAGGAAAAACTCGCCCGCCACAACAACGGCGACGCCGATGCCGAACAAGGCCGCGATGATGTAAAACGCCAGGATCAACGAGCGACGCAGGCGTTCGATTTTCGCGTAGTCCAAGTCGGCGTCATCACCCGGCCCTTCGTCGGCTTCGTTGTCGGCGTGATACGGCGGCGGCGCAAACGGGTTGCCGTCCTCTTCGTACGTCTGCATGGAATATACCGGAAACACGCTGAAAAATCAGTATTCGCAAAGCCCTTCGAAGCCGAAATACCGTGCGGCGTTATTGAAACAAATATCCCGGACCATGCTGCCGACCAGGTCCATGTCGTTCGGCAAAAGGCCGTTGTCGATCTCTTCGCCGAGCAGGTCGCACAAAATCCGGCGGAAATACTCGTGCCGGGGAAATGAAAGGAACGACCGGCTGTCGGTCACCATCCCGACGAACCGGGCAAGCAGGCCGTGGTTGGAAATCGTGTCCAACTGGCGGCGCATCCCGTCCCGCTGGTCCAGGAACCACCAGCCGCTGCCGTACTGCATTTTACCCGGCGCGACGCCGTCCTGGAAGTTGCCGATCAATGTCGCCAGCATGTCGTTATCGGTCGGGTTCAGGTTGTAGACGATCGTTTTCGGCAGCTTCGCCTCTTTGTCGAGGTTGTCGAAGAAACGCGAAAGATGCAGGGCGTGGGAACCGTCGATCATCGAATCGAAGCCGGCGTCGACGCCGACTTCGCGGAACCGCCGCGAATTGTTGTTCCGCATCGCCCCGATATGCAGTTGCATCGTCCAATTCTTTTCGGCGTCCATCCGGGCCAGTTCGTGCAGGATCGCCGAACAGAGCCGTTCCGCGTCTTTCGTTTCGATGATGTCGCGGCGGCGCACCCGGCCGAAAATCGATTCCAGCTCGCTTTCATCGTACCACCAACGATACCGGAATTGGCCGAACCCGTGGTCCGACATGCGGCAACCGTGATCGTGAAAATACTGGTGGCGATTCCGGAGGGCTTCGATCAGGGACGCGAAACCGGATATCCCGACCCCGGCGGCTTCGGCCAAACGGTCGAGGTAAACGTTGTATTCATGGATGCTTTCGACGGTCAAATTACCGCCCGGCGGGAACGGCCCGTTCAATTGCATCGCCTTGTCCGGACGGAAGGTCGGGAGGACACGGATGTCGAACGACGGATCATCGGCGATCCGGCCGTGCGTTTCCAGGGAATCGATCGGGTCGTCGGTCGTGCAGAGCAACCGTACGCCGGCGCGGCGGAGCAATTCCCGGACGCAAAACGCGTCTTGTTGAAGCAAATCGTTCGCCCGGTCCCAGATCGAATCGGCGGTTTCCGGAGAAAGCAACCGGTCGTCGATCCCGAAAATCCGGGCCAGTTCGAGATGCGTCCAGTGATAAAGCGGATTCCGCAACGTTTGCGGCACGGTCCGGGCCCAGGCGTCGAACTTTTCACGGTCGCTTGCCCGGCCGGTGATGAGGTGTTCGTCGATTCCGGCGGCCCGCATCGCCCTCCACTTGTAATGATCCCCGCCGAGCCAGATCCGGGCAAGGTTCCCGAACCGGCGATTCTCCGCTATTTCCAGGGGTGGCAAGTGGTTGTGAAAATCGATGATCGGCATCGGCGCGGCATATTCGTGGTACAAATAGACGGCGCTTTTCGAACGAAGCAGAAAATTTCCGGTAATCAGTGGTTTCATCAAAAAAATGGGGGAAAAACTCACCTTTCGACGGACATGCGGCCCGATTCCGTGCAGTATACCCGGCCCGGCATGAAAAGGGAAGACCGGGAAAAACAGGCGCGCCCTCCGTAGGCAAGCCCGATTGACTTTACATGCCGAATTTGAGAAAATACGCGGACCACTCATCATTGGATATTTGACGGGCATTTCCCGCGGCACACCGTTCGAACGGCCCGGCCGCCGGTCGGCCCGTCATGTTCCGCGTCACATCAGGGAACCTTCACCAGAGAGCATTCATCGGGGAGTATTGCGCGATGGCCGCCAGTATCGAAGATTTCGTCAGCCGTTTGGTTCGGACCAACAAAAAGTTCACCTTTGTTTTTACCGAAGATTTCTTCAATGTTTTCGGCAAGGAAGGATTACTTGCCAATCGCTACAAGGATATCCGCCGGGCCATCAAGTACATCGACCACCACAAGGGGGAAAACGCGGAAATGCGGGCGAGCGACCCGAACAAACTGTTCGACGTCGAAGTGGTCGTCATCCGCCGTAATTACACCTGCTTCACCACGACGTTCAAGGAATTGGCCACGGGCCCTTTCGGCGGCGGCGCCTTGGTCCCGGGGTTCGGACAGGAGATCATCGATTCGGAAAAAGCCAAGTTGCTGGTACTCGCCTATTTCGCGGAAAAAGAGGAAGAGGCGTCGCTTTCCATCACGAAAATGATCAACGAGCGCCGGACCCGCCAGCTTGTGCTGGTCGTCGAATCGCCGGCCGACCTGAAGCGACCCAGTCTGGAACCGATCCGCAATTTGCGACACCGGTTGCGAACCATCCTGATTTCCCCGACCAAGGGCCCCATCGTCGATTGCCAGGTCGGCTCCATCTTTCAGGAAGGCAACAGCAGTTCGTTCGCCTCGCTGATGAACCATTTCTGTGTCGCGTATTGAGAACCGGGTTCCACGCCGGTTTCCGGGAATGCGCGAGCCCCGCCCGGTTCAGTTTTCCATGCTTCGATACAGGGGCATATAACGATAAGGGACTTCGAGAATCATGGCGGCAAGCGCGGTATTGAAAACCCGGCCGGCGGTGTCGCAATAATGATCGGGGTAATGCCAACTGCCGTTTTCATGTCCCTGGTAGGACTGGCTCGCGACGAGGTGGTCCCGCAACTTCGGAAACCAGCGATGCCAGCCGCTGCCCCCGTAATGGTGCATCGCGAGGCTCGCATAATAGGCGTAATAGAGATTGCATTGGCGGTCGTCGTTTTTGAGCGGCCCCCATTCCTGCAACACCTCCATGCCCCGGTCGAGTTTCGGCTCCCCGGGAGCCCAGCCGAGATAGAGGCGGGAAAGCAACCCGATAGCCGTACAGGTCTTCGACGAATCCGGCCCCTCGCCCGTTCCGGTTCCCTCGCGCGACCAGCGCTTGGGAATGTAATCGTATTGTCGGCCGCCGTCATATTGAAGCACGTCGAGAAAATCGCCCACCCGGTAAAGCGATGGTTTCGGGACGTAAAGATCGGCCAAATGAGCGCTTTTCAGCGCCATCAACTGCCAGCCCGTGACCGAAAGGTCGCCCGGAACCTCGCGGGGCCGATAGCGCCAGCCGCCGCTGACGGAAACATCCTGTGCCTTGATGATGAAGTTGACCCCTTCCTGTGCGGACTCGGACAGGATTTTGATCCTCGGGTTCATCGCCGAGGCTTCCGACAAGGCCAGGACGGCAAGCCCCTGCGTGTACATGCCTTGGTACCCTTGGCGGAAATCGAGCGTTTTTTCGCCGGGATCGATCCGGTTTTTCTGACCGTTTCGAATCAGGAACGCCAGCCCGCGATCAATGGTTTTCCAATGTTTTCCCTTCTTGACGGGGTCGGGCGAATATCCGGCTCCGAGGAAAGGAAGCAAAGCGGCCGCCGTCGCGGCGACCCGGCTCCCGTGGTTTCCGCCGTTTCGGCAAAGCCCGCAACCGGAGGAATCGGAATCGTTGCGTTCCAGATCGAAGTTCCAACCGCCATCCTTGCACTGATGCGCCGCCAGCCAATTGAGCGCGCGTTCGACCGCTTCCTCCGATTGGGCCGTCGTATCGCCGACATCCAAGCAGCGGCCCCGCTGACCGGCATTGCGTCCGTCAAGTCCTCCTCCGGCGACAAAACCGCCGATGCGCGATCCGTCAACTCCCCGGACGGGCGGAGCGCCTTCCCCGACGGTCAAAGGGGCCTCCGGGGCGTTTGCCGTTCCCGCGACCGTTCCGGCCTCTTGGGCAACCGTTGTCTCCGTCTCCACGGCGTTTTCCGTAACCTGTGCCGTATCTGCCGGTTGTTTCGATTCGTCCCCGTCGTCGTTCGAAACGGACTCGACCGGCAACGGAACATCCGTCGGCTTTTCCCCCAAATCGCCGGGCAGGGACGTGTCCGTAACGATTTCAAGACCGCCACCCCGTTGGGGGAGGGGGAAAAAAAGCATCGCCAAGACCATCACAATCGCCAAATGGAGCAAGAGACTCATGACGCCCCCGAAAACCTCATGGCTTTCAACCAGGCTTTCGATCCGGCGGCGTACGGCGGCGAACCGGCCGCGGGGCGGATTGGGACGCTCACTACTCATTACCGATATTTATGCTGTAAACGGCCTGAAACTACGGCATGTTTTTTCCCGCGCACAAACGCCTGCCGCTCGAACGATCCGTCCATGTCATTATACAAACAGAAGTTACGGGCAAGCGAGTGCGGCAGGCAGACGTGACCCGATGTTCGTTTTCATTGCGTTTTTTGTATATCGCCGTCTCCCGAGCGGTCAATCCGTCAAAAAACGCCGCTTATTCCACGACGACGGCCTGCGCGGTCCGGTCTTCCAGATTCGGGCGAAAAATGGTGAGAATCATCGTCGGCAGGTACCACGCCATGAAAATCCCGCCCTGGTACGACTGCCAGAAGGAAACAGACAACATCAACAGGGCCGAACAACACAGGAGTGTCCCAAGATGTTTGTGGGAAGGCCATAGGATCATCCCGAAACAGGTTACGAAAAACGCGGCCAACACGGGAATCCGGTAAATGGGATTGGCGAACTCCCAAAAACCGTCCGGCTGGGCGAGGCGGACCGCACCGTCGCCGAACATCTGGAGCAAACAGGTCCCGAAATGGGACCGGCCCTCGGGAAAGGCGGGCAGAAGTGCGATCAGCAGCAGGATCATCGTGCCGCTCCCGATGACGAAACGCACCCAGCCGCGCCGCCAGTAAAAGCTCAGCCAAAGCGGGATCAAGAACAGCGGGTAAAACGCCAATCCGCCGGCAAGACCGATCCACGCCCCGGAGAAAAAGGGACGACGGTACATGGCGACCGCCCAAAGGATCAACGCCGCCGGCACCGTGTGATCGAGGCTGCCGATTATTTGATTCGTGTACGGAAGAAGCATGTAGAGCATCGCGCAGGCGATCCCGGTCCGGATGTTGCCGAAATGACAATGGCCGATATGGAGGAAGGCGAGAACGATCATCAAGTCGGCGACCAAGGCGAGCACGATCACGCCGATGACGGTCAGAACCGGAGGCTTCCGTTCGGATTTGAAGGTCGTATCGGCGACCGGCTCCGGTTCCGACGCCGCTCCCGTCGTCGTTTTCGTATCGGAAAAGTCCGCCGAGGGATTCGCCGGAGAATCCGGCTGGGAATCCGGCAGGGAAACGGGACTTTCTTCCACGGAATTTGCCGGATCGGTCAAGGGGACGGGAGAGGAAAGGGAAAAACCGATTTCGCCCGTTCGATCGCCGCCCGGTTGATCGGGACGCCGGGAAGAAACCGCGGGAGACGGCACAGGCGACAAAGGAGACGAATCGAACGTGTCGGAAACAGGCAGCGTTCCCATGAGTATCTCTTGCCGAACCCGTTGTGAAGGGACAAGAGCACGGCTCGTCAGGGCGGTCAACCGCAAAAAGGGGACAAATCCGGGTTTGACGTGGTGGGATGGTTCGAAACGCCGGGCGTCGAAAGACGGGAAAGGGTCCGCATGAACCAAAAAATCGTCGGGCGGGGTATCGCGAACCGTCAGAATCTGCTCCAGGCGAACCGTCCGGAGCGTTTCGACATGGTCCGCCCGATTGAAGGCGATACTGGCTGCCAGAAACCCGAAGATCGTAAAACAGGCAAACGTCAGCCCGCCGGGCGTCAAGTTCGGTTCGAGAAGCGGCCGGCGAACCATGACCGTATCGAAAAGCAGCCGGATTCCCATCAAAAAACCGACCAGGAACAACCAGTTGTAACCGTCGCACCCGTCGTGCATGGCGATCATCAACAGGCCGGGCGTAAAAAGAATCAAGCCGATCAGGTCGAGGTTGCGGATGCTGAAAAACCGGTTGAACTTGAAAAACGCCGCCAAAATGATTAACGACGACACATAAAACCATGTCGTCGGCAACATTTCATATTGAAAAAGCGAAGTAGGCATCGAAAAAGGGGATGTCTGAAAGATACCGTGTCCCGCATCAAAAATGGGCCGGGGGGATTCCGGAGCAGGGTGTTTCCCGAACACCGTGATGAAAACCCCTTTGGCCGCGCCGGTTGACTCCGAAGCCGGTTGACTCCGAAGCCAAGGTTCAAAAAAAATTTTTTTTCGCGGAGAGCGATGGGCTTAAAAACCATGCTGAAAATCAAGGACGTTACACCCCCGCATTATACCCCCGCGCGGCTTCGCTGGCAAGACGCGGGACTCGACGGACACGAGTATCCCCACGAGTATCCCACGCGGCTTGCAGTCGGCTTGTAGTCGGATTGCAGTCCTCGTATGGTTGACAGCCGGCGATTTGACGGGGATAATGAGCGGGACGAGGGGCCGTCATCGGAATTTCCGCCTGTTTTTCCGCCTGTTTTTCCGCCTGCGTTTCCGTGCCGTCAGCCCGTCATGCCGTCCGTTATTCCGCCAACCTGTATCCGTGTCATGCCCGACTGTTCTTCTCCGCTCGAATGTTATGATGCCGTCGTCGCCGTTTGGAAATCCGGCCGTTCCGACGAGGCGATCGCTCAAATGCGGGAGTTGAATCAAACCCACCCGGAAGAACCGCTTCCCTGCGCCGCCTTGGCCGCGTGGTATAAAAAAACCGACAAAATCGACGATGCCATTCATTATGCCGAGCGGTATTGCGAATTGGTCCCGGACGACCCGTTCGGTTTTTCCATCCTCAGTTCGCTCCGGCTTTCGGTCGGGCTTCGCGAGGCGGCGGAAGACGCCCTGATGAAAGCGAGCGATTTGCGCATCGCCGCCCAGTTGAACCGCAAAAAAGACGAAGACGGGTAGAACTGGCGAACCGCGCGAGATCGTGTTGTTTCCTCTTTTCCCCATTCCCTTCAACGACTTACCCCGCAACCGCTTACCACACAGCCGCCCATGACCCGCTACACGCTTGAAGACTTTGTTGCAACGACGACGCAAAAGGATCTCGACCAGGGCGTCTTCGAACTGGAAAGCGAGCGGATGCTCGAAGTCAACCTGAACGGCATGATCTGGACGAAAATGGGATCCATGGTCGCCTACCTGGGCGATGTCCGGTTCACCCGGGAAGGTCTTTTGGAACGCGGGCTCGGAACGCTTCTCAAGAAGATTGTGACCACCGAGGGCGGACAGCTCACGAAAGCCGAGGGACACGGCAAGGTGTACCTGGCCGATTTCGGGAAAAAAATCACGATTCTCGAACTCCGCAACCAGTCGATTTGCGTCAACGGGAACGACGTCCTGGCTTTCGAGCCGACGATCACGACCGAGATCAAGATGATCCGTCGCGTTGCGGGAATGCTTGCCGGCGGCCTCTTCAACATGATCCTCAAGGGAACCGGTCTCTTGGCGATCACGACCCATTTCGACCCGCTGACCCTGCGGGTGACGCCGGATCGACCGGTTTATACCGACCCGAATGCGACCGTGGCCTGGTCCGGGAATCTCCAGCCGAATATCAAGACCGACGTTTCCCTGAAAACCTTTTTCGGTCGCAGCAGCGGCGAATCCCTCCAGATGGAGTTCGTCGGGGACGGTTTCGTCGTGATTCAACCCTACGAGGAAGTTTATGGCGCCCCCCAGTAGTCCTGGCGCAAAGCCAGGAAACCGACCTGCGCGATAATACCGCAAGTTCGTCATCATCAACCTTTTCCGGCGATATCGCCGTTCCTGTCCGACTGCCATGGCTCAACCGAAAATCCTGATCGCCGACGACAATCCGGCGAACGTCGAATTGCTCGACGCCTACCTTTCCGCGTTCGATTATGAAATCGCCGTCGCCGTTGACGGCGCCGACGCATTGGAAAAAGTCGCCTCGTTCCAGCCCGACCTGATTTTGCTCGACATCATGATGCCCAGATATTCCGGTTTCGAGGTCTGCGAGAAGATCAAGAACGATCCGGCGACCAGAGGGATCATGGTGCTCATGGTAACGGCGTTGAGTGAATTGGGGGACATCGAAAAGGCTGTTTCGGCGGGCTGCGACGACTATCTCAGCAAGCCCGTCAACAAGCTCGAACTTCTCAAGCGGGTCGAAAACATGCTGAAACTGCGCAGTGTCACCGATGAACTCGACCGCTTGCGGAAATATATCGACGAAATGGAGGAGCGCGGCGTGGTGAATTGACAATTGAAAATGGACCATGGACAACGGGGGGAACCGATGCCTGTCCCCTCCCCCCGTCTTCGGTAGTCGGCGTTCGCCGAACGCCGGAAGCGGAAATGGCGGATATCCGAACGGAGGAAACATGAAAAATACGTCGGTAAAACCTGATGTGACGACGTCTTCGATTCGCCGCCTGCTGCTTTTTCTCGCGTTCGGCCTGCCATGCCATTTAGGTTGCCACCTGAATTGTCATTCCGTTTTTTCCCAGGAATCCCCGCCTGCCCTTTCTCATGCCGCGAAACTGGTCCGGCAACTGGGCGATGAGGATTATTATGTCCGGCAACAGGCCCAGGAGGAATTAATCAAGCTGGGAATCGAAGCGTTCGACGACATTTCGACGGCGCTCCGCGATCCCGATCCCGAGATTGCCGAACGAGCCAAATTGATTTTTTCCCACCTGGAAAACGATTCGATCCGGCTCGATCATCCCCTGATCCAGGAAATTCTCAAAAGCATTTCCCGGGAAACCGATCCCGTCCAGAATGTTTGGCGGCTGCGCTATTTCGGCAGTTCGGACCCCTTTCCCAAATCCGAGGGGCTTTCGACGCTTTGCCGTTTCCTGCGTTTCAACCGGGACGTCGCGATCCGCGCCGAGGCCGCGAAAGCGATCCTCATCAGTACGCCGCAGGGCCCCCTGTTGAGAAAACGCTGGTTCCAGGGCGTCAAATCCGCGGTCGGCAACCCCCGGGACGACGTGATTCTCCGGATGGTCGGCGCCTACGCCGTCGCCGGACTCGCCGTCGAAAAGGAACGCGACGACATGCTCGAATCCGACGGCCGCGATCCCGGGATGCGCGGAGAGACGCGCGAGGCGGCCCGCGAAAAAGTACGCCGGTTCGCCGAACAGCTCGCGATTTTCCAAGCGACGCCGGAATACGATTCGCTTCTCCCCGGCAGTTGCAGCGATATCCTGGTCCACTACACGCTCGCGGAATTTCAGCAGGCGGTCGGCTTGGACGACGATTGCGACAAAACCGTCGCCGCGGCGCTTGCGGGCGAACCACAAATACCGGCATCCGCCGATCCGTTCCAGGTTTGCGACCTGTACAAATTTTCCGCCTGGGCCGCCCATTACGAAGCGGGTTCCCATTTGCTTGTTTTTCGGAACCGCCTCGAATGGGCTCAAAAGGAATTCGATCTGGCGCTCGGCCATGCCGGGAAAACGTCCCTGGCCGGCTTTATTCACATCCTGTATTCCGGGATTTGCCTGTTGCGCGAAGACGATGCCGCCGCCGCCGAGCACCTCGAAAAGGGCATCCCGATCATCGACGAGCTGGAGGTGAAGGGAATCGCGACGGAATTTTTCTACAACCGGCCCGCTTACCTGAAATACGTCCGGGCGAGGGCCGCCCGGGCGGCGGGCAAGATCGACGAATCGCATCAACTGCTCGCCGAAGCCCTCAACCATGATCCGTATCTCGTCGATGCCGTGATCCTTCTTTTTCAGCTTCACAGGGACTTTCCCGACGCGGATACCGGGAATGGACCCGGGATCCCGAAACCCGCCGTCCCGAAACTGATCGAGGCGCTCCAGGAACAGCTCAAAAACAACCTGCGCAACGCCGATTGGGATACCACGCCGCAATACCTGAACGATTGGGCCATGCTCGCGGCCGGAACGGATCAGGCCGACGAGATGGCTTTGCGTTGTGCGCAGGCGGCGTTAAAAGCCTGTCCCGAAAAAGTGGAATACCTCGCGACGCTGGCCGACGTTTATGCGGCGCTCGGTTTCCTTGAAAAAGCGACCGACATCCTGGAAACGATCGTCCGGCGCGTCCCCGAGGTCGTCGTTTACCGAACCGCCCTGGAGCGGATGAAGGAGGAGGGGAGAGGGAGGAAATGAGCAATGACAATTTCAAGACACAAACTGTTTAATCGTCCAGCTTAATCGTCGCGATAATAAATCCGCCTGCCATTCTCCCCTTCCTTTCCGTCCGTTTGCAGATTCTTCCGGTTTTTCCATGAGCATCGACGTTTACAATATCAGCAAGTCGTTCGGTAAATTCCAGGCGCTCAAGAATATTTCCCTTGAAATCGCGTCCGGCGAACTGGTCGCCCTGCTCGGTCCTTCCGGTTCGGGGAAAACGACCTTGTTGAGAATCATCGCCGGATTGGAGGAGCCCGATCCGGGAAGCGGCAGTGTCTTTTTCTTCGGGGAAAACGTCGTCGACCGGCGTGTCGGCGACCGGGGCGTCGGTTTCGTTTTTCAGCACTACGCCTTGTTCCGGCACATGTCGGTGTTCGAGAACATCGCGTTCGGCCTCAAGGTCCGTCCGCGCAAGACCCGGCCCTCGAAGCAGGATATCCACGACAAAGTCATGGGACTGCTCAAACTGATCCAACTCGATACGATCGCGCACCGCCTGCCACACCAGCTCTCCGGGGGCCAGCGCCAGCGG
>QMCD01001275.1_pt1 | contig 19090 bp, 20 predicted proteins | sample 1821841 | NCBI WGS metagenome assembly QMCD01 (sample SAMN01991225, study PRJNA193472) | Termite gut metagenome, whole genome shotgun sequencing project. | isolation source: worker | host: Macrotermes natalensis
CCGTTCGGGAAAAGAGCTGGGACGCGGGCCTCGGCTTCGACGGCGACGGCGACCGGCTGGGCGTCGTGAGCGACAGCGGCGAAATCATCTGGGGCGACATGCTGCAAATCCTGTTCTGGCGTAAGCTTTTAAAGCAATATCCGGGTCAGGAAGCGCCCATCGAGGTCAAATGCAGCCAGACGCTCTTCGACGAGGTGAAAAGGCTGGGCGGCAGGCCGTTTTTCCATAGAACGGGGCATTCCTTCATCAAGGCGACGATGAAGGAACGGGGCCTGCTGTTCGCGGGCGAGATGAGCGGGCATTTCTTCTTCGCGGACGAGTACTTCGGCTTTGACGACGCGCTGTACGCCGGCGCGCGGCTTCTCAGGCTTTTGTCGGGGGAATCGCGGCCGCTGTCGGCGCTGATGGGCGACTTGCCTAAAACATACGCGACGCCGGAGATACGCGTCGATATACCCCAGCATGGCCGGGAGGCGCTTATGGAGCGCGTACGGGCGCGTTTTAAAGCAAGCGGACTCGATGTAATCGAAGCCGACGGCGTGCGGGTGAACTTCCCGGACGGCTGGGGGCTGCTTCGGCTCTCCAACACGCAGCCGATCATGGTCATGCGGGCGGAGGGAAAGAGCCCCGAGGCGATGGAGCGGATCGAACGGGAGCTCCGCAAAGCGCTGGATCCGCCGCCGCGTTAAATTGCCTCGATATATTGTGAATTTTGTGGATTTATGCTATTATTCCACGGAGAAAGGTTAAGGGGGACAAGCATTTGATACCGATCGCGAGGCCGATAATCGGCGACGAGGAAAAACAGGCCGTACTCGAAGTGCTCGATTCCGGCATGATCGCCTGCGGGGCTGTCACGACGAAATTTGAGGAAGAATTCGCAGCGTATATTGGCGCTATGCACGGGATAGCCACGAATAACGGCACCACCGCGCTGGAGACGGCGCTGCGCGCGCTGGGCGCGGGCCCGGGCGTAAAGGTGCTGACAACGCCGTTTTCATTCATCGCGTCCACGAACGCGATCGTATATACGGGAGCGACGCCCGTATTCGTGGATATCGACGCGAATACCTTCAATATATCGCCGGAATCCATCGAGGCCAAGCTCAAAGAGGATCCGGAGATACGTATACTGCTGATAGTACACCTCTTCGGCCAGCCCTGTGACATGGACGCCATAATGCCGCTCGTAAAAAAGCACGGCTTGCTGCTCGTAGAGGACTGCGCCCAGGCGCACGGGGCCATGTGGAACGGTCGGAAGGCGGGCTCGTTTGGCGACGCCGCCTGCTTCAGCTTCTATCCGACCAAGAACATGACCACCTCCGAAGGCGGGATTGTACTCACAAGCGACAGCGAGACGGCGAGACGCTGCCGGATGATCATCAACCACGGCATGGAAAGACGCTACTACCACGACGATATAGGCTATAACTACCGCATGACGAATATGGCGGCGGCGATCGGCCGCTGCCAGCTGAAAAAGCTGGACGGCTGGAACGAGAAGCGCAGGGCGAACGCCGCGCTGTATCTCGAAGCGCTTGCGGGCGAAACGGGCGTCACATTGCCAGGCTGTCCGGATAAGGCGTTTCATGTATACCACCAGTACACGATAAAAGCGCCGGCGGATAAGCGGGGCGGCCTGATACAAAAGCTCGAAGAGCGCGGCGTTGGCTACGGCGTGTTCTATCCTCTGTCCATCCCGGAACAGGCGTGCTATGGCGGCAAGTACGAGAACGCGCAAACGCCCGTAACGGACGCCGTCAAGAAAGAAGTGCTCTCTATCCCCGTGCATCCGGGCCTGACCGCCGAGGACGCGGCTCAGGTCGCAAAGGCGATCCGGGAGTATTGCGAGGCGAGCCGATGAGCGTATATATTCACCCGTCGAGCCACGTCTCGCCCGACGCCGTTATCGGCGATGGTACGAAGATCTGGATCAATGTGCAGGTGCGCGAGGGCGCCAAGATCGGAACGAACTGCATTATCAGCAAGGACGCGTATATCGATACTAAGGTCAGCGTCGGCAACAGCGTCAAGATACAAAACGGCGTGTCCGTCTATCACGGCGTGACGCTGGAGGACGACGTGTTCGTCGGCCCGAACGCGGCGTTTACCAACGATTTTTACCCGCGCGCCTTTATGGCGGACTGGCGGATTACCGAGACGCTCGTCAAAAAGGGGGCGTCCATCGGCGCGAACGCCACGATCGTTTGCGGGCATACGCTCGGCGAATACTGCATGATCGGCTCCGGAAGCGTCGTCACGCACGACATACCGCCCTACGCGCTGGCCGTTGGCAATCCGGCGCGCGTCGTCGGGAGGGTATGCAAATGCGGCGTCAAGCTTGCATCCGGCGCTTCCGAGTGCGCTGAATGCGGCTTTGTGCTCCCATAAACGGCCATGCAAAGACAAGGTAACAAATTTATGCTTATATTTCTCTTTTGCCTGTATATCGCGCTGTCCTCCTCCGGTATGCTCATGATAAAGATGGGGACGAGCGGCACAGCCTTCTCGTCCGCGGGAGGCGTTTTGAACGTCTCGCTGAACGTGAAGCTCCTTATCGGCATCGTGCTGTACGTGTTCAGCTTCATCCTTTCGATGGTGCTGATGTCTCAGATGAATTTGAGCGTTTTGTATCCGCTGGGCGCGGGGTTGTTAAACCTGATCATATGCCTTTTCAGCGTTTTTGTGCTGAAGGAGGCGATAACCGTTCCGCAATGGATCGGAATCGCGCTCATCGCGGCGGGCGTCGTACTGATGAATTTTAGGGGGCGTTAGATTCTTTTTACATTTAAGGCAGGTGCATTATCATAGAGTTCGAGTTTTCTCCGCACGGCTTCCGCCAGTTTTTAGTATATGCAAAAGAAATCGCCCCGTTTTACAGGTTTATGGACGTTGCTGCCCAAATTCCAAAATGCGGCGTATTGCTGCGCCATGACCTGGACATCGGCCTCGACTTGGCGTTTGAGATGGCCAAGCTTGAAAAAGCCGAAGGCATACGCTCCACGTATTTCGTAATGGTTTCAAACCCCCTTTATAATGTGCGGTCAAAGGGCAATATCGATATTATACGCTGGCTTGCGGACAACGATTTTAACGTCGGGCTTCATTTTGATCCATCCATCTATGAAACGCGGGACGCAGACGGCCTAATCGATTATGCTTGTGAGGAAGCGCGCATTCTAAGCGGGATAGCTGGCCGTAACGTTAATGCCCTGTCGTTTCATATGCCGTCAAAATACGGGATGATACAAAAGCTGGGAAGCTTCCAGGTCGCCTACGACGAACGCTATTTCAACGACGCTATCTATATGTCGGACTCGCAAATGAGCTTCCGCCATAAAAAGCCGTACGAATTCATACACAAAGCCTCGGAGCGCCTGATTCAGATACTGCTGCATCCGTTTTTTTATTCGATATCGGCGAAGGACGCGCAATTGCCCGATTTGAATACCGCAGCGATGCTTTCTAAGCTTGACTTAGTGCGAGAGGCTTTGGCTACGCTTAACCTCCTGCGAGGGGGCGAGTTCGAAAGCCTGGCTGCTAGGCTGACGCAGCAAACAGGGAATGTGTTATGAATATATGGCTGCTGGCGGGTGTTCAGCCCGCGCTTTTTCCCTCCGCGATTCTGTGCGAGCGCTTGCCGATAAAGGGCATTATCGGCCTAGAATCCAACGAGGCAAACCGCCGTATCAATGAATATCAGGACTTTGGCGAATTCGCGCGGCTGCGCGGGTCGAGCTATATACCCATGGAATCCTATTCGATGAAGTCCATGCGCGATCAGGAGCGCCTGCTGAGCGAGGATATTTCCTTGCTGCTGATTATGGGCTGGCAGCGCCTGATTCCGCAATGGCTGATCCAACACTGTAAAATCGGCGTTGTGGGCGCACACGGAAGCCCGGAGGGCATCACCAGGGGCAGGGGCCGCAGCCCGCAGAACTGGTCGCTGCTGCTGGGCCTGGATACGTTCAGCCTGTCTATTTTCTGGGCGGATGCCGGCATTGACAGCGGCGCTGTGATCGACACGGCTATATTCCGCTATTCAGCAGCGGATGATATTTTCTCGTCTCATCTGAAGGCGTCCGCCGTGATTGCCGAAATGATCCTGCGCAATTATCAAAACGGAAATTTGCTCTCACAGAATGGGGAAAAACAGCTGGAATCGGATGTTTACTACATGCCACAGCGCATCGAGCGGGATGGAGCAATCGACTGGAGCCGCAGCGCAGCCGATATATACAACTTTATCCGCGGCCTTACAAGGCCATATCCGGGCGCGTTTACCATTCTCGATGGTAAGAAGCTAAAGATATGGCGTTCTCAGTATATCAGCTTTGACGGCGAGCTTCCCATTCTTTCCGCGCCGGCCGGAAGCGTGCTGTTCGCATATCCCACGGGGGAACTATTGATAAAATGCGGCTCGGATTGCCTCCTAATCAACGAATGGGAAGCCGAAGGCGGCGAACCCGATATAAAAGCCGGAATGCGTTTAGAGTCGGTATGCTGGCAAGACCAGATAAGGGAGATTGTTGAACGGCATCAGAGCAAGCTGGGTGTCCCCGTCTCCTCCATGGTTCTTCAGCAGCTGAGTAACACCTGACGCCGTACTAAAGCTCTTCGGTAAAGAGAAGGGGCAGTAAAACTTGATAGTGTGACATAATTTTGTTATGCTTATCAAATGCGATAATGAAAAGGACTATTACGATGATTAATCTGGTTCAAGTTGGCTACGGCTACTGGGGCGCGAACGTCGCTAGAAACGCGGCGGCTTCGAAGCTCATCAACCTCGTCGCGCTTTCGGACGTGCGCAAGGCGCGGCTGGACGCGGCCAAAAATCTTTTGAACGGGGATATCGCGTATACGGCGGATTACGCGCCGTATATAGACGACCCCTCGGTCGACGCGTTCGCGCTGTGCATACAGACGGAGCCTAGCTTTGAGGCCGCGAAAAAAATACTGAACGCCGGAAAGCATCTCTTCATAGAGAAGCCGATGGCTACCACCTACGAACGCGCGCTGGAGCTTAAGGAGCTTGCCGAGGCGAAGGGGCTCACGCTCCACTGCGACCATATCATGGTCTATCATCCTATAATTCGCGCCATTAAGCGGATGATCGACGCGGGTGAGCTGGGCGAGCTGGTGTATTTCGACATATCGCGCATGAACCTCGGGCCGATACGCATGGACGTTAACGCCATGCTGGATCTCGCCGTACACGACCTGGCGATCATCGACTACCTTTCCGGCGGGCGCGCGCCGTACCATCTTGAGGCGATTGGCAAGAAGCATTACGGAGCCAAGGAGACGCTCACATACCTGACGATGAAATACCCCGGGTTTATCGCGCATATCAAATCCAGCTGGATATCGCCGATAAAGGAGCGCCGCGTCATGATCGGCGGCACGAAAAAGATGGCGATTTTCGACGATATGCGCACGGTGGACAAGCTCACTATCTACGATCAGGGCATAGAGCCGCTGGAAAAGGGCGAGGATTACGGCGCGTACGAGTTTAAATCGCGCTTGGGGGATATAACGATCCCCTATATAGCCTCTGAGGACGCGCTCCGGAATAGTCTTGAGCATTTCGCCCAGTGCATTGAGCAAGGGGTTCCGTCGCTTTCGGGCGGGGAGCAGGCGTGCAAGGTGGTCAAGATCCTGGACGCGGCGCGCGCGAGGCTGGCGACGCAAAACGGCCCGAACGACGAAAGGAATTACGCGCAATGAAGCCAATACCAATTATGCGGCCGTATTTTACGGACGAGGAGGCGCAATTAGTCGCCGAAACGCTGATATCGGGCTGGGTGGCCCAAGGGCCGCGCGCCGCGGAATTCGAAAGGCTGGTCGCAAAATACGAGGGCGTACGCTTCGGCGTCGCCACTACGAGCTGCACCACCGCGCTGCATCTTCTATTCGCGGCGCTGGGCATAGGCAAGGGCTTCGATGTCATCGTGCCGTCGTATACGTTCGTCGCCACGGCGAACGCCGTCGAATACACGGGCGCGAACGCCATTTTGGCGGACGTGAGCACGGATACGTACAATATTGACCCGGAAAGGCTGGAGAGCCTTATACAAAGCCGTTACGAAGGCGGCGTAAATAAAGAGACGGGCAACAGGCTCTTTGGAATCGTCGCGGTGCACCTCTTCGGGCTGTGCGCGCCTATACCCGCCATAAACGCCATCGCCGCGAAATACGGCGTTAGGGTTTTGGAAGACGCTGCGTGCGCGCTGGGCGCGTCCATCGGCGAAAAGCGCGAGGGGACGTTTGGGAATCCCTCCTGCTTGAGCTTCCATCCCCGCAAGTCGATTACGACGGGCGAGGGCGGCATGGTGCTAACGGACGACTATGAGCTCGCGGAGCGTATGCGCGGCCTGCGCAGCCACGGGGCGTCCGTATCCGAGGTGCAGCGGCACAGCTCCAAGGGGTATCTGCTGCCCGACTACGACGAATTGGGCTATAACTACCGCATGACGGACATCCAGGCGGCGGTGGGCGTTGCCCAGATGCACAAGATAGACGAGATCGCGGCGGATCGGCGCAGGCTGGCCGCGCGCTATGACGAGCTCCTGCCCGAAGCCGCGCCGTTTTTGCGGACTCCGTTCGTTCCCGAGGGCTATGGGCACGCTTATCAGTCCTACGTGACGATGATGCGCGCGGATGAAACGTCCATGGCGAGCATCGACGAAACGCACGCAAAGCGCAACGCGCTCATGGACGCGCTGGAGCAAGCCGGGATCGCGACCAGGCAGGGGACGCACGCCGTCCATACGTTGGGCCACTACAGAGAGAAATACGGCTATCGGGCGGAGGAGCGCATGGGCGCTTACGCCTGCGACCGGCTGAGCCTCGCGCTGCCGCTCTACGCGGGCATGACGGACGACGAGCAGGATTATGTTATTGAAAAGCTGCAAGAGCTTCATGCAAAGGAGTAGACGCCTATGCGCTCTATAAAAGACAAACGCGTTTTGATTACCGGCGGCGCCGGATTCATCGGCAGCCACCTCGCGGACGCGCTTTTAAGCGCCGAGACGGCCAAGGTCGTCGTCGTCGATAATTTCTTTCTCGGGGATATGGCAAATCTGTGCGAGGCACAGACCGCCGGGGAGCGCTTCGCCGTGTACCGGGACGACGCGCGCGATTTGGGTACGATGAAGGCGATTATCCGCAAAGAAAAAATCGAGGTCGTCTATAATCTGGCCACGATTACGCTGAGGCACTCTTTTTTCAATCCCTACGGCGCGTACCGGGTCAACGTGGACATCGCGGAGACGCTGCTGCATCTCTTGGAGGACGGCGCGTATCAAACGCTGATACACTCGTCATCCTCCGAGGCGTACGGCACGGCGCTGTATTCGCCGATGGACGAAAACCACTCGATGAACCCGACGACGCCCTACGCAGCGGGCAAGGCCGCTGCGGATCATATGATCCGCTCGTTCTATAACGTGCTTAAGCTCGACCTCTCGATCATACGCCCGTTCAACAATTACGGGCCGCGGCAGACTATGGAAGCGGCCCTCGCGGCCATCATCCCGCTTACGGCGCTACGCATACAAAACGGGGAAAAGCCGGTGATCGAGGGCGATGGGAATCAGACGCGGGATTTTATCTACGTCGGGGACACGGCGCGCGCCTTTATACTCGCGTACGAAAAGGACATTCGCGGCGAACTCGTGAACCTCGGCTCCGGCATCGAGCATAAAATCTCGGATATCATCGGGTGCGTCTGCGATTATATGGGTTATATGGGCGAGATCGAGCGCGCGCCGGAGCGCGCGGCGGACGTAAGGCGGCTGTGCGCGTCGAGCGAGAAGGCGAAAAAGCTATTGGGCTTTGAGCCGGAGATCGGGTTTGAAGAGGGGATAAGGCGGACGCTGGATTGGTATATTCAGCTGGGATTAAAGTGATGGATAATATATATGCAACCGATAATTTAGATTTCATTTATCAGGCGCTGAAAAGCGACGGACGGCTGGGCCGGCTGGTGGACGAGCTGAGAAAAGCGCTGGACTGTTATAGTGACGACGAGCAAAACGTCGCTATCAGGGAAAATATCGTCTTCCGGCAATTTGTGGACAGGCTGCTTACGGATCGTGAGCGGGCCGTCTTCTATGGTCTGCCCGAAGGCTGCCGCATGAGGGAAAACGCCAAAATATTATCGCCCGAAAACCTAAAGTGCGGCATGCATGTTTGGATCGGCGAAGGAGCGATATTGGACGCGAGCGGCGGGCTGGAAATCGGCGATCATACGTCTATCGGACCAGGCGTGTATGTATGGACGCATTCCTCCCATATGACGAATATATTTAAGGCCAACTATCCCGGCAGCGAACTAATAGTGAGAAAGCCCACGAAGATCGGGAGCGGCGTCTTTCTTGCGGGGCCGTCGGTGGTCAGCGCCGGGACGGTCATCGGGGACAGAACGCTTGTGCAGCCGATGAGTTATATAACGGAAAGCTTCGAGGGCAAGTGCGTCGTCGGAGGCAATCCGGCGCGGCTTATAAACAAACTATAGGGGCTCAAAATGGAAACGAATTCTTTATCCGTTATTATACCCTTCCTTAACGAAGCGGAGAATTTGCCTTTGCTGTTGCAAAATATGGACGACTACGCCGCGACCGTCGATTTTTCGCTTGAGGTCGTATTCGTTGACGATGGCTCTACGGATGAATCCGCCGAAATACTGCTATGCGCGAGACCCAAAAGCTTTTCGGCGAAGCTGGTGCGCTTGTCGAAAAGCTACGGCTCCCACGCGGCGATTCGGGCGGGTATTTTGCATGCTTCGGCCCCCAACTGCACTTTTATCGGCGCGGATTTGCAGGAGCCGCTGGAGATGATCACACAGATGGTAGTCAAAATGCGCGAGGGCTACGACGTCGTGTGCATACAAAAGCGAGAAGTGAAGGTCGGACTCTCAGCGCGGATATTTACGCGCATCTATTCCTCTCTTATGCGCAAATACGCGGTTCCGGACTTCCCAAAAGGCAATGCGAATAATATTCTCTTTAACGGCAAAGTAAAAGAACAGCTGAACAAGCACATAGAAAGCAATTCGTCGATTTCCCTGCAGATTATCAACATGGGTTACCGTCAAGCCGTGATTGACGGCGATTATCTGGAGCGCAGGCACGGCAAATCTAAATGGACCCTTGGCAAAAAGATAAAGCTATTTATCGATTCATTCGTAGCGTTTTCGTTTATGCCCATACGGCTCGTAAGCATCTTAGGCGTTATCATGGCGTTGCTTGGGTTTATTTTTGGAGTGGTGCTGATTGTAAATAAATTAGTCAGTCCCGCACTGATTATCGAAGGCTACACGACGCTCGCGGCGCTTATATTGTTTACCTCGGGCATAACTAATATTTCGCTCGGCGTAATTGCCGAATATCTTTGGCGCGCCTATGACGCGGCGCGGAACAGGCCGACGTTTATAGTTGCAGACGTATGCGCGTTAAAAGAGATTGCTGAGACATGTGAAGGGCTTAAGTAATTGAGCCGCGATAAATCAAAGGATTACGATATGGATTTGTTAAAAGGAAAAATCGCGTTGGTGACGGGCGCGTCTCGGGGCATAGGCAATGCGATTGCGGAGCTGTTTGCTCAAAACGGCGCGAGCGTATACGCAAACGCCAGAAAAATCGGTTCGCTTGACAGCCTGCTCGCGAAATGTGAAAATAGCAGCGGCAGGATAATGCCGCTATATTTTGACGTAACCGACGCGGCTGCGGCGAAGCAAGCCGTTATGAGAATAAAAAAAGAAAGCGGCCGTCTCGATTGTCTGGTAAACAACGCAGGAATCATGCCAGACGCGTTGATCGGGATGATCGATCAAAAGGTGGCTAGGGAGGTCTTTGAGGTTAACGTCTTTGCAGTGATGGAGCTGATACAACTTGCCGCGCGCGTTATGGTTAGGCAAAAGAGCGGCTCCATTATAAACTTGGCGAGCATAGTCGGCGTGAACGGAAATAAGGGACAGCTAGTATACTCGGCTTCAAAGGGCGCGGTCATCGCTATGACTAAAACCGCAGCCAAGGAGCTGGCGCCCGCAGGCATAAGAGTGAACGCCATCGCGCCCGGCATGATCGACACCGATTTGTTCCGCTCTGTTGGCGCGGAGAAAGTGAGCGGACTTCTTCGGAATATCGGCTTAGGACGCTTGGGAAAGCCCTCCGAAATCGCCAATGCCGCCCTGTTTCTTGCTTCGGATATGGCGTCTTATGTTACGGGTCAAATTCTAGGCGCGGATGGCGCGGCCTTAGTTTAATAATGAAATTACGATTGGGGGGTTATGTCTTGAACCATTCTGAAAAATATGAAGCGGCGTTTGTAAGCGCTTTGGGGATATCTAAAGATGATCTGCCCGGCCTGCAATATCAAGGTGTTGCAGCGTGGGACAGTATTGGCCATATGCAGCTCATCTTTGCGCTTGAAGAAGCCTTCGGCATCATGCTGGATACGAGTGATATTATCGATCTTAGCTCCTTTGAAAAAGGCAAAGAGCTGTTGAGAAAATACGATGTGGAGCTTTGAGAGCTTTTACGGCAATACCGCAATCGTAGACGAAAGCGGCGGAATCACCACTTACGCCGAGCTAAAGTCGGCGGGCGAAGCGCTGATTTCGCATATGACGCTGCGGACGCTGGCATTTAATCTATGCTCAAACGAAAAGGGCTCTCTGTTGGGATATACGGCGTTTATCGACGCGGGAATCGTCCCGCTGCTGCTAGACGCCGAGCTCGATCGGGGCCTGCTTTGTGCACTGATCGAAGCTTATAAGCCCGATTATCTCTGGCTGCCGCAAAATATAGCGCAAGAGTTTCCCCTCTTCGCCGAGGTTATGGCCATATGGGGCTACGCGCTGCTCAAAACGTCATATGATAAAGCTTTCCCGCTCCACGACGAGTTGGCCTTGCTGCTGACGACCTCCGGCTCGACCGGCAGCCCGAAGCTCGTGCGGCAAAGCTACGCCAACATACGCGCGAATATCGTATCCATTGCGGAGTATCTACGCCTTAACGCGACGGAGCGTCCCATCACGACGCTGCCTATGAGCTATACCTACGGGCTCTCGATTATTAACAGCCATCTATGGGTGGGCGCGTCGGTCATTTTAACCCGCAAGACCCTAATGCATAAGGATTTTTGGCGGCAATTCGAGAATTATGGCGCAACGAGTTTTGGCGGCGTACCCTATACGTACGAGATGCTCGATAAGCTCCGCTTCCTCCGTATGGACTTGCCCTCGCTCAGGACTATGACGCAGGCGGGCGGAAAGCTCTCGCCCGAGCTGCATAAAAAATTCGCGGAGTACGCGAAGGCTAACGGCAAGAATTTCGTCGTAATGTACGGCCAGACAGAGGCGACGGCGCGGATGTCGTATCTGCCGTCCGAGAGGTCTTTAGAAAAATATGGCAGCATGGGCGTCGCCATACCCGGAGGCGAGTTTAGCCTTATAGACGTCGAAGGGAACGAGATTCACACGCCTGAAACGGTGGGCGAGCTCGTCTATAAAGGCGCGAATGTCATGCTCGGTTACGCGGAGACCGGCCCGGATCTTATTAAGGGGGACGAGCAGCGCGGCGTACTGGTGACGGGCGACATGGCCAAGCGCGACGCCGACGGGTTTTACTATATCGTCGGGCGCAAAAAGCGTTTCCTGAAGCTATTTGGCAGCCGCGTAAACTTGGACGAAACGGAGGGGCTGCTCAAGGCTGCGTTCCCGGAGCTAGAGTGCGTTTGCGGCGGCGTGGATGACAGGATGACGGTATTCGTCGCCGGCGGCGGTGCGCCGGACGATGTGATAAGCTATCTTACGGAAAAAACCGGATTCAACCGCACCGGCTTCAAATTCGTCGCGGTTGAAAGGATTCCGCGCAATGAGGCGGGAAAAACCTTATATAGTGAGTTGAACGAACTTGACCATTGAGGAAATTCTGCAAACGCCGCCTTTTTCGCTCGATAAGGCGGCAAAGTCGAGTATGCTGACGGAGCGGCTTATGTCCTTGACGCAGCGCCATATCGCGGCGTGCCCGGAGTATGCCGCGATGATGTGCGGGGCGGGCTTCAACTCCCAAAGCTGCGAAAGTTACTGCGACATACCCTTCCTGCCCGTCAGCCTATTCAAGGCGTTGGATTTAAAGAGCATTCCCGACGAGGGCGTATTTAAAATCATGACATCCTCCGGCACGAGCGGCCAGGCCGTATCGAGGATCTATTTGGACAGGGTCACGGCGTCAAATCAGCAGAAAGCGCTTGTGAAAATTGTTTCTGAATTTACGGGTTCCGCGCGTATGCCGATGCTGATCATCGACAGCCCCTCGACCTTAAAAAATCGCGCCATGTTTTCGGCGCGGGGGGCGGGCATACTGGGCTTTTCTATCTTCGGTGCGGATAAAGCGTACGCCCTTGACGACGATATGAATCTGGATCTTCCTGCTGTCGAGGCGTTCCTGGAAAAGCATAGGGGCAAGAGAATTTTCCTCTTCGGCTTTACTTTTATGGTGTGGCTTCATTTTTACAAGGAGCTGCAAAAGCTTGCGCGCAAGCCCGACTTGAGCGCAGGTGTTTTAATCCACGGCGGCGGCTGGAAGAGGCTCGCGGGCGAAGCCGTCTCCAAGGACGAGTTTAAGCTCAGGCTGCGCGACGCATGCGGACTTGCGGATATTCACGATTATTACGGGATGGTCGAGCAGACCGGCTGCGTCTATATGGAATGTGAGCGCGGCCATTTGCACGCCAGCGCGTATTCGGACGTAATCACGCGCAATCATATTGATTTTTCGCCCTGCGCGTTCGGTGAATCCGGCGTCGTGCAAGTGGTTTCGGTGTTGCCGGAATCGTATCCGGGGCATTCCTTGCTTACTGAGGACGAGGGCGTTATCCTCGGCGAAGACGACTGTCCTTGCGGGCGCAAGGGCAAGTATTTTCATATAAACGGCAGGCTGCAAATGGCCGAGATTCGGGGGTGCAGCGATACCTATGCGGTTACACGGTGATTTGGAGTCCGTGCTCGGCGCGCCGCCGCTCGCGCCCTTTGACGATGCGGTTTTGGCGTTTTTTAACGATCTATCAAAAGCGCTCACGATGACACGGGAATATTCCGACGTCGCGACCTTCGGCTTCTGGTGCCGCAGGGCGGCGTTGCTGAAGGAAAAATCCAAGTACGACGATTTAGACTGCCGGCTCGGCAGGGGCGTAGTCTTTCATTCCACACCCAGCAATGTGCCCGTAAACTTCGCCTTCAGCTTTGCGGCGGGGCTCCTGGCGGGCAACGCAAACATCGTGCGGCTGCCGGGCAAGGACTTTGAACAGGCTTCGATCATTCTGGGCGCAGTAAGCGAGCTACTGGCGGGAAAGCATAGAGCGCTCGCGCCCTATCTTTTCTTCGTGAAATATCCGCCGGATAAAGCGCTGCACGATCGCTATTCCGCCGTTTGCGACGCGCGCGTCGTGTGGGGCGGAGACGGCACGATCGCCGAGCTGCGCCAGTCTCCGCTAAAGCCGAGGGCTTTTGATATAACCTTTGCGGACAGGTATTCCGCCGCTGTTATCGACGCTGACGCGTACCTTAGCGCTGCTGATAAACAAGGTATCGCGCGGGATTTTTATAACGACACCTATTTCTCCGACCAAAACGCCTGTACCGCGCCGCGCGTCATCTTTTGGCTGGGGGAGCGCAAAAGCGAGGCAAAAGCCGTTTTTTGGGCGAGCGTACGCGCGCTCGCAAAGGAGAAATATTCGCTCGCGCCCGTTCAGGCTGTGGGGAAGCTGGCCGCTTTTTACAGGGCGGCGGCGCATATTCCCGTTTCGCTCCAAGAGCGCGGGGATAACTATGTGACGCGCGTAGGCGTGGAAAACGCGGACGCGGGGCTCATGCAATACAAATATAACAGCGGGTTTTATTTTGAATACGATCTCTCCGCGTTGGAAGACATGCTGCCCCTATGCGGCGAGCGCATGCAAACGCTCACCTACTATGGCGTAAGCAAGGAGGATCTGTCGGCGTTCTTTTCGAAGCACCGGCCCAAGGGCGTTGATCGCGCCGTGCCAATGGGTAAATCGATGGATTTTGCGCTGACGTGGGACGGCTACGATTTAATCCGAATGCTTTCGCGAAAGATTACGATATTGTGATAACGAATTTGAGCTGTGCGCTGCTGTCCCGTCTATTCCCCGTCCAGCCCGTTTAATATAAAGCTCAATATCCAGGTATCCGGCGGCGGCGCCTGGAACGAAAAGTCGTTTTCTATGCGAATCGCCGCAACCTGGCTCGGCGGCGCCGGAAGCGTCAGCTCGAAAGCGCTCTCGCCAACCGTAAACGGATACTCGCCGCCGTTGACGTAAACCCTTTCCGTCATGCCGGGCGTTATTTCGTACGGATACCAGCCATTAAGCTTGATAAGGCTCCTCTCGCCGACCGTCAGCCTGAATTCGCTGACGGGCTCGAGCCAGCTCCCCGGCAAAGCCGGATAGCACCTTGGCGCTCGCCAATGTGCTGCCCGACGGTATAATCAGGGCGTAATAGCCTGGTTCGGAGACGGGCAGCAGCTCGTTTGACGGATTCTTTGCGAAATAGAAATATTCAGAGCGTGCTGCAAAATGGGATGTGAAGCCTTGAAAGCTGGTACGCGGAATTGGTGTCGGGCCGGGATCGGACAAGGTACCGTCACAAAGGTCAGCGCAAAACGGTAATCAAGACGGTGATGGGCGAAGTGGAGTACCAGCGCGCCATGTACGAGGTGCGCGGGACTAACAGCGGCAAGCGGTTTGTTTATCTGCTGGACGAAGCGATGGGGAAAACGGGCAGCGGATTCATGAGCGGCTTGCTGGCGGAAAAGATCGTACAGGCGAGCTGCGAAAGTACGTATCGGGCGGCGGCGCGAAGCATAAGCGAGCTTAGCGGACAAAGCATAAGCTTTCCCAGCGCAGTTTTCTGTATAACGTCTTTCTCGACGGGCGCGTGGAGTTCTCCAACAATCGTGCGGAGCGGAGCGTCAAGCCGTTCGTGATCGCTAGGAAGAATTGGCTATTCGCGAATACGCCGGACGGGGCGTATGCCAGCTCTATTATGTATTCTATTAATGAAACCGCGAAGGAAAACGGTCTGCGCCACAGCGGTATATCGAGTTTTTGCTGAAGGTGCTGCCCGGCTCGACTACCAGCGATTTGGAAAGTATGCTGCCGTGGAGTCCGCTGCTGCCGGAATATTGTGGGGTTTAGGATCATCAAGGACGCTGGGGTATTTGACGCTTACTCCAGTTCTAGGCGATTGAGTAGGTTTTTAAGTTGTTACCATAAGTAAGCCCCCATATGTTTCGTGTCGCGGTTGCCCGCGCTTTTATATTATCGGAGGCTCGTATTTGCGATGCCAATGTTACGGAAGAACACAAATGCCTTATCGGAGGCTGTTGTCTAATTCCACCGCGTCAGAGGTTTGGTTCAATCATAGCAAGCATAGATAGCAAATAGCATAGATAGCAATCATAGCAAGCATAGATAGCAAATAGCATAGATAGCAAGTCTTGTTATCGTACAAAAGTTATAATCGGAACAAGAACGACAAAAGCCCGCAGTGTCTAAGAAATCAGGTCGATAGTTCCGATTAAAAAGGCCGGTTCAGCGACGGTGCGGCGCGGCTGTCCGGCCTTTTTTCGAAAGTTCCGATTATATTCCGATTATATTCCCGGCTTAAAATTTTGAAATTTGGCCGATAAACCAGTAGCAGGGACTCCCTGACTACTATTTATCGGAGGAAATGTTATGAAACAAGCGCCAATCTCATTTGACGAGTTGCTGGAGAGCTATGAAAGCTCGTTACGCGAAGCTGGGTTTGGGTATGCCGGTCGGTTGCGTATGCTCAAACGCGCGGGCATGTTGGTACAATGGCACGAAAACGCGGGCTACAAGACATTCAACGAGGATATTATTGCGGCGTACTTCAAGGATGCCGACCAGCGCCTTTACGAAGGAAAAATATGCGCTGGCAACTATCGGGAGCGAACTCGTGATATTCGAAGGCTCCTTATTTACACAAAATCCGGGAGCGTTGAACTCGCGTATCCATTAAGAGGCTCACGGTATAAGCTTACGCCGGAGTTTCAGCGTATCGTTGACGATTATATCGCAAGCGAAGATTTTCATCCGAACACGCGAAATGATATGCGTTGGGTGGCGAACAAGTATTTCGCTTGGCTTGTGCTACAGGGCCACGAGGATATGAGCCACGCGGGTGCGTCGGATTTGCAGGCTTTCTTGCTCGACTGCTCAAAACAGGTTGCAACCAGTTCTATGTATAATATTAGGCTGTTTCTGAAAAAGCTGTATCGCTATCTGTATACCGTCGGCCTTTCGGAATCGCCATATACAGAGCTGCTTTCATTCCGGGTAAACCGCGAAAGTAAAATTTATCCAGCCTTGCCCATGAGCGATGTCGCAAAATTGCTTGACGCTATCGACCGCCGAACGAAAAACGGCAAACGCAAATACGCGGTCATGGTTCTTGGCGCTGAACTCGGACTGCGAGCATGTGACGTAATCAACCTAAAGCTGGATAATATTGATTGGCTGCATGGCGAAATCCGGCTGATGCAGTCCAAAACGAGAAAGAGCGTCGTATTGCCGCTGACGCAAATGGTCGGCGAAGCCTTGAGTGATTATATCTTATACAGCAGACCTCAAACAGAAGAGCGCCATGTATTTCTGCGGTATTTGAAACCGCATACCCCGATAAAAGACGCTGTAACTATCGGGGATATCTACCGCGACTGCTGTATTGCGGCAGGTATACCAAGCAGTAATGCCTTTCATACTCTTCGGCGCTCTCTGGCGACGGCTATGGTTACAGGCGGCGTTGAGATTACGACCGTCGCGCAGGTTCTAGGTGATGCGCAAATAAACTCGACCAAGAAATATATTGCGCTTGACAGCAATAATTTGAAGCGATGCGCTCTGCCATTCGACGGCATCCTCCCGCTTGGAGGTGAAATGCTGTGAGCGAATTTCAAAGCGTATTTGCGCCACTTCTGGATGCCATGCTCGAAAACCATACGGCTCGCGGGTACAAACGAAAAACGTATCTGCATCACCTGCTGCGATTCGATCAATACTGCTGCGATATGTCTTGCGAAACGCCGGAATTGACGGCGGAGCTCGTTCACGGCTGGCTTGAAACGGAATCCTCGTTATGCAATCTGACGGGACGGGCAATGGCAATACGGCAATTTGGAAAATATCTTTGCGCAGTCAAAATGGAGGCGTATATTTTGCCGGATAAGTTTTCTCCGAGCAAACACCCGAAGCCGCCATACATCTTTACGGACGACGAATTGAGCGCCCTGTTCGCGAAGATCGACCGATTGGAACCGAACAAAAGCGAGCCGTATCTGACGGAAATCCTGCCGGTCTTATTCCGGCTGACCTACACCTGCGGGCTGCGGCCCAATGAGAGCCGAGAACTCTTATGGAAAAACGTTAATCTGGATAATGGAGAAATCCTAATTACAGAAACGAAACACCGTAAGGAGCGCATCGTTGTCATGAGTGATGATATGCTCGCCATGTGCCGGCAATATGATTTGAAGCGCGGCATATTCGGCGGCGGCAATCCGTTTTTCTTTCCCTCCTATGCTGGCGGCGCGCTGACCAACACGGCGGTCTACGCAGCTTTCAACAAAGCATGGAAGTCAGCGGGCTACGCAAATACAAATATCCGGGTCTATGACCTACGGCACCGTTTTGCGTCCGCGCGCTTGAACCGCTGGCTTGACAGCGGAGAAAACCTGATGGCGATGCTGCCCTATCTTCGGGCTTACATGGGGCATGATAGAATGGAGGATACCGCGTACTACATTCATATACTGCCCGAAAACCTTGCCAAAACCTCCGCGATAGATTGGGAATCGTTTAACGCCATGTTCCCGGAGGCAACGCCATGACAAAATTTGAAAAAGGTTCGCTATTCAGCTTGATTCACAGCTACCTAAAAATATATCTGCCGAAGCAGCGGAAGGTTAGCCCGAATACAATTCGATCATACCGTGATGCATTGGAATCGCTCTTTGATTTTGTAAAAGACGAAAAAAAGATTCCGCTGGCCGATGTTACTTTCGAAATGCTGACGACCGAAGTGATCGCGTCGTATCTTGATTTTATCCAAGATGAACGCGGTTGCTCCACTTCTACACGCAATACCCGCCTGGCCGCCATACGCGCTTTCTTTAAGTACGCGGCGGAGGTTGACGTAACTGTTGTCGCATTTTTGAAAGCAGTAAAAACTGTCCCCGTGAAAAAACCGGACTGTATAGAATCGATCAGCTACATGAGTGAAACGTCGGTTGCGGCGCTCATATCCGTGCCGGACGCTTCCACACAGAAGGGGCTGCGCGACAGGTTTTTTATGATCTTGCTGTATGACACGGCCGCGCGAATACAAGAAATGCTCGCTATGAAGCTGGATGATTTTCGCTACGGAAAAACGCCCACCGTTACGCTTCACGGGAAAGGCGGCAAGGTTCGCACTGTTCCGCTGATGGCAAAAACCGTGGAGCATCTACGGCAGTATCTCGGCGTATTTCACCCACAGCCACAATATGGCGGGCAGTATTTGTTTTACTCGGATATTCGCGGGCAACGAAAATCTCTGTCTGACCGACGGATCCGCTATATGCTAAAGAGCTATGGCGTTAAGGCGAAGGCGTTTTGCTCCGATGTGCCGGAAAATATTCATCCGCATCTATTCCGGCACAGCCGGGCGATGCATTTGTACCAGCACGGTATGGATTTAACGCTCGTTTCCCAATGGCTCGGACACGCGAGTCTTGCAACAACCCTCGTCTATGCTCACGCTGATACCGAGCACAAACGCCGCGCAATTGAAACGGCTACCTCCGCTGGCGGTTCACCGGCGATAATTAGCGCCAAGCGATTTACTGTCAGCGACGACGAAACCTTAAAACGCTTGATGGGATTACGGTAGCAGCAAAAGAGTCCATAATATAATCGGAACTTTCGAAAAAAGGCCGGACAGCCGCGCCGCACCGTCGCTGAACCGGCCTTTTTAATCGGAACTATCGACCTGATTTCTTAGACA
>QMCD01002842.1_pt1 | contig 19080 bp, 20 predicted proteins | sample 1821841 | NCBI WGS metagenome assembly QMCD01 (sample SAMN01991225, study PRJNA193472) | Termite gut metagenome, whole genome shotgun sequencing project. | isolation source: worker | host: Macrotermes natalensis
TTAAACCTGTTTATTCCGCTGAATACCTCGTCGTCATAAACGTTTGAACGGTCTTGTACGGCATAGCTTTCAAGATTGAAGCTTATTACTGCCTCGTCAAGCTTTAGTCCGTCGCTGTAGGTAAATTCGGGGACGATTCCCAGTACGGCTTCATTCTGAAGAATCTGATATGAATACCCACTTTCCTGAGCCGTTATGTTGTTGTCCGCAACGCCCGCCGAGTTAAGCTCAAGCGTTACGGTGAAGGGGTTGTCTTCTATGCTGTTTATGTATTGGAGCGATTCGCTGTCCTCGCCGACTGTCTGCTGAACGGTGTATTCGCTGTCGGGGTAGCCGTGCGTCGCCGGATTGTTCGGGTCAAGCCCCAAAGCAATTTCATCTCCGTCGGAAACCTTGTCGTCGTCGGTGTCCCATTTTAAAGGGTTTGTGCCGTAACTGAATATTTCTTCATAATCATTAAGCCCGTCGCCGTCGGTATCGGCGCTTAACGGGTCGGTTTCCCTGCTGTATTCGTCAAGGTTTGAAAGCCCGTCGCTGTCAAAATCCTCGCTGCCGTCGGGGATTCCGTTGCCGTCAGAATCGGACTTTGCGGGGTCTGTTCCGGGTACTAAAACCTCATACCCGTCAGGGAGCATATCACTGTCCGTATCGGGGTTTTTCGGGTCGGTCCTGTATACATGAAGCTCATAAACATCGGGCAGACCGTCGCTGTCGCTGTCGGCGCAGCGTCCTCCCAGTCTATTTCCTCCGCTGTGTTCGCCACAGGACAGATATTGCTCTCGGCGGTTCTTTCACCGGTGGTCTGTACTGCCTTTATATAAAGAAGCCCGAACTCCTCCGGAGCAAAGGAGTATGTAACGGCGTTTTCAGCCGTTCCCAAGATATTAAAGGTTTCTTCATTATCATATGAAACCAGTATATCAAAAATTCCGTAAGGCTCCGTGGTTTCCCAGCTGACCGTTATTAATCCTGTCACTATATCATAATCAGCCGTCGCCGTTATCGTTATTTCGGGGTCGTAGGGTTCGTCCCCTGCCTTGCCGTTTCCACAACCGACATTATGCAGCCGTAAATTTCAGGGACAATTCCCTCGTCTAACGAAGCCGTAAACCCGATGGTCAGGGAATCCCCCGGCATTATGGGATTCGTCCACATCTCGCTTGAAACCTTGTAATATGTTTCGGTTCTTTCAAGGATTTTTCCGCCCCAGAGGTCATTGACAGGGAAGTTTGTTTCAAATGAAAGAGTCCATGCCTCAAGCGGGGCGTCCGACGTATTCGTCAGTACGATTTCGCCCTGAAAGCCCGTTCCCCAGTTATTGGTCTCCCTTAATTGTACATCAAACCCTTCCGATATGTCAACCCTTTTTGAGAGGATTTCAAATTTTCCGGGCAGTACGGGGTTACTGCTTACAAGGGTATATCCGAAGTTAACGCTTGCGTACGGGGCAATCTCATAGTTATACCCCGCGTTCTTTATTATGTATTCGCTTCCGCTGCTTTCATGGACGGTTCCGTTCCAGAGACCGGTGATTTCTCCCCCCGCGTCATAGCAAAGCGCCCAGTTGAGGATGGGTTCGGTTCCGGTATTTGTAATCCTTACGTCAACTGACTGATGTCCGTCCCATTCGTTCCGGACGGTATAGTCAACGCTGTACCCGTCGCAGGTATAGTTTGTCATGCCGGTCTGGGCAACCGCGGGGATTGCCGCCGTCAGATTTATAACCATGAGCAGCGCCGTTATCAGCGCTGTTATTCTTTTTTTGAACTTCATCGTTTTTCTTCCTTTCAAACTTTTATTTTAAGTGTGGAGTTAGTCAGTGTGGAGTTTGGAGTGTTGAGTGTTGAGTTGTTTATAGAATGGGATTCGATTTTGCCTTCAATTCTTGATACGGCGTGTTTTATCTGCTCGGATAAAGGCTTCTCGGTATCAGGCAGGCAGGTCGTAGCTTTGCTGTCCTCGCCGTACTTGCCTTTCATGCGTTCGTCCCATGCCATTTTTCCGAGTATCATATCAGGGTTGTCGGCAAAATACCGGTTGCAGGGAATGCCGTCAGGGGTTTTTGATAAATGCACCCAATCGGGCATTTGAACTGTGAGGACATCGCGCTTTTTAAGGAAAAGAATATCCGTGACCGCTTCCGTTCCCGCATTGCCTTTAAACGTATTGTTCGGAAGCCTTACGGCTCCCAATAAATCCGCGCGCTCCGCAAGGTACCGCCTGACCTTTTCACCCTGCTTGTCCATAGTCCATTTTGAAGTGACAAGCGCGACCACGCCTCCCGGTTTTACCTTATCGACGGCTTTTGCCGCGAAATAGTCATGGATGTTAAAGTTTAACTTGTCATGCGCTTTATCCACAACGCCGAAATCCCCGAAAGGGATATTGCCGACGACAACATCAAAGCTGTTGTTATTAAAACGGGTTTCCTCAAAGCCCTTAATCTGAATATTGTCGTCGGGGTTCAGCATTTTTGCTATCCGTCCCGATACGCTGTCAAGCTCAACACCGTAAAGACGGGAGTTCCCGCGCATATCCTCCGGCATTTTCGAGAAAAAATTACCCGTCCCCATACTCGGCTCCAAGACGTTTCCGCCCTCAAAGCCGAATTGTGAAAGCGCCTGATATACTCCGTCGGCAACTTCCGGAGGAGTGTAAAAGCTTGTGAGCGTTGAAGCTCTGGCGGCTTTGTACTCATCCTCGGAAAGAAGATTTTTAAGCTGACCGTATTCAGCCGACCAGTCGCCGTTATGTCTGTCAAACGCCTGCGGAATACCGCCCCATCCGCTGTATTTTGCCATTACGGACTGTTCTTCGGGAGTTGCGTACCTGTTTTCGGATTCAACCTTTAAAAGCGTCTGAATGGCTTCAATATTTGCCATGAATTTGGTTTTCGCCCCTCCGGTTACGGTATCATTTTCATTGAAACGGTATGTAACAGGCTCACCTGAAAGAGAGTGCGGAGTTTGGAGGGTGGAGGACGGAGTTATATCAGGAGTATTCTGTTCAGGCGGGTTTACATCCGCGCTTAATTCTCCGCTCTCCTTGCTTTCGGCTGAAATAACTGACTCCTTTAATTTCCGTAATTCCTCGACGTTATCAAGCTCGGAATTAAAATCGGTTATATCCATGAATCTGTCAGCGTCGCCGATTTGGGCAAGCGCCGTTTCGCTTGTCACAAGAAGCCGCGCCGCCGCTTCCTTTAATTCAGGCGGCTCGTCCGTTTCCCAGACATCGCTTTCCATAAGCGTTAAATCCGGCGAATAAAAACTATAGTCAATACCTTCATCGCAATAGGAAACCATTAAAAAGCTTTCATCGCGGGTGTCCATAAAAACCGCTTTGCTGTCAGTTTTTTTCTCTTGCTGATTATCCGTAATTTTTACAGGAATATCTGATTGTGAAGTTATGTCAGGAGTATTGTGTTCAGGTGAATTTAACTCCACACTCAACTCTCCGCTCTCCACACTCTCAACAGGGATTCCCGCCGCCTTTGCTTTTTCAAGCAATTTTTCAGCAGGTGACTTTTCTACCGGCTCCGGTTCCTTTATAATAGTATCATTCGTTTCCGGCGCGACGGAGGGTGTTTCCTGTACATCATTTTTGTATCGGGGTATTTCAAGACCGTATTCATTTAAGACAGACGTCGCTCTTTTAATCGGATATTCGTTGCCGTAACCGGACGGGTCGTAATTTTTCAGCACATACCGGGCATGGCGTATACGTTCATCAATATCAGCTTGATTAATATACTCGCCGTCTTTCACCAGCCGCTCAATCCGCTTTACAACATTGTTCCAAGTGAGGGTAATTTTATCGTAAGGCTCTAAGGTAAGCCCGCGTTTGTATGTCAGCCCTTTCCCGTCATGCCATTCGTCGAAGCCCCACCAGCCGCTTCCGCCCGTACCGTATGCGTTTTTAATAAACTGTTCCTTTTCTTTCGGAGTATGCTCTTCTTTAAAGAATTTCTCAATTCCGAATTTACCGTCCTGAAAACCGCTTCCCCGTTTGATAACGGCGGTAATCTCATCCTCGGTGATGAACAGCTTCCCGCCAGTCTGAAAACCTTTTTCCGCTTTAAATTCCAAGGGTTCTTCCCTCAAATCTTTAAGCGAATCCAGTAATTCATCCGGTTTATTCAAACGCGGGAAACGGGAAACATTATACGGGTCTTTTCTGAATTTCTCCGCATAAGCGGCAAGCCCTTCTATCGCCGATTCAAGGGTTTCCCTTTCCCTCAGATAATCTGAAATACTTGCAACGCTGTCGGGATGACCGCCTTTAAACAGTTCGTCCGGCAAAAAGAAATCCATTTCATCATTAGTATCATGATTTAATCGCCACAACTTATCCGAGCATAGCTTTATTTCATTCTCCCATGCCAAGTCAAGATTATCCTGTTCTGTGAAACGCCCCTGTTCAAGAAGCTCACCAATCCGCAAAGCCGTCTGTTCCCATGTCAAGGAAACGGATTTCGGAGTATTCACCGAATTGCCCTCACCGATTTTTATACCCTGACCGTCATACCATACGGCGTATCTTTTGTTGCCGGACAGAAGCCCCCTGCCGGTATTATCGCCCATTTCCCTTTTAAGAAATTCAGCGTTTTCCTCCGGCGTTTTGCCTTTCTGATATTGGGCGCAAATCCTTAAAATACTGTCGCGATCGGTTCCGCCGTATGAAAGGATATTATCAATTACATTCTGCGGAATTATATCCTTTTAAACTTCAAGTCCGGCTTCCGGTAAAAAAGCGCCCCTGTCAATAAGCTCGGCAACCCGTTTTGCGGCGTTGTTCCATGAAATATTTATATCGTCGCCTTCGTTCAGAACAATGCGCATACCCCTGCCGTCTGTCATGACCATGTTTACGTCGGGGTGACTGCCGTCCCGAATGCCTTTGCCGATTTCGTTTTTAAGCGCCTTCGCGCAGTCGGGTATTGACCGGCTATCTCTGAAAAACTCCTGAATACTGACTTTTTTGTAATGCTCAATGTTCAGAAGCTCCTCGGCAATAATTTCATCTTCGCGGCTCAAGGCGGGTTCCGGTTCACCGAACAGCGTTAGCTGCTCTGTTTTAACAGGCTCGGTAAAAAGCATATCAATTTTCAGTTTGTCAAGATATATATCCTGTTCCGTCATATCAGCCACAAGGCTCTGCACTAAATTCCATGATAAAACGGATTCTTTCGCGCGTTCCCCGTCAAGGCGGTTTTCCCATATTTTTAAGCCGCTTTCAGTTTTCTCATAACCGCCGTTGATATTGCGGGTATAGAAATTAACCTCGCCGCTGTCATAAGCGTTTCTGATGAAATCAGTTCGTGCGGACGAATCCCCTGTATTCCTGAAAAACTCCGCTATATCCTCCCGCTTCGCAAGAAGCGCCTTGTCGTACCTGAGAATCGCGAAAATCGCTTTTTCATCAGTAAGGGGCGGTAAATCCGTTACGGTAACAGGCTCGTTGTTTATGATGACCTCCGGCATGCTCACGGAAAGGGACGGCGTTTCATTTTTAGGAGCATAAAGCGCCGTAAAATCCTCAATTTTCATAACCCGCGATATGATTACCAGTTTCAAATCGCGCAGGGTTATTTCGCCCCACTCCGCGTCGATTTTCTCAATCTGAAAATCCCTGCCTTCAACCTCCACGGTATCGCCTATAAAAAACGGAAAAGTTTTTATTCCCGAAGCTGAAAGATTTCCTCCATCAGCAGGCTCTCCGTCCAAAGCTGCCGTTCTTTCTCCCACCTCTGAATTTCCTGAAACGCCAGCGGACGGGGGTTCTGTTTTCTGTACAGGCTGTCCAGTTCCTCCAGACGGCGCTCCGCCATTATGTCGATTTCCCTCGGAATGATTTGCCACCGGCACGTCATTATGAGTACCGTCACCTCCGACGGATACTCCGTTTTCATCCACTCCTGCCACATCATGCCCCACTGCCCTGTCGGATTTTTCAGGAGTTCCGATTCTGTCGGGTCTGCGGTGTACGGCATTTCCGATAATATCTGTCCCGTCAACTCAGTTCGCTCATGCTTTTTCTCCCTTTTCAGTTTTAAAATTTTTATTATTTCCCGCTCCAGTTCAAGAAGCGTATCCTTAGCCGATTTATTTGCCAAATCGCAGAAACGGATAAAATCCTTGTTATCCCTGCAAATATCGGCGGCGTTAAGGTTAAGGCTTCCCCTTATTTTCATGCCGCTGTCAAGCTCGCACCTTGCCGAAACCATGTAGCGCGTAGCCGAAACCACCGAACGCTGATACTCCGTAATATCCTTATCGGACAGCTTCATCATTTCAGTGTTTCTCTGCATATCCGGCAGATATGACTTAATGTTGTCCACCGACATGGCGGCTATGGTTTCGGCAAGGGTTTTGCATGACTTCCCGTATTTTTTATTGATGGATTCGGTTAAATCCTCCGCGACCTCATTGGTCAAATGCCACACGGCAGGCTCCCGCTTACCGTTAGTCTGGGATATATCGAAATAGTGCCTGCATTTATCCCCGTCCCCGAAAACGGCTATGCTTGATTCGCCCTTATTTACAAGCCTGCCAAGCCGGTTCCATGTTTTTAAATCCGCAACCTTAGTGGCTTTCGGGTTCTGATGATAAATCAAGGCGGCGTCATGAAACGGAAGCTTATACATTCCCGACGAAAACCGTAAAAAATCCTTAAGCGCGTTTTTATCGGCTTTCAGGGTCTGTGTAACCTCGCTCCATGATTCACGGACGCTTTGAAGTCTGCCCATAAATTCATTCCTTTCTTAATGTTAATTTTTGCTCTTGACTAAATATCAATATTATGATATAATTTGCATATATTAATGTTGGAGGTAATAATTATGCCAGCAATCAGACCATGCGCCGACCTGCGCAACAGATATAATGAAATATCCGAGTTCTGCCATGAAAATTCCGAGCCTGTTTTTATCACTAAAAACGGGAAGGGCGACCTTGCCGTAATGAGCATTGAGGTTTATGAATAGCTTAAAGGCAAGCTTGAACTTTATCACCTGATACATGAAGGCTTAGACGATGTTCATAACGGCAGTGTACGCCCTGTTGCCGATGAATTTGACGGAATCAGGAAGGAAATCAACGGCTGATGTGTTTTATTTTGTATATCGCTTGACATCCCGCATAGAATAGTGATATAATATGTATAGAATAATTTTGACGAGGTGTTGGTTTTTATGGTAATAAAACCGTCTACAAGTCTGCGCAATGACTACAATGATATTTCTTCATTCTGTAAAAATACGAACGAGCCTGTTTTCCTCACTAAAAACGGGGAAGGCGACCTTGTTGTTATGAGTATTGAATCCTATTCCTTCCGTGAGGAAATGCTTGACCTGCGGGAAAAGCTCTTAGAAGCTGAAACGCAGCGGCTGGGCGGAGTTAAGACATATTCTGTTGCCGAAGCAAGCAAGCATTTGAAGGAGTTAATCAATGGAACAGAATGAATATACCCTTGAAATTCTTCCCGCCGCTTTAAACGATATGAGTGAAATCATCAGCTATTTTGCTTTGAACAGTCAAAAGGGCGCACTGAGGATTCATGACAAAATGATTGGCGCGGTAGAAAGAATTGAACGCCACCCGTATTCCGGTGTTACGGTTCCTGACAAAAAACTTGCCGGTATGGGGTTCAGAATGGTTGCTTTAGAAAACTACCTGATGTTTTATAAAGTATTTGAAGAAGAACACCGGGTTATAGTTTACCGATTTATTAACGGAAAACGTAACTATCCCACACTTTTAGGACGGCTTCATGAAGATGAATGACTAAAATTCATACCCATAAAGCTAAATACGCTCATAGCAAACAGGGTCAAATAAGTAAAATTAAATAATTTTTGCTGTTGTATTATTCTTAAAATTGTGGTATAATAATAACAGCAAATAACGAAAGGGGTTATTTCATGCCAACAATTAAACCAATCTCGGATTTAAGAAATTATAATGATGTTTTACGTGATATTGACGTGGGTTCTCCTGTTTTTCTGACAAAGAACGGGCGGGGACGTTACGTTATTACCGATATTACGGAATATGAGCGGCAACAGGCTGAATTTAAGCTTCTCTCGGAACTTTTGAAAGCCGAAGAATCAGTAAAGGAGAAAGGCTGGGTTTCCGAGGAAGAAGCCGACGCCATGATTTCTGACCTATGAAGCTGAGACTTGCACCCGAAGCGATTGAAGATATTACCGGAATCAAGCAGTATATACGCGAGGAACTTGGGAATCCAGCCGCCTCCAATCGAATTGCCGGGAAAATTGTAAAATCCTATAAACAGCTTAAAGCTTCGCCGTACATCGGAGCGCCCCTGCGCTCAAAAGTGTCGTTTGAAACAACAATGCGTTTTCTTGTAACCGGAAATTATCTGATTTTTTATGATGTCAATGAAAAAGAGAGCTTCGTTGAAATCACCCGTATTCTCCACGGAAAACGCAATTTTCTTAAAATTATTTTTCAAGTAGACGAGGTTTCAGATTAAAGGAGTGTTGCTCCGCGTCCTAAAATTCATACCCATAAAGCTAAATACGCTCATAGCAAACAGGGTCAACCAATCGCAAAAACGGTTTATAGCATTTATCCGTATTATGGATTTTAATAACCCGCCAGCAGTACGGGTAACCCGCAGTATACGCCAGTTTCTCAATTTTATAAGTAAAATACGGCGTTTCCATAATCCATTCGTCCATGTTCTTGAAATATACCGGCTTCATGTATGTCAGGTTATCGTTCCGGTACGCCCCCTTAATAATCAGGTTTGAAATTATCAGAAGCCTTTTCTTTTCGCCCCTGCCCAAGCATTTTAAATTATTCATCAAACAATCCTCCTCAATCCTCAATATTTTTTCTTATAGTTATTTATAAAGGAAACAAGCTTCAGGTTTACATATCTGCCCGTATCCTCCAGTTCAAAAATCGCACTGTAAGTTTTGCCTTTGGACGACTTGCAGTTTTTCAGCGTAACCTTTCCCGCAGAAAGCAGTTCGGATATTTCGGCGGCGGTATAATCCCTGCCGATTCTTTTATCCGACTTCCATATGGAAAACCCGCAGTTTTCTTTTCCCGCAGTGCAGTGAAAAACACTGCGCCTCTCGGCAACCGGACTGCCGCATCTCGGACAGACTCCGATTTCTTTTTTACGGCTTACCGTATCCCTGTTTGTTTTGGAAAGCTCCGCTGTAATTGTATCTATAACGCTTTCCTTTATTTCGGCAATCAGATTTTCAGCGTTGCCCGAACCGTTCTCAATGTCCGTAAGAGCCTGTTCCCAATTTGCCGTAAGCATCGCCGATTTCACCATATCAGGCAGAGAGGAAGCAAACGCCTTTCCGTAATCGGTGGAAACAAGCTGCTTTTTCTGTCTTGCGATATACCCCGCCGCGATTAGTTCCTCTATAATAGAAGCCCTTGTCGCAGGTGTTCCAAGAACGCAGTGTGGAGTGTGAAGTGTGGAGTGTGGAGTTTCCGATTCATCATTTTCGGTTGTGTCATAGACTTTTATGTTTTCCATTGCGTGAAGCAGGGTACTGTCAGTAAAAGGCTTCGGTGGTTGTGTGTAATTCTCCGTAATTTTATATTTTGTATTATTAATAACTTGACCCTCTTTGAATTCGGAAGCTTCGCGCTCATCAACTCCACACTCTACACTCCTAACCAATGTCAACTACTTAAGCAAAAAACGAATAACTTTCTAATCATAAGTGGACAGTGAGCAGTGGTCAGTGGTCAGATTTCTGGTAACTGGCGTCTGGAATCTGGAATCTAATCTTATTGTAAAGTAAAATCTCTTAAGTTGTTACCATTGCACTCCTAACTCCACACTTATACGCCTTCCAGCCAAGCTGAACCGGCTTTTTTACGGTCATTCTGAATATGACTCCGTCAACCGTAAACTCATATTTTGTTTCATCATAAATATACGGCTTGTCCAGTACGGACAAAAAACGATTGATTATTAACTGTGCGATTTTCTGTTCATTGGCATTTAAATCAGACTGTGAAAGTTTCCCTATAACCACGGTCGGAATAATGCCGTGGTGGTCTGAGATTCTGGAATTATCTATCACCCTGCCGTCAATGTTAAGTCCTTCTGAAAGAAGCTTCCCGACCCTTTGGCTGTCATAGCTTTCAAGGCATTTCACCGTGCTTTCAATCAGCGTTTTCATATCGTCGGATAAATAATTGCTGTCCGTTCGGGGATAGGTGACAAGCTTTTTCTCATAAAGCGACTGCGCCGCTTTCAGGGTGTCGGCGGCGGTAATGCCGTAAATATCGTTTGCTTCCCGCTGCAAGGACGTAAGGCTGTGGATAAGCGGACGGTTTTCTGTTTTCCTTTTGGTTTCAGCAAGTGTGACAACCGCCGTTTTATCGGTTAATTCCGACTGTGCCGCCGCTGCTTCCAATACCGTATCAAACTGTTTTTCACACTCCGCGCCGTTGTCCATAAGAAGCTTGAAATACGGTCTTTTCACAAAGCTTTCAATCCCCTCGTCACGGCTTGCGATAATATTAAGCACGGGGGTTTTCACCCTGCCGACCCTGTGAACGTCGTTGTTGAGGATACTGTATAAACGCGACAGCGACATTCCCAGAATGAAATCCGCCTGCGCCCTTGTCTGTCCGGCAAGGTATAAATTATCCTTTTCCGCGCCGTCAATCAGATTTGCCATGCCGTTTTTTATGGATTCCTCGGTAAGCGAGCTAATCCAAAGCCTTTTAAACGGCTTTTTGCATTTGAAATACTCATAAATATATCTGAATATGAGTTCTCCCTCGCGACCGGCGTCGCAGGCATTGATGATTTCGGTTATATCGTCCCTTTTCATCAACTTTCCGAGAAGGCTTATCTGCTCAGAATAACCTTTAAGCGGGAACAGCCTGAATTTTTCAGGGAATACGGGAAGCGTTTCAAGCTCCCATTTCCCCCACCCGTAATCCTCCGGCATACCAAGCCCGAACAGATGACCCACCGCGTTTGAAACTATGTAACCGTTACCCTGAAAGTATGAGTTTTTCCCGTCCTGTACCCTTTCCGACGCTCCCACGCAGTACGCAAGATTCTGAGCGACCGAGGGTTTTTCGGCGATAATAAGCCTGAATTGGTTTAACATAAAATTACTTCCTTTCATCAGCCGCTGACGGCTCTGTTTCTTCATATTCCTCCGATACGGGAACCATGCCGGTACTGTCCGCGCCGGCAGCCTTAATCAGGCTGTCAATATCGTACCCGCCCTGTTCCATAGCCCTGTAAAGCGCGCCAAGCTTTTCTTTTTTAAGTTTTCCGAGAAGCGCCGCTTCCTTTTTTTCGTGTGATTTCAATACCCCTCTATGATATTCGATGAGGCTTTTCGTGCGTTCAATATTCGCCCTGCATTTCTCCAGACCCTCCGTATACCGCTTTTCCCTGTCAGTCATTAATTTATTTCCCCTTTCTTCAGTGTGGAGTTTGGAGTGTGAAGTGTGGAGTTGCGAATAAACTCGTAATTTTCACTGGTTTTACAATTACAAATTCACTTGAAATATAAAATAGGTTAAGTACCCATGTAATATATAACTCCACACTCAACTCTTCACACTCCACACTAACTGTTCTTCTTAATAATTACAAAATATACATACCCGCCCACAGACCCCGCAAGGACGATTCCGTCAAAAATACCGAACCTGAATTCCGGCATTGTCGCGGCCTTTGTCTGCTGTTCCTGTTCCGTTCCGCTGTCCCGCGTTTTGCCAGAACCGTTTGCGATATTGAATATGACCGCCGCCGCGAAAACAACAAGGATTATAATCAAAACCCTGTCCTTTTTAGGCTTCCGCACAGGCGGCTCAACGTCCGATTCCGGCTCCCGTCCTTTAAAACCCGAAGCCGCTTTTTTCAAATAGTCAAACATTATTTTCCTCCGTTTCTTCAGTGTGGAGTTTGGAGTGTGAAGTGTGGAGTTGTGAATTAACCCGTGATTTTCAGTGTTTGTAAGATTAATGTTCACCGGATTTATTAGTATAATTTTTCTTAAAACATTAAGGAGCGGTTTAACTCCACTCTTCACACTCCACACTCCACACTCATCATGGTTTCAATCTGCGCGTAATAAAGATAGTACAGTTCGGTTTCCTCATCGGTGAAGCCCAAAGCTTCCATAACTTCCTCCGCCGTTAAATTGGTAACGCTCCCGTCAAGGTATTTATGGTTTCCGTGGCATGAGTAGGAGACGGTAACAAGGGTATACTCATACGGCGTTCCGGCATTTATGAACTCCTGTGTTTCTGTCTTTATGCAGTTCCCGCCCGGACACTCCCCGTAGGAATACGAATAGGTAAAATTGTAGAATTTATCAATTGCCTCCTGTATTTCGCTTTCCTCAAACTCAAGCTTCAGTTCCTCCGCGTCGCTCCCAAGCTCCTTATAGCGCTGTACGGCAAGAACGGCTAAAACCGACGTTCGGTCAACCGACAATTCGCTGTTTCCGAATCTGTTAAGCCCCTGAATCTGTGAATACGGGGGATAGTTTATATACTCCGGCTCCATATTTACAATGCTGTCAATTTCAGCCTGCTTTTGTTCAAGATAACCGGATATGACCTCCTGATAACCGTCAAGCACATCCTTTTCCGTTCTGTCTGAATCTTCTTCATCGGGGAACATCCAGCTGAACAGGCTTGTTACCGAAGTTACCGTTACCGTCGTCAGACCGGACAAAAGCGTGGTTGTAAGCATAATCAGAAGTATTGCCGCTATGATAATCAGTCCCGGTTTTGAAGCGGCTGCCCTGATTATTACAGTCCCCGCCTTTTTTGCCACCTTTGCGGTTTTCTTTGCTGTATCGGCAGCTTTTTTGACGTTTTGTTTTGCCCTCCTGACCTGAGCGCGGGCGTCGCGGGGCATATTTTTAATTGCGTATGCGGTTTTTACGGAGGTTCGGGCGGTATTCACAACCGCCTTACCCGCGTTTGAAGTATGGCGGATGCCTGTAATCCCCTGTCTGACCGCCTCCGTCCCCGTATCGGTGATTTTGGATTTATCGGGTTTGGTTTTAAGAATCTGACTGCCCGCACCCTTTACAGCGTTTTTCAGTCCGCTACCCGCCGCAGTCATAATCCGCCCCGCGTCCTTTGCTAAACCGGCTTTCATAACCGGAACGTCATATTTAACCGCAGTCGCGATACGCCCTGCCGCTCCCGCTGTTTTTTTGACCGCCGTGCGGATATGACCGCCGGCTTGCGTAACTGCCGAAACCGCCGCATGTGCCGCTATAACAGATTCGATTGCGGGAGAATTGTCGCCGTCCGGCTTTGCAATGGTATACCTGAGATTTTTCAGCCGCATTTGTTTAATGCGCAAAGCTCTTTTGTATACCAAACGTCTGCGCTGTATGTCACTAATATTAACGCTGTCCGGCATACCGGATTTCACCTGAGTTTTTATTGCCGAAGGCTGAACTGTGTCATTTTTAACCATACTATAATCCGTTTTTAACAGACTATACCGCTTGTTTTTCAATCGCCTTTTATGCTGTAAAAATAAACCGTTTGTCTTGATTCCCTCAACATTTCGCGTCTGCCGGATTCCCGCTCCTGTCTTGATTTCACCGCTGTTTACACTGTGCTGTAAGGTATCGGTTTTCAGCGCTGCGGCGGTTTTGATACCGTCATTTCCGGTATTTCCGGCAGTTCGGGTTTGCGGTATACCGGCGTTAATGCCGTGTTGAACGGCGCCGGATTTTGAAGGCTTTGAAGTTCTGATTCCCATGCCGGACGGCAAAACGGGAGCCGCAGTATATGCTCTTGAAACGCTTTCCGTATTCGGAGCGGTACGGATACCGCCCGTCATACTATTGTTACTGTCTGTAATATAATTAACTCCATAGCCGACTTGAGAAGTTTGGGAAGCCTGAGCCGTTTGAATTCTTCTTCCTGCTGTATATTTCTTTGCGGATTTTTTAAGCAGGAACCTTTGGTTTGCATGAGAAGAATTGTTACCGCCTGTCCGGAGCTTAGCGCCCGAATAGCTCTGACCGCTTTTAATACCGCTCCTGTTATTAACGCCGTCATTTTTATTACGGCTGTAAAGAGTATCGTTACTTATGCCATACCCATCGGAAGCCCTTTCTTTTCTGCCGGTCTGAATTGAAGATATAACTTTCACCCCCTTTTCAGTGTGGAGTTTGGAGTGTGGAAGGTGGAGTTGTGAATTAACCTATGATTTTCAGTGTTTTTAAGGATAAAGTTCACCGGATTTATTAGCACAATTTTTTTTAAAACATTAAGGGGCAATTTAACTCCACACTCCACTCTTCACACTAAATCCGCACTCCACTCTTCACACTCCAAACTCCACACTCTGAGAAATTTCCTCAATTTTCGTGGTCATCAACCCGTACAGCTCATTTTTCGGGAAGCTGTCCTTGAATGGAATTATGCTCCCGCCGCAGAAAATCAATCCGTGTCCGCTGTCGGAGTTTGTGACATAAGCAAGCAGGTTATCGGAAATATTAAGAAGCTTCGCAAGCTGATTCCTGTCGCTCGCCGCCTGATTCAGCATCATGATAAAATCGGTGTTTGAAAGCATTGAACGAGCCGTTTCCGATTTCAGCAAATCCTCCACGTTCTGGGTGATTCCGGTCGGAACGCCGCCCCACTTGCGCGCCCTTTTGTACAGCTCGAAAAGGAAGTTGGCGGAGTATTCGTTCGCAAAAAGAAGGTAAATTTCGTCCATATATATCCATGTCCGCTTCCCCTTCGCCCTGTTTGTGGTGATTCTGTTCCAGACGTAATCGAGTACGATGAGCATACCGAGGGTTTTAAGCTGTTTCCCCAAATCCTTAATATCATAGGAAACCACGCGGTTGTTTGTATCAACGTTGGTTTTGTGCGAAAAAACATTAAGGTTGCCCTTGATATAGAGTTCAAACGAAAGCGCCAGTCCCCGCGCCTCTTTCTCCGGCTGTGACTTCAAAACCTCGTAGAAGTCCTGCAAGGTAGGCGTTTTCGATACGTCAAAATCCTGTAAGTATTCCCTGTAGGTGATTGTCAGACAGCGGTCAACGATTGCCTTTTCCTTTGCTGTAAGCCCCTGCTTCCCGACAAGGCACTCGCAGAAAGAGAGTATAAAGTCTGATTTCATTACAAGCGGGGATTCGTCGTCCGAATAGTCATTTGACATATCAAGCGGATTAATAAAGTTCCTTGAAGCGGGGGAAATGTTTATTGTTTCACCGCCGAGCGCCGCAACCAAATTTAAATACTCCCTCTCAGGGTCGATTATGATTATGTCGTCGCCGGTGGCAAGGAATACGTTCATAATTTCCCGCTTCGCCGCAAACGATTTACCGCTCCCCGGACTCCCGAGGATAAAGCCGTTGGAATTTTTCAAGAAAAGGAACAGAATCATATTGTTAGAAAGGGAGTTAAGCCCGTAATACATCCCGTTCACCTGATTGATTTCCTTTGAGGAAAACGGAAGCAGTACCGCCGTGCTTTCCGTTGTCAGTGTTCTGCGGATTTTAAGCGTACAGTTTCCGAGAGGAAGAACGCTCTGCATACCCTTTTCCTGTTGGAAGTTGAGTATACCAAGAGTGCATATATGCTTCCTGACGACGGCTTCTATGGTTTCGGTATTGTTTTCAAGCTCGTCATAATCAGCCGCCGTCACCATAATAACCGTATTTACAAGAAACATCTTCTGGTTCTTTGAACGCAAATCGTCAAGAAGCTCCTCCGCCTCCGTAAGGGAGTGCTTCAATTCCTCGCCGATGATGTCGGAGGTGTAGCCGCTCTGGATTGCCTTTTTCTCCGCCTGTAATTTATTTGCCCTCATTGAAGTAAGCTGACGGTTTACGATTTTCAAAGCCTTGTAAGGGTCAACCGGAGCGACGTTCACAGTAACCATAACGTCAAGGTTTGTGTTCGCAATGTCAGTCAGCAGATGGTCTTGCAGGCTTGCCGGCATATCCTTTATGAACATACACCGCGCGTATTTGTCCCCCCACATGAAATAATTCTTTTTGAACTCAAAATAGTCGGGGCAGCAGTAAGCCCTTTCAGCCTGACGGTCAAAGCTTTTCTGCGACAGGCTCGGAATTTCCTCGTCCACGTTCCTGAAAATATCCTTTAAAAGCGCTATACGCTTGTTTGAGGTAAGCGGAACGATTGAGGAACCGATTTTCTTAAAGGCGTTCGTAAGCTCCAAGTCGATTGAAACAAACTTTGCCCGCGCCGCTTCCGCGTCAGCAGCCTGAACCGTAACGGTAAGGTATTTACTGCGGATAATCCCGTTCTGCCCCTGCTCCATTTTTTCAACAAGCATTTTATTGTAAACGTCTATGTAGCGGTCGTAGCCGTCCCCTTTATTTTTCAGAAGCACCATATTTTCAAAATCCGCTTTGTTCACCTTATTATTATGCACTGTCACCTGAATGTCGGCGGAGGTGTCGAACGAGTTCAGCACGGAGCAGAATCCCAAGAAAATGCTCTCCTGTTCCTCCTGCTTCGCAATGGAGTAATTAACGTCCTCAAAGCGGTATGTTTTGCTGAACCTGCCGTTATCAACCATAAAGAGGTATTCGTCGCAAACCTTTTTGTACGGCAGGGTTTTCTGCGATGTATCAGTGATAACGCGCTTTCTGACCCTGCGCTCCTTTTTCTGCTTAGGCTTTTTCAGCTTATCCAAGCGGATACTGTCCCTTTGCCTTGCGGTTAATCCCGATAAATCCGCGTTTTCAGGAAGTTTCCTTTTGGATTTGTTGAAATATACCGCCGCCGCGATTGCCGCTCCGAACACTGCGGCAATTAGCAGAAACCCCTGCGGGTTAAAGCCGCTGTCCTTCACTGCCGGAACGTCGGGAATTACGGCGGTCTCCGTCACAGTAATTTCCTGCGGTACTGTTGTTTCCGGTACCGCTGCCGTTTGTGATACGGTTGTTGTTTCAGCGGCAATTTTAGAAACGCTTCCTGTCTGTTCCTCATTTGAAACGGTAGTCTGGATTTTGTTTTCCGCGTCCTCATTTTTTTCCTCCGAAGTAATTTCCTCTGTAATTTCTGTTTCCGCCGAAGTTTCCGGAAGTGCTTCCGGAGCGGTGTAAGCTGTTTGATAAACAACCGGGGGAACCTCATACGGCTTCACGGTTTCGGTATAGACCACAACGGTCGCCGGCGCTTCCGTAATTTTTGCTGTAACGGTTGTTTCCGCCGTCGTTGTCTGTGCCGTCGTTGTTTCGGGAGCCTGAGTTTCCGAAACCGGCGCCGTTGTCTGAACGGGCGGCTCGTCCATATAAATAATTTCCACGGGCTCGCCGTTTTCATCAAGCATTACATCGTCCTCATATTCGTAATTATCCTGCATATCAATAATCATCCCTTTCATCTTTTCTGCGATGTTTTGCTATTCAAAAAGCAAAACTCGCATTTGAAAAACGCAGTTTTTCAAATTACCCTGCTTTCCTTAATATTCTTTTCAGTATGGATTCCCCGCGCGCCTTTTCAAGCTCCGCCGCCAGTTCTTCGGCAAGGTACTGTTCCCTCAGCTTCATAAAAACAGGCTCGTAGGAATACACCCTTTTCTGCGGAGTGAAATATGAGTTCGCCAGTTCCGAGGCGAATTTCTCAAAGGTCATGTCGTTGTACCTGAAAAATCCGGCAAGCATAAGCGGCATGGCAATTATGATTACCGCCCATGAAACCGCTTCCTGCGGTAAAAACCTGTTCCCGAATATGTACAGCGGAACGCATATAAGCAGGGCGATTCCCGCGCACTGGCACTGCCGCATTGTCAGTCCGAAAAACAGCTTTTCACGGTAATTCTTGATTTCCTTGGGTATCCTTATTTCAATCATTTCATCAGCCACCCCGCAATCTTTACGGTTAAATAAATAAAACTGACCACCCCGACGGTAATAAATATATAAACATACAAATCCTCTATCGTTGGTTTTTTTAATTTCATCTTTTCCTCCTAACTACTAACAACTATTTTCTGACAGCTATATGCCAACCGCCTGCCTTGCCCACTGACCGCTTTTTACTACTCCTAATGCAAGCGACAGCGCGGTAATTGTTATCCCCATCGTACTTGTCCCTCCGAGCATTTCGGCAATCTGTGAAAACGCGTAGAACATCACGATTACCACCAGACCCTGCAAGCATACCGCCGCATAGCTTTTCACAAACGACTTCGCGCTGTCATGCCACCCCTCGGCGGCGACAGTTGAAAGCGGAATGGGGGAAATCACAGTGTATACGATAATCTCAAACAGCCTTCCTATAAGCACAAGGCTGATTACCCAGCAGGCGCCCATCAGAATCAGGAACGTCGGGATTGTTTCAAGGTATTTTACAAGGTAATTCAGACCCAAGAACCCCTTGTCGTCCGGCTGTGCAAGAATTGCGTCCGTCCCGAACGACGACATGAAGCCGTAATTCGTTTCACCGAGCGCCGAGGTAACGGAAGTGAATCCGTTAAAGATAATTCCCATCAGCCCCCTCGCGTTCTGGACAATCACCTTTGCGATGATAAACCGGAAGAACAGCTTGAATACGTGTTCGTAGCTCTGTATTTTAAGAAGCATGGCGTCGTTGCAAAGCTGTATGGCAAAAAACATGCTGACCAGAACAAGCGCCACTCCCTCAACCGCCGTCATTGCCGTATCTATAACGGTTACGGAACTCTCAAAAGGCGAAATGCCAAGCGCCTGCACCGAGTTTTCAAACGCGTAATTAACCATTGCAAGCCAGTCTGAAATCCACCCCTCCACGGTGTCCCATTTTATTAACTCCAAAAAATCAAATCCTTTCTTATCAGTGTGGAGTTTGGAGTGTGGAGTGTGGAGTTTTTGCATATTGACATTTGTTCTTATTAATGCTAATATGGTATAAAAAGGAGTGTGAAGTTATGGATAAAGAAAAAACAGTCAAGCACAAGAGCAAAAAGTATGCAATCCGTATTGTTAATCTGTATAAGCATTTATGCGATGATAAAAAGGAATTTGTATTGTCAAAACAGATTCTCCGCTCAGGCACAAGTATCGGCGCAAATATCGCGGAAAGCGAATGTGCAATCAGCAATAAAGACTTT
>QMCD01000948.1_pt1 | contig 19069 bp, 9 predicted proteins | sample 1821841 | NCBI WGS metagenome assembly QMCD01 (sample SAMN01991225, study PRJNA193472) | Termite gut metagenome, whole genome shotgun sequencing project. | isolation source: worker | host: Macrotermes natalensis
CTTCTTCGCAAGTTGACCCGAAGACGGGTGCGTGATCCCCGCCTCAAAGTGTTTACGACAAATTACGATCTGTGCTTCGAACTTGCCGCGTCAATGCTTGGTTTGACTGTTGTCGACGGATTTTCGTTTTCTTATCCAAACACCTTTGATCCACGTTATTTCGAGTACGATATGGTTAAACGATCCCGTTCTTCCGATGAACGAGGGGAATATCTGGAAGGCGTTTTTCATCTTTACAAACTGCACGGATCGGTCAATTGGCGCTACGCTGACAATAGAATTGAAAGAATAGATTTTAGCAATCGAGGCGATATTGCTCCTTGCATGATCTATCCGGCCAAAGGAAAGTTTCAGCAATCCTACGCTCAGCCGTACATCGAAACGATTTCCCGCTTCATGGCAACACTTCGAGAGCCGAACACATGCCTTTTTGTACTTGGTTTCGGATTCAATGACGATCATCTTTCAGAGCCGATACTCGCCGCCGTCAAGGGCAACCCACACTTGAAAATCGTGATTGTTGACTTCAAGGCAAAAGAAAACTATTCTCTACAGGCCCAAGAAAACGACAATCGCTTCCGTTTCCAATTGTCACAACTTGCATGCAAAGGGATGGGCGACATCATGTTGGTCAACGCTGATTTCAAACAGTTCGTTGAACTTATACCAAACCTGCAAGCACTTTCTCCGGGCGAAAGAATCGTCGATGCCATTCGTGATATTACGAGGAGTACACCATGAACCAATCGACTTTTCAGCTTGCTGTTATTCATCCGGAGTTGAGGCTGGGTGTCGTCGCCTATGTTTCCGCATCGGAAATTCGCATCAATTTACGAAATGCCGGTACTCCCACAGCAACTCACTTTCATGGCGACAGGCATGGAAAAGGTGAAGTGGGGGAATTTGTAATCGTCGAAGGGCAGACAAAGTTCTTGTTGGGACGAATTATCTGCGTTCGATTGCCGGAAAGAGAACGACATGAAATCCAGCAGGACTTTGTTGGGAACGATCATTTGGATGCGATCGGAATCGTTCAGATACTTGGTTCCATCTCGATTGACACGATGGCGGTTATTGCTGGAGTCGACGAGTATCCGCGTCTTGGGGATCGTGTCTATTCCGCTCCGCATCGCTTTCTTGCAAAACTCCCGTCGTTGATAGACAACAGCGGAGAGCCGAAACCCGTTCAGTTGGATTTAGGAACGATTACATCCAGTTCAAATTCGTTATCAATAACCCCCAGACTTTTTGGACGGCACTGTGCCATTTTGGGGGCTACGGGAGGTGGAAAAAGCTGGACAGCTGCTCGATTGATTGAGGAATGCTTGAAATATCCCAACGTCAAGATTGTTCTCATTGATGCAACTGGAGAGTATCGCAACTTCAATCATGAGGGGCGTGTCATTCATTGTCACTTGGGGACTCCTTTGTTTGCTTCGAGTTCTTCACTCTGCTGCCTTTTGCCACCAACAAATTTTGCGGAATCTGATTTTATTGCCCTTTTTGAGCCTAGCGGGAAGGTACAGGGATCCAAAATGCGTGAAGCCATCAGAAGTTTACGGCTGGCTCAGCTCGTACCTGATTTGGCAACAGATGGCATGATCGTAAAAGCAGACAAACCCAAGAAAGCATTTCATGAGGCGGAAAAAACACACGCATCTGCCTTGGAAAATCCACGAACACCGTTTGATGTCAAAAAACTTTCAAAACAAATCATTAACGAATGTGTCTGGCCGTCTGGAGGTACAGCAAATAACCGAAACGATAAAATATGGGGAGGTGCCGAGGATCCCAGCTACAGTTATTGCATGTCGCTGATAACGCGAATCAATGCTGTCCTTGCGTCATCGGCATTGAGATGTGTTTTTGACGAAGACGGAGATTCGACTCCAATCACCGAAGCCATGTCCGATTTTCTGGCAAATGACAATGCACGTTTGCTTCGTATCTGTATGAGCGGTATCCCCGTCGAGTATAAGGCGAGAGAAATTGTTGCAAATGCCATTGGGAGACACTTACTTGAAAAAGCACGTCAAGGCGAATATCGCGAGAGACCGCTATTTGTTGTTTTGGATGAGACGCACAATTTTCTTGGTCGGCACATTGGCTCTGAGGACACGGTTGCCCGTCTCGATGCCTTCGAACTGATAGCGAGAGAAGGCAGAAAATTCGGTCTAAATATTTGTTTTGCGACACAACGGCCGAGGGATATTACCGAAGGAGTCCTAAGCCAAATCGGAACACTCATTGTTCACAGATTGACCAACGAAAGGGATAGAGAGATTGTCGAGAAGGCTTGCGGAGAAATTGACCGCTCCGCATCCGCGTTTCTTCCGAACCTTAAACCCGGAGAAGCTACGATCGTTGGAGTGGATTTTCCGATTCCACTTACCATTCAAATTCGCCCGCCCTCCAATGAACCAAAGTCGGATGGACCACAATATCAAGCGGCATGGCAAGTAACGGATGTCGCCGATTCGTAGCAGGAAACTCAAACGTCACTCCGAATAGCGGGAATTTTGGCGGGAACTTTTTGAAAACCTCAAAAAAACCCTAGAAAACAAGGGTGTGTTCGAGTCCTCTCTTCGGCATTAAAGGAGCCTTTCGGCTCCTTTCTTTTTTTTGCACCGGGCTGTGCAGAGCTGTAAGTAGCTGTAATCAAAGGATTTACAGTACAATCTCTTACAGGGCCATTTTCTCGGCAATGCTCCACACAGCCCCAAAAAGCTCTACCGTTTCGCACTTTTCTTCGCACTTTCGGCCGGAATGTGGATTCGCCCCTCTGCGGAATCGGTCGTATCTCGTTATTTCCCAATAACTTACGACTGATTGAGAGGACGATTGTTAAAGTCCATGCCTCCGAGTCGCTTTTCAGGCCCTTTCAGACCCTCGAAAAGTGCGAAATCGGCCCCGACGTCACCCCATTTTTTGACATTCTCAAAGCCGTTCCGTACCCTATAATTTGGTAGAATTTCCGGGAGTGGCGAACCTTAATGATGACTAGCAAGATGGTCTTTCTGGACAAAAGAAACCATGTGGCACACCCGAAGGCGATCGATCTTTCACCGGCCCCTGCTCGCTCCTGCTCGGTTATGGTCTGAGCGAGATCATTGAGCGTCTGACCTTTTGTTACGAGGAAAAGGCGGCGTTTTATACGTTTGTGGACAGGGCAAATTACCCCCCTGTTTCTAGGGGTATCTCTTTTTTGTATAATAGCGAGTGCTCGTTGCAGCCATTACTGACACCGCAAGAAACCCATGTTGATTGAAAAATGAGCGTACGTGACACCATTAGCCCCACGATAAAACCATATCGTATTTCTGGCCACGAATCGTTTTCGTTCCGATACACTTGGTTACCCAAGATGGTTCAATTGATTGATGCAGATAAATCATCAATCGACGATGATGAGCTGATGGTTGAATTGGGGCTGGGAAAAAACATGGTACGAAGTGCTCGTTTTTGGGCTCTCGCAACCAACGTGGCTCAGCCTGACAAAGATGGCGGCTCGCGTTCATTGAAATTAACCGCTTTTGGAAAAACTTTGTTTGGTAAAAACGGTTGCGATCCTTACCTTGAGGACATCAGAACTCTCTGGCTCTTGCACTGGAAGCTATCAACTGCCGTCGATAAGCCGCTTTTAGCATGGAATTATTTATTCGGCAAATGGAATGAACCCGAGATCACTCGCTCTGCTTTTGCGAAAAAGCTCGGTATTGAAGCAAATCGGATCGAATCTTCGATTTCAGAAACAACTGTCGATCAGCACACCAATGTTTTTTTTCATACCTATGTCTCGACAAGGGTACAAAAGGGCAAAATTCAAGAGGATACACTTGACTGCCCTTTGGCCGAATTGGGGTTACTTAAAAAAGTTGGCGAAAGAGAAGAAGGTGATCAAAAACGGCGTGAAGCTGTTTACGCAGTCGACAGAGAGGCCAAAGCCGATATATCCGTGGAACTATTTCGATACTGTGTCGCAGACTATTGGTATGGCCGTTTTTCCAACGAAAACACTCTTTCCTTGCGAGAGATTGCACATGGCCCTAGTAGTCCGGGAAGAGTATTGGCTCTACGGGAGGAAGTAGTACGTGAACACCTAAAAGACATCTCGAATCTGAGTGCCTTTTTTTCCTACTCTGAATCATCATCCATTTCACACCTGATTAAAAATGCGGATATCTCGGCCAAAGAGCTTTTGGCATTTCTCAAGGCAATTTATTCCGCCAAATAGTAAAATATAAAAATGACCAATATTTCCGATCTTTATTCCATTAAAAATCGATTTCTGCGTTCCATTCAGTTGGAACGTGATTTTGTCGACCCAAGTGCCACAAAAGGGTATGTCGTCACGGATTTTGCTAGGCAGTGTTTTGAATTGATCCAAGAAGGGGAAAAAGCGAAATCGACGCGGCGAGCATGGCGTATCACAGGTGACTATGGTTCAGGAAAGTCAAGTTTTGCGTTATTCTTGGCACATATTTTCTCAGGCGACACAGCCAACCCCACGACAAACAGACGCAAATCGCAAAATTTCACATATACCCCTGTATTGTGTACATGCTCCCGTCGATCACTTGCACTTTCAATTCTTGCGGCTTTTTCGCAGACTCTCCGAGCCAATGGATTGCTGATAAAATCTTCAATCTTACAAAAAATTGATTCCTTTCTTCTTGCCGAAAAAGATCCCTCGGAAAAGGAATGTGTTGAGATTCTTGAAAGCGTTAATGCAAAATTGATTGAGTCTGGAAAGAGCCGAGGGATTCTACTTGTTTTGGATGAGGTCGGTAAATTTCTCGAATATGCGGCTGTGCAATCAGATGTTTTTCTTTTGCAATGCCTAGCCGAAGCCGCTGCGAGAAGTGGAGACCATCCACTTTTTCTTGTTTGCCTGCTCCACCAAGGATTTAATGAATACGCTCATCATCTTCCTCCTTCAGACCAAAGAGAGTGGGAAAAAGTTGCTGGCCGCTTTGATGAGATCGCGTTTAATCAGCCGCTTGAGCAAATTGCACAACTCATTGTCGCATCGTTGAATGTTCGGATAGAAACAATACCTAAAAAACTGAAAAGCCAACAATGCCATGCGATGCGAGAGGCATTGAAATCTGAATGGTTTGGTCCTGCTGGCCACAGGATATGGAACGATCTTGCCCTGCACTTTTTTCCCCTTCATCCTACGACAATTCCAGTGTTGGTGCAAGTTTTTCGCCGTTTCGGTCAAGGAGAAAGATCACTCTTCAGTTTTCTCCTTTCGGAAGATCCCTATGGACTTCAATCCTATAGTTCTCACCCCCTTGCGACCGCGGTTCCTTTCCGCCTTCACAATCTTTACGATTATGTTCGGTCGACTTTCGGCCATCGCTTGGCGTTGCTGAGCTATCGCAGCCACTGGAATTTGATTGAATCAGTGATTGAGAATTATACCGGAGAAGATATCTTACATCGAGAGATACTCAAAACGATCGGACTTATCAATCTTCTCAACAGCAACTTGTTTGCCACTGAAGAGGCTCTCATTAGTTGCCTGAATCGTGATGAACACGGAAATGATCGTACTGAAAAAGTAAAAAGTGCAATTCGTTTTCTACAAGGCAAACGAATCATCTTCAATCGCGGACGTGACGGAGGATACTGTCTCTGGCCGTATACTTCAGTCGACATTGAAAAAGCCTACAACGATGCTCGGAAGTGCGTTCCCAAGCCGACCAAGGCCGCTGCCGTCATTGTCGACGATCTTGACGACCGACCTATTGTTGCACGACGCCACTACATCGAAACAGGCAATTTGCGGTATTTTAGTGTTACCTATTGTTCTGCTCTTGAGCTTTCCGCAGTACTTCAGAACCTAGATCAAGAGGCGGATGGTAATATTGTCGTTCCTCTGTGCGAAACGCTGCAAGAACGTAAAGAGGTGATAAATATTGCTGTATCTGAACAAAAGTCACGAAAAGCCAACTGTTTGATTGCTGTCTCAGAACCCCTTAAAGAAATCGGCGCGTTGACCCATATCGTGAAATGCTGGGAATACGTTGCTGAACATACCAAGGAACTGAATGGAGACACCTATGCCCGTGAAGAGGTTTCTCGCCAAATCATGGGAACTCGTTTAATGCGTGATTCGGCTATCGATAACAGCATTGGATTAAGAAAGAACTCTGGAACTTCTTCGATTGAATGGTTTTATGAAGGAAAAAGATGCTTGATTTCAAACGGGAAAGAGTTTTTGGCGAAGTTGTCAACGATATGTGAACAGGTCTATCCTCTATCGCCTTGCGTAAAAAACGAGTTGGTGAATCGAGCCAATCTCAGTTCAGCCGCTGCCGCCGCAAGAATGCGATTGATCGAACGAATGTTTACCAGTGGACATCTTCCGTTCCTCGGAATGAATGCGGAGAAAAAACCTCCGGAGATGAGCGTCTATATGTCGTTACTCCAATATTCAACAATTCACCGGTGTCAAAATGGGGTTTGGCAGATCAAAGAGCCCGAGACTGGAAATGATCCCTGTCGTCTTATGCCCGTGATGATCAAAATACACAAAATTATCAACGCACAAGATGGGCATCGCATCAACATTTACGAACTCTTCGCGGAGTTAAGGAAACCACCTTATGGAATCCGTGATGGAATCATTCCTTTGCTCTTCGCAGCCTACACGGTTGCTCACCAACACGAGATTGCGTTTTACAAGTCGGGTTCATTTCTCAGAGAAATGGATGCTGTCTTGATGCTAGAACTCATTAAATCACCGATGGAATTTGAAGTCCAGTATTGCAAAATCGAAGGAATTCGCTCGGAAGTGATTGAAAAAATCGCCGCAGTCCTCAAGGTCGAGAGGAATAAAAATCACAAAACGGAATTCGTCGAAGTCGTAACGGCATTATGCAAGTTCGTCGCACAACTCCCCGATTATGTTCGGACGACTCAAAAATGTTCTTCAACGGCAAGTCAGGTTAAAAACGCCGTATTGAATGCTCGCGACCCCTTGAAGTTACTATTTGAAGACCTGCTTTTCGCTTGTGGAGTCGAGTCTGCGTTGGGTTCCCAAACAACGGAAAAAGACATTAGGACGTTTGTCAGTGTTTTGAGAACATCCTGCGAAGAACTCCGAGCGGTTTATCCAGAATTGATTGAACGCATCAAAAAAAACCTGTCAGTAACGCTGAATCTTCCTGAAGACATTTTCCGGCTTCGTAAAACGATTCAAAAACGTTCCGAAAAGATTCTTCTCGGTGTTCACGATGCCAAACTGAAGACTTTCTGTTTACGTCTTGCGGACGAAAAGCTTTTTGATACGGAATGGCTTGAATCGCTGGCAAGCTGTTTGATGATGAAGCCGCCGTTCAAGTGGAAAGATAGCGATGAGGATGTCTTCTCACGTGAACTGTCTCAAATTTCAGAACGGTTTCAGAATGTCGAAAGCATCCTATTTGCAAATAGGCCCGAGACGCAAGATGGAGTTGGCGTTCGTGTGACAATCACTAAAGCCGATGGCACGGAGTGCATGAAGGTCATTCATTATACAGCCGAGGAAAAACGGACCATGCTGGATATTCAAAAACAAATGGAGAAACTCATCGACGAAAACCCACGACTTGCCTTAGCCGCCGCAACGGGAGCCATCTGGAAAAACATCCAAAAGGAGTCGAGCGAATGAGGACAAAAGAAAAACAGCCTCGTCATATTTTGTGTATGTCCGGAGGCAAAGATAGTACGGCACTCGCACTGTATATGAGAGATCGTATTCCCGAAATGGAATATGTCTTCTGCGATACGGACAAGGAGCTTACAGAAACTTATGAATACCTCGATCGTATCGAGGCGTTCCTTGGAAAGAGAATTATTCGCCTTAACGCTCAAAAAGGTTTCGACCATTGGTTGGAAATATTCGGTGGCTTCCTTCCCTCCCCCAAGATGCGATGGTGTACAAAGCTCTTGAAGCTGAAACCTTTCGAGGAATTCGTCGGCGATGATCGTGTTGTCAGCTATGTTGGACTGCGAGCAGATGAAAATCGAGTGGGTTATATCAGTACAAAACCTAATATTAAGGCAACGTTTCCATTCAAGGAGGACGGCATCGACTATGCTGGCGTTATGCGAATCCTCGAAGAAAGTGGAATCGGAATGCCCCCCTACTTGAATTGGGGCCGTACGCATTCCGGATGCTTTTTCTGTTTCTTTCAACGCCCGATCGAATGGGTAAGGCTTTGGGAAAACCACCCGAAACTTTTTGAAGAGGCGATGCGATATGAAAAGACCGACGACTCGGACGGAAAACGTTTTACTTGGGTCGAAAGAATGTCCTTGGAAGAACTTCGACAACCTGAGAATACTGTACTCATCAAGGAACGTTATGAGGCATCGGAGCGTCGAAAAAAAGAGAAACGAGGCAACCGAAAATTGATCGAAGTTCTTGCGGGAGTCGAAGACAATGCAGAGACTCCCTTGGCGTGCCTTATTTGTCAACTGTAATCTTTTTCATGCGATGAGGAAAACGGACATGAGCAAGTGGTTACAATTTCTTCGCTGCTACGGCCCTATCGCAGCAAACGACAATATCTACGACGAACTCGTTGGAAAAACGGCAAAAAGGCTCAAAATCGAACAGCCTGTGTTTGTACACCCTTTCGAAAAAAAACTGTTTGATGCTTTGGGTGAAACGGCGACTAGAATCATTGTCTTGACTGGAACCGCTGGAGACGGAAAGACTTTTCTCTGTCGAAAAAGTTGGACCTTTCTTGGTGGATCGCAAGCGAAATGGAGTGAATGGGATCAAAGCCAAAGTGTGTCACTCTCACTTCAACGCGGAGAGCGAACCTTTCACTTCATCCCCGACCTTAGTGCCTGGGCTCCACAGCATGGTGAAGAATGGCAGCCCGACAAACTCGATTTGATTCGGCGTATTGCTTCTTCGCTTGGTAATTCCAGCGGTAACGACTGCTACGTCATCGCGGCAAACGACGGTCAACTTGTCGAACTTTGGCGTCGACCGCCCCTCGAAGAAGAATTGCTTGGTCCCATCCGCCAAAAAATCGAAGACTTGCTCGTCAACGATGTGGACTGCTCAGACGACAGGACGCTTAGAATGTTCAATCTCAGCCGATCTCCTTCGACAGAATTGTTTGAACAGGCTCTCCAAGTGATCCTCGGACACGAAGGCTGGAAAGAATTAGTCGAGGGGGTATCACGAGACGACAATCAATTATTCGGGAAGTATTGTCCAATTCGTCGTAATTATGAACTGCTTCAGGACGATTTGAATCAAAAACGCCTTCGGTCGTTGCTCTACCTTTGCGATCACAACAATCTTCACGTTCCGATCCGCCAGATTCTCCTGCTCCTATCGAACATTTTATTCGGTCATCCCGATGTCAACAAAGATCGGTTAATGAATCCGAAAGACGTCCCCAAGTTGGTCGCGAATAATACCGCTTCGAAAAGTTGTTTTTATGACAACATTTTCGGGGGAAATCTTTCTGAAACAAAACGCTCCCGCTACACAATCTTTCGATATTTAGACAGGTTCCAAATCGGTTTGGAAACGACAAACAGGATTGATTCTTTTTTGATTTACAACGATCCGGGTGTTACTTCAGGGCTGAACGGACTACTCGGACTTGAAGACGAACCAACAGATGTCAAGAGGTTCAACGACTTTAGGAAACGTTACTTGGATGGATTCTGCGACAAAGAGGAAGAATTGCAGGAATTTAGGGAGTTGCTGGTTGCGAAGCGACGTAAATTCTTTTTTCGGATTCCAGAGAATAAAGAGAAGGAATTGCGGCTCTGGGACTTGACCGTTTTCAATTATGCTGGCGAGTATCTTGGCGATGTCCTTGCCCCTCTTCGGAAAAAACAGACACCGGATCGTACATTGTTAGCTCGACTCGTTCGCGGGTTGAACCGTGTTTTTACCGGAATGCTCGTTAGCAGTGACGATACATTATATTTGGCGACAAACAGCAGCCATTCTCAAACGAAAATTTGTCGTATTCTTCTTGACGACGTTTCCGTTGATCCAAGGAAGGGGGATCGTGTTTGCTTTGATTTTGAAGAACCTCAAAGAGTTTTAATAAAGGTTTACTCCAGCAACCAAAAGAAAGCAGAGTTACCGCTGACATTGGTTCGATATGAATTTCTCATGCGGATCGCAATGGAAGGAACTTTACCCGCCAGTTTCTCAAGAGAATGCTATGAAGACATTTTAGCCTTCAAAAATGAGTTGATTGCGGCATGTCGGGAAGGTGAGCAGGAAATCTCTGATCAAGGGCTAGTGAGGTTTGGTATTCTCACGTTGACCGGAAACGGACTGATCGAATCCACAAGATTGGAGGTGAGAACATGAGTCGTTTGGAAATTCCCAATGATGAACAAATGAAGTCGAGCATGTGGGTCGACGAAGCGATTTGGGGGCATCGCCTCCACGACGAACAAATTCCTTGGTATGTTTTCTTAGAATTTCTAAACATTTATTTTTTCAGACACAGAACGGACGCAGATTCGGCTTTTCACGAAGAAAACCCCAACGCATGGAAATACCAGTCTGCAAAACGCCTCGAATTACGACACATTCTCTTCAATAATCCTTTTCTGAACGCCGTAAGGATGTCGGAAAAAAACAGCAACGACCAATGGCAAGATTGGCAGACCCAAATCGGCAAAACAGCTCGTATCGGAGAAGAGACAATCGATTTTTCCTATCTTCAAGATCACTTCCAATCGTTTGAAGATTTTTGCGAGGTTGTCGGCGTCCTTACTTCTTCTGCCATCGGAATGAACCGTGATACCCGATGGTCGTCGAAGTTCGTTTTCCCTTACGGCGAAGATTGTCTTTTTGAGGATTTCACCATCAAAGGACAGCCTGATCGAGGCCGACGCTTTTTTGGCAGAACGGGAGAACTGCTGTACATGATGCTCTGTCGTTCCAAGCATCGCGACGAAATTCAAGAGACCATGTCGAAAATTTTCGTCGAGGTCAATGCAATGGATTCGAGATGGAATCTTTTAGTCAAATCGCTGCAACCGAACAGAGAGTGGAAAGACGACCTAAGCTCTCCGCTCAGCGTTGGATACCTGCCCTATGCCGAACACCCTTGTTACGATTTGCTGGCGGAAGATTGGTTGGCGATTCTTCGTTTACGTCTCTCCGGATTCGAAAAAATTCCTCATCTCATCAATCTGATCGGGTTTCACCTTTTGCGGTACCAGCTTTATGTATCGCGGCAAATCCTCGACCGCGAGACGGATTTTTCCGGTATTCATTTTGTATGTGAAATTGTCGCCTCGAAGAAAACATCTGTTCGAGAAAAGTCATGGGAAAGCTACCAAGCTAATAATTGCCTTTCGGAACAGGCGATCGACGCCTACATAGTTTCGCTGCTTGACGAAAAAGTCTGGGATAAACTACGGAACGAAGATCAGAGAACGGCGATTGAGACGGCAAAAAGCATTCTTCAGCAAAAGTTCTTTTGGGATTCTCATGGAGATGACACGATAACTGTTGACGAACTTCGCAATAATTTTGTCGCCCAAGCACAGAATCGGCATGGTCATCATTTCGCCAACATCCATCGGGTCTATGGAAGAGAGATCGGTTTGATTTCCCGGCGGGGAACAAACAAGCATCGTTATGCCCCTACGGATTCTCTTCTCAAGACTTTTCTGATTGCCAATGTTCATCGGCGAATGGAACTGAAGCAGTTTCTCGAATCGCTGTACAATCGCTACGGATTGGTTTTCGGACCTACTGAAGCCAAGCGAGGAGTCAAGGTTGACTACGACCAGAACGATTTTGAAAGTAATGTTCATCGACTCGAACAAAGACTATGCAGTCTTGGTTTGTTGTGCCGTCTGTCCGACGGTTGCGCTTACGTTTTGAACACTTGCCATGGAGAAGCATCATGAGTTGCGAATTGCTCGGGCGTGTCGTTGCAAAGTTTCTGTCGCAGTATCTCGAAGAAGGTGACGACCAGGTTGGCAGTGCGAGATTCCTCCTTCATGGGTTTTCCGCAGATCAGGCGGTTGCCGTCGCATGTGCCGTCCTTCAGGATGTTCGGCTGTTTGAGAACATTGACATCAAGCTGCCAAAAGACCTCGTAGGAAACTCCATCGTTTCCGCAGAAAATCCCGACGGCCTTCCCGAGAGCATTCTCGCCGCACATCGAACGACGCACTATCGAAATATTTCATGTGATAAAAAGGCTTTTCTGCTTGCAAACATTGGTGACGACGAGGATCAATCGTTGCAGGAAGTTGTGCCGATCAGTAGCCGACAACTCTTCGAGGAAGCCAATCTGAAACTTTGGGTTGATGAGGCGGCTCGCGATACCAATGTTTCCGAGGAGCAACGCCAATGGTGGACAAAGGCAATGAAAGGGCTCCTCCAAGCCCACTCATGTTCGCTCCAGCTCTTCACGGATTATCTTTTCGGCATTCGAAAGGCACTTGAGGAGGGAAAGTCATTGATCCACGCTTTTGGACATGCCTTGCCATGTCTTCTCGCCCCCCGTGACGCCAGTTTTGCCGTCGCGATCAATGAGAAGCACCGAACTCATGCCGCCAAATGGAAGGACCGATATAGCGATGTTCTGAAAAATCGTCAGTGTTTTTTTTATAGACTTGGAAAGAATCATGCATCTCTATCCAAAGAAGACCTCCGCCTTTCCTTCGGAAAAACAAAGGATGCCATTCCCGAAGAGTACCATCCACTGATTGAGTCCTTTATTGATTCCGATGGTGACATACGACGGGATTCCGTCGCAAACCTGATGCAAGTCGAATGGGAAACCATCAAGCCATTTTTTGATGGCGTTGTCATCAAGGTTCAAGAAACGTTAGGAGCGGCTACTCAAAAATTTTTCCAAGACCGGGAACCGGATCTACAACTGAGCGATGACGAAAAAGCAACACTGAAAACCCTAGCGGAGACCAAACGCAAGGCACCGCTTGATGATGACGAAGTGTTTTATCGTAATCATCGAGACGAGCTAACCCAAGACCCCGCTCTAAAGAAAAAGTGGGATAAATTCATTCACGGAACGTCTGTTGAATGTGAAGATTTTTTCGTTGGGTTCGTTCTTTGTCTTGGACGCTTGTTCAGTGACGAAACCACTGCACAAAACCGCCGCTTGGTTGTCTCTTGCGACCGAAAAACCAAGGCGAAGCTGAAAGACCTCAATTCTGATGCAGGACTTTTTTTTGCATGTCGATATAGAGGATTGGAGGAATTGTTCGGACAGAGTATTGAATGGGAACTCGGACAGTTGTTCAAATTTCCGGAATTTGTTCGAGAGTGGAAGTCTCAACAAAAACCATTTATAAACAACTCAAAAAATCGAACAAACCTTCGATTGAAATTTACTTTTGAACTCTATTCCGACGATGATCCCAATCGTCCTGAAACAGTTCAGCTTGAGTGGAAATTCAATCCAAAATCCGTTGCGTGTAAACTCTTCAAAGACATGGAGTATTTGAAGGAGCAGCCGCTCGTTACTGGAAGTGCCGCCCGAAATCCCATTAGTGCAAAGGGGCGATTTCAGTCGCTTGATTTGTCCGATGTCGGAACTCTTGCACCGACGTTTGGAAACGAACTCGGCAGGTTTATCCCTTCAGCAACATCAGAGGTTGGTCGGGAATCCAATGTTAAAAAAGAATGGATGAGGAATTACCAGATTCTTCTCAAGGAACAGCGACTTACCAAAGAGCTTTCAGAGAAACTACAAAAACAGTTCGACGATTTCTGTGAGGAATACAGTAAGGCCCTTGAGGAATTTCTTTTGGTAGGACTTGTTTCTGAACGGTTGATTGTACAGGCGAAGAAGTATGGAACACTTCTCAGTGAACTTCACTTCAATGCGCCTGGGGATCGAATCCGGGACGACCTTTTGAAACCACTGCTACGGCTCGGAGTCGTTTCTATCGATGGGAGCAAGGACATTCTTTCACTAATTGCTCCTTGGCATCCTCTTCGCTTAATTGCGATAGCTCACAAGGCTCGTATGATCGCTCAATTGACCCAACGACTCCTTCGAGACGCTACCATCAGCTTTGGAGACGCCACTCTTTTTTTTCGAGAACTGAGCGAAGAACTCTCCCAGCCTTTTTATCCGGAAGCTATTGTTGGGTGGCGTGAGGCTTCGCCATGTTTGCTCGCGTTGACGGATTCGTATCTCGATTACAGTCTTCACGAACCTCCCGTAACCAAAGATAACGGATTTGACGAGACGAACGAGCCCCCCACAGAAACGGCAAAACTCATCGTTGATCTCACAAAACGTTTTTTGGCATTGTATCCTCATGAAAAAGCGAACTATTCGATTCTGCTTTACAATTGTGACTCAGCACGGCTTCCCTATGCCGTCATGGAAAAACTGCGTTCGTTGCAGGATGAAGATGAAGACATCCGATGCCAAATCATTCTTCGCCACCGAGACGGAACGAAGTTGCAGCAGCTTTATGAAAAAATTGTAGAAATATCCGAGTCTGATTGCGATGCTTTTACATCAAGCAATGCAACAGATGACTTCATGGCACGATTGCGAATTGGAATCATGGCGAATCAAGCTCCTGTTTCCGATGCACTCGAAGACCCCCCCTGCGATATTGTCTTTCTCCACGATGTCATCGCGCGGCACGCTGATCTGACATGGTACAAAGAATCTTTCACGAAACCGATTGATGCATCTCATTTTATCCCGTCGCGTTGGTCGAGACGTCGCCCCGCTCCAGAAGATAGTCTCAGGTCGTCGATTTACCTTTGTTGCCCCGTACAGACGGAAGAGGGGTGGGCTTTCTTGGACGCAGTCGGGGATTTCCTCATCGAACGAGATGGAGAACAGGCACATTTTCTTCCAGCTCGTTTGCTCAATTTTTCCAATGCTAATACAAAAGCAATCTTTGATGAAACACACAAACTCGGATATTGGGTCGTCAATTATGATAGCCTGCTCGACCGACGCCAACTGAAGAATCAAAGTGTCCAAGTGATCCGCTTCAAGCAGGGCACGGAGGACGGTCGGAACACTCTCATCTCATCGAAGGCTTCCATTGAATTGCTGAAAAAAATGGTTGCGAGCCGCATTAACGACCTAGTTCCCGAAATTTCGGAAGATGAGAAGAATGCACTCGCCCTGCGTTTTATCGATGATGCCAACGGTATCTCCGGTGATCTCGTCTTACGAGCAGCGAAAAATGGCAGAAATGCCAGCGAACTCATGGGAGTTGTTTTGAGCCGTTATATTATCGACAGTGAATTTGGTGATGATACTCCGCTCGGTTGGTATTTTTTGGATGATTATGCAACATGGCTCGGACATGCTGAGGAGCGTATTGCCGACCTTCTTGCCGTGGCACTGGAAATAAAAGACGATGAAAGCAAATGCTTGTCTCTTGTCGTTTCTGAAGCGAAGTACGTTGGAATCGCTAATCTGGATGCCATGCGGAAGAATTCGCAAGCCCAATTGAGAGACACACTCCATCGCATTCAACGTGCCGTTTCCCGAGAAGACCGCCGTTTGGATCAAGACCTCTGGTTATCGAGATTATCGGATCTTTTGATGGATGGCATCCCTTTCTCTGCCGGTTCTGGCCTCGATTTACCGTCTTGGAGAAGAGCAATTCGTGATCAATCTTGTGACATTCGTTTGCGTGGCTATTCTCATGTCTTTGTCTCTTCCGAAACAACACAGGAAGGAAATAATATATCCAAAGCGACTATTGTTTCTGGTACAAATAATGGAATTCAGGAAGTATTTTCCACTTCAAAACTTCGAGATTTGATTGAAATCTATCGAAAAAAGCAATCACCTCTGAAGCTACGTCAAACTCTTTCAAAGTTCAATGACGTACAGACCAGTCATTCCTATGCAAACTTTGAAGCATTAGTATTCGGCGATGAAACGATAGAATTTCAACAATCGGATACAAGGACCGAAGTCAAGGAAGAGTTGTACCCCGCCGCAGTTTCCCCTTCTTTATCTCATGGGGCGGATACCATTATGGTGTCGGATACGATTTCACCGTCTTCGCAGCTTCCGTATGAAAGAGGACGTTGGACGCACGTCTGTGGAATTATTGCCTCTGAACCCCAACAAACGGTCGATTCCGTTGACGAACAGGACTGGTTGGAAGAAACAGCAAGAGCATGTCGTTCTGCCTTTCAACATTTTAACTTTCAGTCGACATTACTATCTAAGACTTTGACTCCGAACGCGGCCATTTTGCGATTCCAAGGCAGTTCCCAACTGACTGTCGGACCAATCCAAGCGAAACGAACAGAGTTTTTAACAACTCACGGCCTCAATATCATTTCGATTCGGCCTGAGTCGGGAAAAATTGCAGTGGCCATCGCTCGACCTAAACGTCGGACACTTGAACTCCACGAGGTTTGGAAGAATTGGAATCCTGTCGCCGATTTCGGCAATCAAGATTTGTTGATTGGGCTACGTGAAGAAGACAATGAACCACTTTTTCTTTCGCCTCGAACGAATGCCCCACATACATTGATTGCAGGATCGACGGGTAGCGGAAAGTCCGTTCTGATGCAGAATATCCTACTTGCAATATCCTGCACGAACACTCCGGAAGAGGCAAGAATCGTCTTGATTGATCCAAAGTTGGGAGTCGATTATTTTTCTTTTACCGAGCTTCCTCATCTTCGCGATGGTATCATTGTTGATGAACAGGGGCAAGCCATCGCCGTGTTCGAAGAACTTGTCGCGGAAATGAATCGTCGATATTCGATCCTGAAGTCCAATCGCGTTTCGGACATTTTCGCGTTAAATAAGAAGGTTGCTATCCAAGATCGTCTGCCGTTCCTTTGGATTATTCATGATGAATTTGCTGAATGGATGATGACATCGGCATACAAGGATGCCGTGTCCGATATTGTCAGCCGTCTAGGTGTGAAAGCGAGAGCCGCTGGTATATCTTTAGTATTTGCGGCTCAACGTCCAGACGTAAATGTTATGCCGATGCAGCTTCGCTCTAATTTAGGAAACCGGCTCGTGCTACGAGTGGATGGAGAAGAAACCTCGGAAATTGCCCTCACAGAAAAAGGAGCAGAACGTCTTCTCGGCAAAGGGCATCTAGCTGCCAAACTTGAAGGAGAATCCGAAATTATTTATGGGCAAGTCCCGCTCGTGTCGCATCAATTGATTTCTTCACTTGTTGACATTTGGAATCATAATGAGGAAGCGATATGAACTCAGATGTGATTTATCTTGACAATCATGCGACGACACCACTTGATCCTAGGGTCTTTCAGATAATGCTCCCTTGGATGACCTCATGTTTCGGCAATGCTCACAGCAGGGACCACATGTTGGGGGATCAGGCAGCGGATGCCGTTGAAGATGCCCGTAAAAAAATCGCCTCATTGATCATAGCTGAACCAGATAGCATTGTTTTTACGAGTGGGGCAACTGAGAGTATCTTCTTAGCCATTGAGGGATTCTGTCGGATGATGGATCATCACGGTCGTAGGACGCGAATCGCTTTGCCGCCAACAGAACATTTGGCCGTCCTTGATTGTTGCCAAAAGATGGAGAACAGCCAAATAGCCGACCTTCATTTCATCAAAGTTAACACTTGTGGTTGCATCGACCTCGACGATGTCGAAAAAGTCTGTCGAACCGGCCTTGATCTTCTTTGCGTGATGGGGGCCAATAATGAAATCGGGAATATCTATCCGCTGAACTCGTTATCGGAAATCGCATCGCGTTTTGGTGTTTCTTTTTTTTCCGACTCAAGTCAGTACGTAGGTCATGTAGCATTGGACCTTAAAAATACGCCAATTGATTATCTTACGATCAGCGGTCACAAATTATACGGCCCCAAAGGAATTGGGGCATTATTCATCCGTAATGCGAGAACAATCTGTTCGTCCTTGTCCAGAAGTAGACAGGAAATGGGGATACGTCTAGGAACTCTCAATGTTCCTGGAATTGTTGGCCTCGGCGAGGCTTGCCGTTTGTTCGGCGAGGAGATGTTGGCAAACGAGTTGCGAATTGCTGAAATGCGGGATCGTCTTCAAAAAATCATCCTCGATGGTTTTGATGACGATTGTATTCGAATGAACGGCGATCAAAATCATCGACTTGCAGGCAACCTTCACCTCGCAATTAGAAACATTCCGAACGATCTCGTCTTAGCACAACTGAGAAATACTGTTGCAATTTCTTCCGGAGCCGCTTGCTCGTCTGGTTCCGAATCCCCATCTCATGTCTTGGATGCGATAAACATGGGTCGGGAATGGTCGGAAGGTGCCTTGCGAATCAGCATCGGAAAATTCAATACCGATTTAGAGATTGAAAAAGCTGGATTACTTATCCGCGAAGCAATCATAAAGGCGATGAGCATGGTTTGACACCCTTTCACTTTGAGAGTATTCACAATTCATTGGTTGGACTATGTCCCGATCTGCTGAAATCCTTGAACAATTAAACACGCTAGACGAACATTCCACTCTCGAAGCAAAATCCGGGGTTGGAAGTTCGCTCTGGGAGACCGTTTGTGCGTTTGCCAACGAACCGGGACTCGGCGGGGGAACGATCATTCTTGGCATCAAGAATAACGAACACCGCGCGGAGCCGGTTTACGAAATCGTTGGTGTCGACCAACCAGACCCGATTTCTTCCAATCTGGCCAGTCAGTGTGTTTCCATTTTTAACGGTCCTCCCTTGGCCTCGCATCACTACGGAACGTCTCCACGACAAAAACGTCCTGATCGTCGATGTCAACGAATGCGAGACAAGCCAAAAGCCGGTATTCATCAAACGAAAAGGGCTTCAAAACGGGGCCTTTCGCCGAATTGGTTCGACCGATCAATTGTGTAACGAAGATGACATCGCCTTACTTTTTGGAGCTCGCAATTCACAACCGTTCGACCAAACGCTCCTGTCAAGTGCGACACGAGACGATATCGATGCCGAAGCAATCGAGCATTATCGTACACCAAGACGAAGCGTCAACCCACTCGCCGAGGAATTGAACTTACTGACCTTCAGATAAAAAATCGAATCATTTTGTTGAGTTGATCGCATAAGTGTGAGCACTATCGAACGATCCT
>QMCD01002832.1_pt1 | contig 19057 bp, 19 predicted proteins | sample 1821841 | NCBI WGS metagenome assembly QMCD01 (sample SAMN01991225, study PRJNA193472) | Termite gut metagenome, whole genome shotgun sequencing project. | isolation source: worker | host: Macrotermes natalensis
TGAGCTTAATGATCTGTACTCCTCACCCAATATTGTGCGGGTGATAAAATCGAGAAGAATGAGATGGGCAGGGCATGTGGCACGTATGGATGAGGGGAGAGGTGTGCACAAGGCTTTGGTGGGGAAACCTGAGGGAAAGAGATCATTGGGTAGACCAAGACGTAGCGCTTTCGTGGCCCACCGCGCTTATGACCGGAACGCGCGAGCGGTAAATCTCCATTACCACGCGCTCGTCGTTGAACGCGAAAAGGTCTTCCGCCGCGCCGCCGCCCCGGCCCACGATCAGCACGTCCGCGCCCGGGTTTTCGCTGAAGTAACGTAAACCCGCCGCGATCTCTTCCGGCGCGTCCGCCCCCTGCACTTTTACAGGGTAAAGCGCCAGCTTCACAGCGGGGTTACGCCTGCGCGCGATATGCACGATATCCTGCACAGCCGCACCGCTTGCCGACGTCACAATGCCTATTTTTTTAGGATACGCGGGCAGCGGGCGTTTCCGTTCGGCGGCAAACACCCCCTGCGCTTCCAGCTTTTCTTTCAGGGCGTTCAGCTTTGCGTACAGCTCGCCCAGCCCCGCAAGCTCTATCTGCCGCACCGCCACGCGGAACCTGCCGTTTTTGCGGTAGATAGAGATATCCCCGTTCAAAAGGACGCCCTGCCCTTCGCTAAGCAAACCGGCGTAACCGCTCTGTTCATAGTCAAACAGCACACAGTCCACGCTGGCCTGGTCGTCGGCAAGCACAAAATAGGCGGTCCCACGGTTCACGTTCAAGTCGCCTACTTCCCCTTTGATCCATATCTCATCCAAAAAAGGGTCGCGGTATAATTGATCCGAAACATAGGTGTTCAGTTCAAAGACGCTCAGTACGAACTTATCCATACAGCTCCGCCGCTTCCAGCGTATTTTCCAGCAGCATGGTGATCGTCATCGGCCCCACGCCGCCCGGCACCGGCGTGATATACCCCGCGACAGCCGAAACTTCGTCGAATTTCACATCGCCTTTTAGCTTCCCGTCCACGCGCGACGTACCCACGTCTATCACCACCGCGCCCGGTTTTACAAATTCCGCCGTCACAAATTCCGGCCTGCCGATCGCCGCCACAAGGATATCCGCCCGCCTGCACACGTTGGTCAGGTCTTTTGTTTTGGAATGGCATATGGTGACGGTGGCGTGTTCATTCAAAAGCAGCAGCGAAACCGGTTTGCCCACAATGTTACTCCTGCCGATCACTACGGCGTTCTTCCCCGCGATATCCACACCCGTCTTTTTGATCAGCTTTATGATACCCTTCGGCGTGCAGGCCACAAGGCCGGGAAGCCCTGTAAAAAGGCTGCCCGCGTTCACCACATGGAAACCGTCCACATCTTTTTGCGGGTTGATGCACTTCAGCACCTCCGTTTCGTCTATGTGCGCCGGGAGCGGCAGCTGCACCAGCAGCCCGTGTATTTTGGGGTTGTTGTTATATTGCGAAATAAGCGCCAGCAGCTCGGCCTGCGTCGTCTGCTCGGGCAGGCGCACGACCTCGGAATACATACCCACCTCTTTGCAGGCTTTTTCTTTGTTGTTCACATAAATGGAAGAGGCGGGGTCTTCACCCACCAAAATCACGGCAAGCCCGGGTACAAAACACTTTGCTTCTTTGAATTGCGCCGTTTTTTCCTTCAATTCTTCCCTGATTTCCGCCGAAAGCTCTTTACCGCTTATGATCGTAGCGCTCATTTTATTCCTCCGTTTGTTTAATACTTAAATTATACACAATTTACAGTGCGAATAAAACCTGTTTTCGTTATTTTTGGCAGTATCGCGCACATAGGTTTCGATTCTCAGTTATGCTGTAAATCAATGTGCCATTCTTAGGAAAACGAGATTTGAATGCGCCCCTGCGCTGCTGTTAAAACGAAAACGTGTTCCACCGTGGATAGTGATGACGCTGCCGCTGGGCGTCAAGGGGGGCAGGGGGATTCGGAATTTCCACCCTTCGCCCCCCTTGACAATCCCCCTCTACCCCTTAAAACCGACTAAGGTCAGCGACCTTAGTTATCCGGGAAGGTTTGCCGTTCAGCCATGTAGACCAGAATACAGAATGGCAGAGATGCGTTTGTATAGTTGTAGGGCATGGCTTTCCGCGATTGTTCGTGCCTTTGCTTTTGAGGGAGTTTTTAGAACCGTAGGTTCTGAACCGCCGGAGGCATATAATGCGCCGCAGGCTCCTTGACCCATGAGGAATACCCAAAAGTAACCGCAAGATACTTGCACAACAAAATATGGGTTCTTATTTCGGCTGACCTCCCTACCCAAAACAAAAAAGCGCCCAAGCTGATTTCCCTTGCCGCTCTTCCCGTTCCCTCGATCGCTTCCGCCGTTTCAAAAAAACCTTACTCCGCACGCCGCTCCTTTAAATACCCACCCAGCAACCCATTTATAAACTGAAAGGATTTCTCAGTGGAAAACGCCTTTGCTATCTCCACCGCTTCATTCACCGCGACTTTGGGCGGCGTGTCCATCCATTCTATCTCAAAAATAGCCAGCCGCAATATGGCAAGGTCTACTTTTGAGATCCGCTCCAGCTTCCACGAACGCGAACACGAAGAGATCATCTCGTCGATCTCCCCTTCCTTTTCACGGAACCCGCTTTCCACTCGGGCGACAAAATCCATGGCAGGCGCGGAAAGCGCCGTTTCATCCATTACCCCGGTTTTATTTTTTACGTCCTCCGCGTGCAGTTCCCCCGTGATGCTGTATTGATACAGCATTTTCATCGCTGTCTCGCGCGCTGTCCGTTTGCTCATATGCCGTCCCCTAGCTGTCTTTTCTTGCAAACAAATTCGTAAAGAAAGCCCCTATGGCTGCGCGCACCTCGGGATGCGTGCCCAAAAAAGCCCCCACGCCCACACAAATCGCGATCAACAGTGTCGGGAAAAAACCGATGGTAAGGAACAGTATCGCTACGGCAAAACCGATTACCATGCCCCAGAAAAGCCCTTTGTTTCCGGCGACCCATTCTAAAAAACGATTCAGCATAATACCGACCTCACACCTGCGGCTTTATATGGTCTTTGATGCTCATAACGGAAACGTTTACCTGGTGCACCGTGATGCCGGTCACCTGCGAGATATTCTCCGCCAACCCATCCTTTAAACCGAGTGTCACCGCGGGTATGTTGATATCCGGCAGAACGGATATTTCCGTCAGTATATCGATATAATCCCCGTAGGAAATCACCCGCGTGTGCTGCCCTTTGACATTCTTGTCCCCGCGCACATAGCGTTCCGCCAGTTCTTCGATCGCCCGCACGGTGATCTGTATCCCGCCATTGTCAAATTGCGAAATCCGCACCGTCCTAGGGGTTTCCTTGCGCATACCGAAAAACAGGAGCATGAAACCCACCGCGATCATCACGATAAAGATTGCGGCATAGAGCACCTTGAACCCAACGCCGCCATCCAGAACCGTCGCGACCGCATGACTCAATATACCTTGATCGATTACGCCCAGCATAGAACAGAATAAAAACGCGGCAAGCAAGATTACTACCGCCAGATATACCGTGAGCACTATGCGGGTACTTACTTTCATTTTCATTCGCTGTTTCCTCCAAAATTCCGATTCCAACCACAGACATACCCGGCCCTTACAGCCGGGTATGTTCCGTCGCCACTGTGTTGTTTACTTAACCCTCGGGGGCTTGGGCGCCCTTGCGGCCGCTTTCGCTTCCCGCGCTTCCACCTTTTTAGGCTCCTCTATGCGAAGCGCCTGCACCGATACATTCACTTCCACCACTTTTAAGCCCGTCATCGTTTCGATCGCCTTGATCACGCTTGTCTGAATGTTTTCCGCCACGTCGGGAATGGGTATCCCGTATTCCGCAACGATCGCGACGTCTACGGCGACTTCTTCCTTGCCGACCTCCACCTTCACGCCCTTTGTCAGGTTTTTCCTTCCTAAAAGGTCTACGATCCCATCCACAAACCCGCCGCTCATACCGGCGACGCCTTTAATGTCTACCGCGGCAAGCCCCGCGATTGTTGCTATTACTTCGCTGGCAAAAGTTATCGTTCCGTTACTTTCTTTTTTTACCGCTGTAGCGTTTAGATCACTGCTCAACTCTTTTTCCGCCATGACAAAACACCTCCGAAATCCATAGTTTATACGCGCTCCGGCCAGTCTCCCGCCGAAAGATACGTCAACCTAAATCATGCGCCAACCTAAATCATAAATAAACCGGTTTTTATCCAAAAAAACAGCAACCGGAGTAAAACCCTACACGCGCTCCATATATTCGCCCGTTCTCGTGTCGATCCTCACATGGTCTCCCGTTTCAATGAAAAGCGGCACCATCACCTTCGCGCCCGTTTCAATGATCGCGGGCTTGTTTCCGGCCGTCGCCGTGTCCCCCTTAAAGCCGGGTTCCGTTTCCGTGATCTCCATCTCCACAAAGTTCGGCGGTTCCACCGCAAACGCCTCGCCTTTGAAGAACTTGATCGTAACGTTCATATTTTCCTTCACATACGGAAGCGCTTCCTCCACCTTTTCCAGATTCAGCGGCAGTTGTTCATACGTTTCCGTATCCATAAAGTGATACAGTTCGCCGTCCGAATAAAGATATTGCATTTCTTTTCTTTCCACATGCGCTTTGGGAAACTTTTCCGTAGGGTTGTACGTCTTTTCAAGCACGCCGCCCGTCACCACATTTTTAATTTTTGTACGCACAAACGCCGCGCCCTTTCCGGGCTTTACATGCTGGAAATCCACAATGGACCACACCCCGCCGTCAATCTCCACCGTCATGCCTTTTCTGAATTCTCCGGCTGAAACCATTCGCCATACCTCCTCGGTCTGTTATATCAAAATTAATTCTTTGCTGAAACTATGGATGGATCCCCTGCCATATACGCAGGTATCCTCTATGCGCACGCCGCCACTTCCCGCAATATAGACGCCCGGCTCCACCGTGTACACCATGTTTTTTTGCATCGTATGGGCGCTGTGCGGGTTCAAAACCGGCCTCTCGTGCACTTCCAGGCCCACGCCATGCCCCACGCCATGCCCGAAACACGCGCCGTAGCCCGCTTCATCGATGACCTGCCGCGCCGCGGCGTCGATAGCGCGCGCGCTTTGCTCCGCTTGCGAGACGTCAAGCGCCCTTTGCTGCGCCCGCTTTACTACATCATATATTCTTTTTAGTTCGCCGTCAACCTGTCCTATTCCAAAAGTACGCGTCATATCCGAACAATACCCCTCGTACCGGCACCCGAAATCAAGCGTGAGCATGTCGCCGCGCCGCAATTTATACGCTCCCGGCTGCGCGTGCGGCAGCGCGGAATTCTCCCCGCCCGCCACGATCGGGTCAAACGCGCTCTCCATGCCCTGCCGGTTTATCTGGTACACCAGCTCGGCCCGTATGTCCAGCTCGCTTATGCCCGGCCGGACGCATTGCAAAAGCTCTGTAAGCGCTTTTTCGCTCGCGCGCGCCGCAATTTCTATTTTGCGCACCTCTTCTTCCGTCTTCACCGCGCGCATGGTGAGCAGCGCGTCCGAAATATCAACGTAGCTTTCCACATCAAAATCCGTTTCAAATTCACCGTAGCGCTGCATGGAAACATCCGTTTTCTCGATCGCCAGCGTTTTTATCCCGGTAAGGGCACTTTTTATCGCGCTGCTTCTGTCCTTGCCGCTCGTTGTGATGACCTGCGCGAGGCCGTTAAGCTGCCGCTCCGCCTGCAAAGTATACCGGGAATCCGTAAAAAACACCGCTCCCGCGCCCGTAATGAGAAACTCCGAGCTGTCGCCCGTAAACCCGCTCGCGTACAGCACGTTGATCTGCGACGTTAGAAGATAGGCCTGCGCGGTTTTCAGCTCCCTGATCCTCTCGATCACCGTCATAGCGCTTCCTCATACATTTTCTTCATCAGCGCCGCGTCGTTTGCCTGCGTCCCTTTAGATTCGCAGATCACGACGGGCGAAAGGCCGCGCTCGGCGATAAGCTCCGCAAGCGGCCCGAAAAACGGCCCCCATTCCTCGTCCTCAAACGTAAGGTGCGTCTTTTCCCCTTTTGCCGTGTATTGTATATGCGAAAAATGGATGTGCATCTTTTTGTATTTTTCTTCGCCCACGCCGCTTTTGAGCGTGTCCAGAATGGCAGCGTAATCCTGCTTGCCCTTAATGCTCCCGAGCGTGCGCGAATTAAGGTGCCCGAAATCTATCGCCGGGTAAAGCGCATCCGAGAGGGAACACAGCTCGCAGATTTCCTCCAGCGTGCCAATCTGGTTGATTTTGCCCATCGTTTCCGGGCAATAAATCATCTCTTGTGCGCCCTCGCCTTTTAAAGCTTTCATGACTGTCGCAAGGTTTTCCTTTGTTTTTTCAAACGCCTGCTCCCGTTTCATCTTGCCCATGGAACCCGGATGGAACACCACGCGCCCCGCGCCCATATACCCGCCGGAAACCGTGCTTTCCCTGAAATACTGGAGGTTTTTTTCCAACTCGTCGTTCGCGAGGTTGATGTAATACGGGGCGTGCGCGCTCACCGCAATACCGCACCGCGCCATCTCATCCTTGATCTTCGCGCCTGTCTCTTCCTTCAGCCTCGCGCCCCTGCCAAAAGAATATTCAAACGCCGAAAGCCCTAATTTTTTGAGCCACTCCGCCGCCTCATATGTATGTTTATGCCCTTCCGCGTAAAACGCCTCCGCGTTGCCCGCCGGCCCGAAACGCACCATCAGTCATGCCTCCTCAAAAGGTCGCCCGCCCGCAAGGGGAACGGGCAGTTGATTTTCAGTTTTTGCTGCGCGTGCGGCGCGCTTTGCTGCCGCGCCCCGTCCTCGTTTTCCATATACTCCACCGTAAACGCCGCGCCCCGCAAATGCGGCGAAAGCGTCTCAAGCTCTTCCCCCACGCTGAATTTGTTGCGCTGTTCCACTTGCACCACGCCGTTTTCAGCCCCTGCTGTCACTTTTGCGCAAAACGTATATTTACGCGGCGCAACGCCGCGCACGGTATCCTGCGCGCCGCCCCCCGGGTTTCCAAAAAAGAACCCCGTCGTGAAAAGCCGCGTCGCGGATTTTTCCAGTTCCTCCTTCAGCGCGTTGTCAAACACATACGCCGCGCCATGTTCCTTATACCCGTCCAGCGCCCGCCTGTACGCGCCCACCACCGAGGCGACGTAATACACGGACTTCATACGCCCCTCTATTTTTAAACTGGTAACGCCCGCCTCTATCAGTTCCGGGATATATTCTATCATCATCAAGTCTTTGGAATTCAGCACATACGCGCCGCGCCCGTCCTCCGAAACGGGAAAGTATTCCCCGTCATACCCGCGCTCATGCAAAAAATATTCCCACCTGCACGGCTGGGCGCACTCGCCCCGGTTGCCGCTCCGCCCCGTCATAAAAGAACTCATAAGGCAGCGCCCGGAATGCGCGATGCACATGGCCCCGTGCACAAACACCTCTATTTCAAGGTCCCCCGCCCCGCGCTTGATTTCGCTTACTTCTTTCAGTGTGCACTCGCGCGACAGCACGATGCGGCGCACACCCGCCTCCCGCCAGAATTGCGCGGCGTGGCTGTTCATTGTGTTTGCCTGTGTGCTAAGGTGCAGCGGCACGGCAATCCCTTCCCGCTTCGCCGCTTGCAGCACCGCCGGGTCGGAAAAAATGATGCCGTCCACGCCACATTCCCGCAAAAACCGCAGGTAGCCGCCCAACTCGGGCAGCTCGCCTTCCCGCAGGGCGGCGTTTACCGTGACGTATAACTTTTTGTCCAGCCCGCGGGCGTACCCTGCCGCCGATTTTATTTCGTCATCAGTAAAATTGGCTGCGAACGCGCGCAGCCCAAATTGTTTCCCGGCTATATATACCGCGTCAGCGCCGAAAGCAAATGCCGTTTCCAGGCATTCCCGATTGCCCGCCGGCGCCAGCAATTCTACTCCCTGTTCCATCCGCTCTATTCTTCGCCCTCCGCTGTTTCATCGCCATACGAAGCAACCTGCGCCGCTTTCTCCGCATCCACCGCCTGCCATTGCGCCTCATATTCCGCCACGACCGCGTTGTGCTCGTCAAGTGTCCTGCTGAACACCAATTCACCCGAATCCGGGTCGGTCAGCGCAACAAAGAAATATTCATCGCCGTCCTCCATGAGCGTCTCGTCCGGCCACAGTGCCGCCTCGATAGCCGCGCGCCCAGGGTTGCAGATCGGCCCCAGCGGCAGCCCTTCGCGCGTGTGCGTATTGTACGGCGTGTCCGTATCCAGTTGGATCTGCGACAAAAGAAGCGTCTCCGCGTCGAGCGCGTATCGCTGCGTCGAGTCCATTTGCAGGCGCATACCTTCCCTGAGCCTGTTGTGCACGACCGACGATAGCTGCTTAAACTGCGGTGCCTTGGCTTCTTTTTCTATGATAGACGCGATCGTAACAATATCGTCCATCGTCATGCCGAGCTCCGCCGCCCTGTTTTTATAGATATCGTTGAAAACTTCGTTAAACCGGTCGACCTGCCGCTGCACGATTGTCCCGGCTTCCGCGTCCGTATAAAACTCATACGTATCCGGGAACAGATACCCCTCCAGCACAAACAGCCTCTTTTCGGCGGCCTGCGCATCGAACGCGATGACCTCTTGCATCTCTTCGTTTGTGATGCGCACGCCCTCCGCCGTCCGCGCGACGGCAAGGTACGCCGTATCCTCCGCCTGCAGGCCCGCCGTCACCAGGTCTTTGGCAAACACCGGCGTCGTCATGCCCTCGACCAAAACCACCGTACCAGAAATCGGGCCGTCCATGCCTCTGCTGATCGTGTAGATGATATCGTCATACGTCATGCTTTTGGAAAGCTGGTACGTGCCCGCGCGCAGCTTGGACGTTTTATCTGAAAAATCCGTATACAATTTAAAGAACTGCTTGTTTCTCACCAGTTCTTTTTCTTCCAGCAGGTCGGCAATCGCCGAAAGCGAAGACCCGCGCGCGATCGTGACCTCCACCGCAGTGTGGTCGTCCTCATCCACCGGCGCCAAAAACGCGCCCGTGAACGCATTGTACACATAGTAACCGCCCAATATAACGATCGCCATCGCCGCCACGAAGATTACAATCGGACGGAAAAAAGCCCATACTTTGTTCGGCTCTTTCTCGTTCCGCGCCTTGTTGCGCTTTATAAAGCTTTCGTCGCCGTCTACCAGTATCGTATGTGTTTCCAGTTCCTCGTTTTCCTCGAGGTAAATGTTATTGAGCTTTTTTGCCAAACCGGTCGGTCTCCCTACTGTTCAAATAAGTCCTGCCCCACGCCCGCCGCGTCCCCGATGATCTTGTACAGCGCCGATACCAGCGTATGAAACTTATACTCCAGCGCGAAATATTCCGCGACCTGCGGGTTAAAGGCGAGCACCTCGCCCACTTTTTTGATTTTATCCAAAAGCGCCGCGTCCGGCTCCGCGCCCGTCATCATGGCGGCTTGCGCCGCAAGCTGCATCTTCTGGTAATCCAGCACCATCTTCTTTGCCGCGCCGTCGGCAAACACTTCGTCCCTTGCCTTTTGAAACGCCCGGCATTCTTCGCTTTCTTTTATCAGCGCCGCAAGCTCGCGCGCCTTTGCGAGGATATTCTCCACTCTGCTTTTTGACTCCTTTTTGCCGCCGTTTGTTCCCAAAACTCAAAGTATGATGGGCAATATCATCGGGCTTCTGTTTGTCTTCTGGTACAGGTAGTTTGAAATATCCTTTTTGATGAAATCCTTGAGCGTGCTCCAGTCGCTCGTGCCCGCGTAGCGGCATTCCTCCACCACGCGTTCCACAATGCGCTTGGATTCCTCGATCAGTTCCTCCGACTCCTTCATGTACACAAACCCGCGCGACACGATATCCACATCCGAAATAAGTTCTTTCGTATCTTCGGATATCGAAAAGACTATGATATAAAGCCCTTCCGACGAAAGCACTTTCCTGTCGCGCAGCACCACATTACCCACGTCGCCCACACCGAGCCCGTCTATCAGCACGCTGCCCGAAGCAACCTTTTCCTTTTGTATGCCCACCTTGCGGTTCAGCTCTATCACCGAGCCGATCTCCGGGATAAAGATATCCTTGTCCTTTATGCCCATCTTGCGCGCGAGGTCGGCGTGGTTGTACAAATGACGGTATTCCCCGTGCACCGGTATAAAATACCTGGGCTTCACAAGCGACATCATCAGTTTCAATTCTTCCCTGCACGCGTGCCCGGATACATGCACCATATCCTTCGCGTCGTTTATGACGGTCGCGCCCTTTCGGTACAGCATATTGATGACGTCCGAAACATACCGCTCGTTGCCCGGGATAGGCGTTGCGGAAATGATCACGAGGTCGCCTTCTTTTATGTTGATTTTGGCGTGCTGCCCCATTGCCATGCGCACCAGGCCGGACATAGTTTCCCCCTGGCTGCCCGTGGTCAGAACCACCACCTGCCGATCGGGCATTTTCTTGATATCGTCAAACGAGACGAGCATCTCGCCGTCCACGTGAATGTACCCCAGTTCTTTGGCCACATTCACCACTTTCAGCATACTGCGCCCCGAAAGGCATATCTTGCGGTTATACATCCGCGCGACGTCCATCACCTGTTGCAGCCTGTGTACATTGGAGGCAAACGACGCGACGATAATGCGCCCCTTCGCCTGCCGGAAATAATCCACGAACGTTTCGCCCACTTCGCGTTCCGACATCGTGGAGCCGGGGCGTTCGGCGTTCGTTGAGTCTGAAAGCAGCGCCAGCACGCCGCGCTTGCCCAGCTCGGCAAACCGGTTTAAGTCCATCACCTCACCGCTGATGGGCGTCAGGTCTACCTTAAAATCACCCGTGTGGATGATCACGCCCACCGGCGTTGTGACCGCAAGGCCCATCGCATCGTCTATACTGTGGCTCACCTTGATATACTCCACGGTGAAAATGCCCGCTTTGATTTTATCGCCCGATTTCACATTGTTAAACCGCGGCGAAAGCCCGGGGTGTTCCATAAGCTTCGCCTCCACAAGCGCGATTGTGAGCGTGGAGCCATACACGGGCACATCGAAATCCCGCAGTATGTAGGGCAGCGCCCCGATATGGTCTTCGTGGCCGTGCGTAAGGAAAATAGCCCGCAGCCTGTCCCTGTTCTTTAGCAGGTATGTCGTGTCCGGGATGACATAATCCACCCCCAGCATCTCTTCGCGCGGGAACATCAGCCCCGCGTCCACCACGATAATATCGTTTCCAAATTCTATGGCGGTCAGGTTTTTGCCCACTTCGCCTATGCCGCCGAACGGAATGATCCGCACGGAGGGCGCGCCGCTTTTCGCTTTGCTTTGTTCCTGCTTGTCCGGCTTCTTTTGCTTTTGCTTCGCGGCCGCCTGTTTTTCCTGCGCGCCTTTGGCGGCCTCGGCGTTCGGCCTGCGCCTTCTGCCCCTGCGCGGCGCCTTTTGCCCTGCCTTGTCTGTGTTACTGGTCGTATTCAATCTTATCCTCTCCTAAGCGCCCGCGCTCCCGGCGGGCTTCCATATTGTACTTTTTTCACAGAATATACTTTTGTAAATTCTGGTATTGTTCTTCCTTCTTCAAATGCTCGGACACATAGTTCTCGTCGATCGTAACCACGACCGCCGGTTCTATGCCGTTCGCGTTGTAGAAAATATCCTCCAGCAAATTCTCCATGATCGTGTGCAGCCGCCGCGCGCCGATATTCTCCGTCGTCTCGTTCACCACCTGCGCGATCTCCGCGACCTTCCTAAGCGCGCCCTCCGTAAACACAAGCGATACGCCGTCGGCGGAAAGCAGCGCCTCATATTGCTTTGTGATGGCGTTTTTGGGCTGCGTCAATATCAGTTCAAATTCTTTCTTCCCCAGGTTTTCCAGCTCCACCTTTATGGGGAAGCGGCCCTGCAGCTCGGGGATCAGGTCGGAAACTTTTGCCACATGGAACGCGCCCGCCGCGATAAACAGCATATAGTCCGTCTTCACCGGGCCATATTTCGTCACCACTGTGCTGCCCTCCACAATGGGCAGTATATCGCGCTGCACGCCCTCGCGTGATACGTCCGGGCCGCCGCCCATCTGCTTGCCCGCGATCTTGTCGATCTCATCCAGAAAGATAATGCCGTTTTGCTCGGCCGATTCGATGGCCGTCTGGATCACCTCGTCCATGTCGATCAGCTTTTCCGCTTCCTCCTGCTCGAGTATCTTGCGCGCCTCGGTGATCGTCACCTTCCGCTTTTTCGTCTTTGTGGGCAGTATGCCGGAGAAAATATCGCCCAGGCTTTCGCCGCCCATGCCGGGTATCTCCACGTTGCTGCCCGCGCTCACCTCCACCTCAATCTCCAGCGTAAGGTGCTCCAGCTTGCCGCTTCTGAGGTTTTCCCGCGCCTGCTCACGCCGTGATTTACGCTTTTGCTTTTCCTCGTCCGTCTCGGAGGGCGCGGACTCTATCTGCGGGGCCATGCCGAAAAACGCGCCGAACGGGTTCTGGTTTGAGTGCGCCTGTTTGTTTGGCACAAGCAAGTCCACCAGCCTGTCCTCGGTGTTTTTCTTCGCCTGTTCGCGCACCGTTTCATACCGCTGCTGCTTCACCATGCGGATAGACGCCTCCACAAGGTCGCGTATCATCGATTCGACGTCGCGCCCCACATAGCCCACTTCGGTGAATTTCGTCGCCTCCACCTTGATGAACGGCGCGTCCATCAGTTTGGCGAGCCTCCGCGCGATCTCCGTCTTGCCCACGCCCGTCGGCCCGATCATGATAATGTTTTTTGGCGTGATCTCCGCGCGCATCTCTTCGTCGAGCTTGCTCCGCCTGTAGCGGTTCCTAAGCGCGATCGCCACCGTTTTTTTTGCGCTGTCCTGCCCTATAATATATTTATCCAGCTCCGAAACGATTTCCTTTGGCGTCAAAAATAACGACATAACTACACCTCTTCCACGATGATATGGTCGTTTGTGTACACACAGATCTCGCTGGCAATCCTAAGCCCCTTCTCGGCGATCTCCCTTGCGGAAAGGCTTGTGTTTTGCAACAGCGCCCGCGCGGCCGCAAGCGCGTAGGAACCGCCCGAACCGATGGCGCACACCCCGTCGTCCGGCTCGATCACTTCCCCCGTACCCGAAACGATCAATAAATTTTCCGCGTCCGCCGCGATCAGCATAGCTTCCAGTTTGCGCATGATCTTATCCTGCCGCCATTCCTGCGCCAGCTCCACCGCCGCCCGCTGCAAGCTGCCGCCATATTCCTCCAGCTTTGCCTCCAGGCGCTCGCACAGCGCAAACGCGTCGGCAACCGACCCCGCGAAGCCTATAACCACCTTGTCGTCAAAAAGCCTGCGCACTTTTCGCGCACCCGTCTTCATGATGATCTTTTCAGAAAGCGTCACCTGCCCGTCGCCCGCCACGGCGCACTTTCCGTCTTTTTTCACCGCTACTATCGTTGTGCCCCTAATCTCCATCGCACTCCTCACTTTAGTCCGTATTTGCTTTTTATATTGCTTATCTCTGTCAGCGACCGCATGGCAATCTTCATATTCCGTTCTTCTTTCGCGTGCACCTGCCGCTCGAGCGGCCGCATAATGCCATAGCTTATATTCATCGGCTGAAAATCCTTCGATACGCTGCCCGAAACATGCAGCGCCAGCGCGCCCGCCGCCGTGCTGTTATCAAACACAGGCAGCGGCTTTCCCATCACCTCAAACGCCGTGAAAACGCCGCACAAAAGGCCGCTCGCCGCGCTTTCCACATACCCCTCCACGCCGGTGATCTGCCCGGCAAAACGGATGGTGGGGTAGTCCTTTAGCCGGTAATACCTGTCCAGCAGCCCGGGGGATTTTAAAAACGTATTGCGGTGCATCACCCCATACCGCAAAAACTCCGCGTTTTTGAGCGCGGGGATCAGCCCGAACACCCGCCGCTGCTCCTTAAACTTCAGGTTCGTCTGGAACCCGACCATGTTGAACATCGTGCCTTCCGCGTCTTCCATGCGCAATTGCACCACCGCGTGCGGCCTTTTTTCCGTCTTTGGGTCGGTAAGCCCAACGGGTTTTAGCGGGCCGAACAGCAGCGTATCATACCCGCGCGCCGCCATCGTCTCCACCGGCATACACCCCTCAAACACTGCCGCGTTCTCAAAACCCTTCAGCGGCGCGCGCTCCGCCGATACCAGCGCGTGGTAGAACGTGTCGTATTCCTCCCGCGTGAGCGGGCAGTTCACATAATCGCTGCCCCTGTCATAGCGGGAAGCGATAAATATTTTTTCCTGGTCGATGCTTTGCGCGCTCACAATGGGCGCCGCCGCGTCGAAAAAATGCAGGCACGAATCGCCTGTAAGCCCGCGCACCGCGTCCATCAACGACGCCGAGGCAAGCGGCCCCGCCGCCACGATCACCGGCTCCTTCGGATCAAACGCGGAAAAATCCGTCACTTCTTCGCGCACAAGCTCAATCGTCCGCTCTATCTCTTCCGTGATAAACGCGGAAAAATCTTCCCTGTTTACCGCAAGCGCACCGCCCGCGGGCACACGCGTCGCGTCCGCGGCCTTCATGATCAAGCTGCCCAGTTCGCGCATCTCCTGCTTTAACAGGCCCACCGCGTTTGCCAGCCTGTCGCTTCTGAGCGAATTGCTGCACACAAGCTCCGCCAGCTCAAGGCACGAGTGCGCTGGTGTCATCTTTTGCGGCTTCATCTCAAAAAGCCGTACGGGTATGCCATATTTTTTGAGTTGGTACGCGGCCTCGCACCCCGCCAGGCCGCCGCCGATCACATTAACTCTTTGCATCCGTTTTCTTTTTTTGGTTTGTGGCGCATTCCGGGTTAGAGCACTTTTTAAACGGCTTGCCCCATTTATATTTGGCTTCAACCATATACGCGCCGCAGGTTTCGCACTTCTCCTCAAGCGGCTTGTCCCACGATACAAAATCGCATTCGGGGTAGTTCGCGCAGCCATAGAAGCTGTTGCCCTTTTTGGAGCGCTTCATCACGACCACGCCGCCGCACTTCGGGCAGGGCACGGAAAGCTCCTGCACGATCGGCTTTGTGTTCTTGCATTCGGGGTAATTCGGGCAGGCTAAAAACTCACCAAACCGGCCCATTTTGTGCACCATGTTCGCACCACACTTTTCACAGATCACATCCGACACTTTTTCGGGCAGCTTCACATGCTCTATGTTTTTATCCGCCTGCTCCAAGTCCTTCTCAAAGGGGCCATAAAACTCCCTGATCACTTTCTTCCAGTCGGTGCCGTCCTGCTCCACATCGTCCAACTTCTCTTCCATACCGGCCGTAAACGCGATATCCACAATATCCGTAAAGTTATCCGCCATCAGCTCGGTCACAATGCCGCCCAGCTCGGTCGGCACAAAAGACTTCGCTTCTTTGCTTACGTAGCCCCTGTCCTGTATCGTGCTGATAATGGGCGCGTATGTGCTTGGGCGGCCGATACCGCGTTCCTCCAAAAACTTGATCAGCGAAGCTTCCGTGTAGCGGGGCGGCGGCTGTGTAAAGTTCTGCTTTGGCTCGATGGAATTGAGCTTTACCGCCTCCCCCTTCTCTATTTTGGGCAGCATGGAAAGCTCGTCGTCCTCCGTTTTGGAGTCGTACACCGCGAGGTGCCCCTTAAACAGTATGCGCGACCCGCTCGCCTTGAACGTATGCCCGTTCGCGCCGATATCATACGCAAGCGTTTCAAACTGCGCGGGCGTCATCTGGCTGGCCAGAAAACGCGTGTAGATCAGCTTGTACAGCTTGAACATATCGCTTGTGAGGTACTTTTTCACTTCCTCCGGCGTGTTTGTGACATAGGTAGGGCGGATGGCTTCGTGCGCGTCCTGCGCGCCCTTCCTGCCCTTATAGGCGTTTGGTTTGTCCGGCACATAGTCCGTGCCGTATTTTTCACGCACATATTCCATCGCCGCCTGCTGCGCCTCGCCGGAAACGCGCGTAGAGTCCGTCCTCATGTAGGTGATAAGGCCCACCGTCTCGTTCCCCGCGAGCGGCACGCCCTCATACAGCCTCTGCGCCAGCATCATCGTCTTTTTGGCGGTAAAGCCCAGTTTGCCAGCGGCGGACTGCTGCAAAAAGCTGGTCGTAAACGGCGGCAGCGCGCTCTTTTTGCGCGTACCGCTTTTCACGTTCTCTATAATGAATTTTGCGCCTTTGACATCACGCAGCACGGCGGCGGCGTCTTCTTCTTTGTCAAGCTGCGCCTTTTTACCGTCTTTTCCGTAATACTTCGCCTCAAATTCCTTGCCGTCTTTTTCAAGGTTCGCGCCGATCGTCCAGAATTCCACCGGGTCAAACGCCTGAATCTCTTTCTCCCTGTCCACGATCACCTTCACGGCCACGCTCTGCACGCGCCCGGCGGAAAGCCCTTTCCGCACTTTACGCCAAAGCAAAGGCGAAAGCTTGTAGCCCACAAGCCTGTCCAGCACGCGGCGGGCCTGTTGGGCGTCCACACGCTGCATATCGATGCTGCGCGGCTGCTTTATGGCGGCGGTCACCGCGTCTTTTGTGATCTCGTTAAATTCAATGCGGCACACGTCGCTTTTATCGATATTCAGTATATTCGCGATGTGCCAGGAGATCGCTTCCCCCTCCCTGTCCGGGTCTGTCGCGAGGAACACCTTGCTCGATTTCTTCGCCTGGTCCTTCAATTCTTTTATCAGCGGGGCCTTTCCCCGTATCGTCGTATATTGCGGCTCAAAATTATTTTCAATGTCGATGCCGATCTTGCTTTTGGGTAAATCGCAAAGATGCCCGTTTGACGCGCGCACCGCGTAATTTCTCCCCAAAAATTTTTCAATTGTCTTCGCTTTTGCCGGCGATTCCACGATTACCAGGTTCTTTTTAGGCGCCGCCTTCTTTTTGGCGGCCGTTTTTTTCCCCGCCGCCTTTTTCGCTGCCGGCTTTTTCGCGGCCTTCTCTGTTCCCATACGCTCCTCCATACCCATTCCTTTTATTGCCGTCTCTTTCATAGTATACCAAGAACTGCCATGCCTGCTGTAAACTATTTGTAAATTACTTTACTACATATAAACCGCCCGCTTGCGCGTCAATCAACCCGTCCAGCTCCATCACGGTCAGCAGCATATTGAGGTCCCTTATCCCAATACCCAGCTCGCCGGAAAGCTCGTCCGCCGTCAGGCTTTCGCGCAATAAAAGCGCGTACACCCGCGATTGATCCGCGTCCATCGCGCGCGTTTCACCTGCTTCCGAAGCAGCGCGCCCGGGCGCCATGCGCCACCCCATATCCCGCATAATCTCCGCCGCGCTCCGCACCATAGGCGCGCCGTTCTCTACCAAATACAGCGGCAATTCCGCCACGCTCGATTTTAAGTCGCAGTACATGGCATACACATCCTTGCCCTGCGAAAGCGCGAAATCCACCGTAATGCGCGCGCCGCTCTTGCTGCCGCCTTCCCCCGCGACCAGCACATGGGAAAGCCCCGCCACAATTCTATTGCGCTGCGGAAAATTCGTGGGCTTCGGCTGCTCGCCCGGCTTAAACTCCGAAAGCACCGCGCCGCGCTCCAATATCTGCCCGTAAAGCTTCACATTTTCAGGCGGATAGATCACATCCACACCGCAGCCCATCACCGCAACCGTCTTCCCATCCGCTAAAAGCGCGCCTTCATGGCAAGCGCTGTCCACACCGCGCGCCATCCCCGAGATAATCGCAACATCCTGCGCCGCCAGCTCCTTCGCAAGCCCCCGCGCGAAAACATATCCCTTTTTCGTGGGCCGCCTGCTTCCCACCATGCCGCACGCCTGCCGCATATCCGGCACGGTTCCTTTAAAATACAACACCGGGGGCGGGTTGTCAATCTCTTCCAATGTTTTGGGGTATTCGGCGGAAAGCCGCGTCAGCACTTTTACCCCGCTCTTTTCTATGCCCGCAAAAAGCGTATCCCAGTATCGCCTGCTTGCCGCCGCCGCAAGGTTTTCCCTGAGCCGCTGCGGCAGTTTCACGCGTTCGGGGATTTCCTTATAATTCTCACAGGCCGCCTTCGCGCTTTCAAATACGCCCAATATCCTCATAAAGGTCACGCTGCCCATACCGTCTATGCTGGACAGCCACACCCAATACGCTTCCTGCTCCGTCATGCTTTCACCCACCCAAAGAAATTACTTTTCCTATTGTATACTGATATTTTTATTTTGTCTAATAATTAATTCCTGCTTTTAACAAAAAACATCGAAAAAAGCTTGCATCCTATGCCGGGAGATGGTAAAATAAACGACGTTTGATATGTACACCAGATGAGGAGGTGTTGATAATGGCAAAGTATTGTGAAATCTGTAATAAAGGCGTTATGTCCGGTAATAAAATAAGCCACTCACACAGGAAATCCAGAAGGATCTGGGCGCCTAATGTGCAGCGTGTCAGGGTGCTCGAAGGCGCCACGCCCGTCCGCAAATATGTGTGTACCCGTTGCCTGCGTTCGGGAAAAGTCGCCCGTTACGTGTAAGGTAAGTATTTGAAATTCCCAAACCCTTTGGCGCAAGCCGGAGGGTTTTCATTTTATTTTAATCACAAATACCGGCTCCTTTGTATGGATCGCCGCCTCTTCCCCTAAAAATACATTGCTCACGCCGCGCGGCAGCCCGTTTGTCAGCAATAGCTTTTCCAGCGGGTAGTAAAGCCCTTCCGCCGTCACCTCCGCAAAACTTCCCGCCGGAATGATAGACACCGTCTGCCCTTTTTTCCCGTAAACCGCAAAATCGCCGCAACCTATTTCTATCGTTTGAACCCCGTCTTCGATCACCAGCTCCACGCCGTTTTTAAGCGACCATACGAGCAGCATCAGCGCGGAAAGAAAATGATCGGTCCTGCTTCCTGTCGCGCCCAGCAGGCACACCGTTTTTGCGCCGCGCCGCACCGCTTCATAAAGCGCAAGCTGCGTATCCGTCTCGTTCTTCTCCGCCTGCGCGCGCAGTATCTCCACGCCGCGCTTTTGGAATTCCCCTACCAATGCGGGGTCAACAGAATCAAAATCGCCCACCAGCAAAGTGGGCGCGACACCCGTGGAAGAAAGCGCGGCAAGCCCGCCGTCCGCCGCAATGATAAGCGCCGCCCGCTCCC
>QMCD01003030.1_pt1 | contig 19043 bp, 17 predicted proteins | sample 1821841 | NCBI WGS metagenome assembly QMCD01 (sample SAMN01991225, study PRJNA193472) | Termite gut metagenome, whole genome shotgun sequencing project. | isolation source: worker | host: Macrotermes natalensis
ATCTCAATATCGATTTGCGTAAACTCAGGCTGACGGTCGCCGCGGGCATCTTCATCGCGGTAACAGCGGGCGATTTGGAAATATTTGTCGAAGCCCGATACCATGAGAATCTGCTTATATAATTGAGGAGACTGAGGCAGAGCGTAGAACTTTCCGGGGTACAGCCGGGACGGCACAAGGTAGTCGCGCGCGCCTTCGGGCGTAGACTTTATAAAGGTCGGCGTTTCAATTTCGTAAAAGCCTTCGCCCGTCATCCATTCACGGACGGCAAAGGTTACATCGTTGCGAAGTTTGATCCGCTGTTGCATTCCTTCGGAACGAAGATCGAGGTAGCGGTATGTTAAACGCAAATCTTCCTTCGCGTCGGATTCTTTATCAATTTGGAAAGGAAGCACTTCACATCAAGATTGATAAGCGTTTCGCGGCAACTTCAATTTCTCCGGTAGGCATTTCGGGATTGATCATCGAGCCGGGGCGCGTTCTAACGAGGCCTTCAACGGCGATACAAAACTCGTTACGCAGTTCCGCCGCGAGGGCCTTCATTTCATCGGGAGAATCCTCATCAATCACAACCTGCGTTATTCCATAGCAGATTGATAAAAGAGATTCCGCCGTGATCGCGTTTGCGGTGGACCCATCCGTTGAGTATAACGATCTTTCCTGCGTCGGCTTTTGTGAGCGCTCCGCAGCTTGTATTGCGTTTCATTGTATTCATATACAAAATAATATAATGGATAACGGTTTTGTGTGAAGGGGGCAGGATGAATTAACAAGGTACAATGAGCAATGAGCAATGAAACATCCGCTTTTGATCAATGTTAATTGTTACATACTTCTTTGCTGATTGATCATTGCTGACTGTTATTTGTTGAAAATAGAAACGTACTGTCTTCGGGATTCGACAAGATCTGTAAGTTCGGTGAGCATGTCCCTGTCAACTTCTTCCGCAATGGGAAGTATGTACTGTACGGTTTCTTCGGTATAACGGCTGATAAATTCTGATTTGTTGACAAAGCCCAAAGAAATCATATTTGAGATACGGTCGGCAACTTTCAGGATTTTTGCCTGGTAGGAACCGCGCTCACGAATCCGTGTGAGAAATTCGGGTTTTGTTTCGTCAGGATGGCGGGTAACTTCCAGAACCAGTCCGTACACCTGTGGGCTTTCATAATCGATGGCCATCAGCGTGTTATGGTTAAAATCCGGAATATCTTCAATGAGGTCATGCACTATCGATGCTTTTAAAAGGACCGAATCAATATAGCCATAATCGATAAGAATTGCCATCGTATCAATTTGATGACGGAACATATTCCCCCCTCCTTCCCTGCTCTTCCCAATCAGCGCGGTTGCCAGTTGGATGTAGGGCGCAAGATGTGTCCCTTTCAGTTGAAGCATTTCCATTCTCGTCATAAGCGGCTTCCTCTTCTTTCGATTTTTGACCCGCCGCGGACAGCGGATTAAAAATCATCGAAATAATTTTAATTCAAATCCTTAATATATGATTCCAGTTTTTCAGTCCTTTTTAACGCGTCCTGTAATTTCGACTTTTCATTTTCAACCAGTTCCTGCGCGTTTTTCACAAAGTTCTCGTTCCCCAATTTCGATTGTAAGTTTTCAATAAAACGCTTGTCCCGGTCAAGGTCCTTTGTGAACTTTTGTTTAAGGACGTTCATGTCAACAGCATCGGCGATATACACGAGCACTTCAAAATCCCGGCTTCCCACAAGGAGAATGGCTCCCTCCGGCCGCTTGAAGATTTCATCGCTCCGTATGTCCTCTATGGCCAAATCGCCCACACCAGCAAGCAGCTTCAAAAGTTCTTCGTTCTCCGCGAGGAAAGCTTTGTTTATGTTATTTACGGCAAAACGGATGCTGACTTTCAGCTTTTTATCGTTGGTGATGGTACATTCGCTTCGGAGCGTTCTGATCATACGAACCGCTTCCTGGAGGAAGGCGAAGCGGGCGGCTATTTCCGGGTTTGTCCTGGATTCGCTGTATTCGGGGGGGAAGTGATCAACAAGCCTTCGGCATTGGGCAGTTTACTGAAAATTTCCTCGGTTACAAAGGGCAAAAGAGGATGAAGGATTTTCAAAGATTCGGCGAGTATATCCAGCAGCACCGTTGTCGCTCTGTCTTTCTCAAAGGCATCATCTGAATGCCCATCGTCACCTCTGTGCATGGAAAGTTTTGTAGCTTCTACGTACCAGTCACAGAAATCGTTCCAGAAATATTCGTAAGCCGTTGAAGCCGCGTCGTTAAAACGATAGGATAAAAGGGAATCAGTCATGACGCGGGCGGTTTCGTTCAGGCGGGAATACATCCACAGGTCTACCGGTTTGAGTTCCGGATTCTGAATTATGTTCCGGCCTTCAAGGTTCATCAAAATATAGCGGCTCGCGTTCCAAACTTTGTTGGCGAATTTCGATCCCAGCTTAAAGGATTCTTTGTCTACAAGCAAATCCTGTCCCTGCGCACAGAGAAACGCCAAGGTAAACTTGAGGGCATCCGCGCCGAATTCATCAACAAGTTCGAGGGGGTCAAGGCCGTTTCCGAGGCTCTTGGACATTTTCCGGCCCTGCTTATCCCGCACGAGACCGTGAATATAAATATCACGGAAAGGCGCCTTGCCGGTAAACTCCAGCCCCGCCATGATCATCCGGGAAACCCAGAAAAAGATAATATCGTAAGCCGTTACAAGCGCCGATGTCGGATAATACTTTGCCAAATCTTCAGTTTGTTCCGGCCAGCCGAGCGTACTAAAGGGCCAAAGCCAACTGGAGAACCATGTATCAAGCACATCGGCATCTTGTTCGATGTTACTCGATTTACAATGCGGGCAGGCGGAAATATCGTCTCTGGACACGGTCATGTTTCCGCAGTCTTTACAGTACCAGGCGGGAATCCTGTGCCCCCACCAAAGCTGACGGCTGACGCACCAGTCCCGGATATTCAAAAGCCAGTGCTGATACGTATTTTCCCATTTCCTGGGATAAAAAACGATTTCACCCCGCTTCCAGGCATCGAGGGCTTTTTGGGCGAGGGGCTGCATCCGCACGAACCACTGTTCCGACAAAAAAGGCTCAATCACGGTGTGACAGCGGTAACAATGCCCCACCGCGTGCGTTATATCTTCATCTTTGATAAAAAGACCGGCGGCTTCCAAATCTTCCAGAACCGCTTTTCGGGCGTTTTTTACGTTCATATTCCGGTACTTTTCCGGTACATTGTCATTCAGCGTGCCGTTTTCATTGAGAATATTGATGATTTCAAGATTGTGACGTTTGGCAACTTCCCAGTCGTTGGGATCGTGGGCGGGAGTAATCTTCACAACGCCGGTGCCGAATTCTTTTTCAACATAGGTATCCGCAACCACCGGAATGAGCCGGTTTGTGAGCGGAAGCACAATCATCTTCCCCACAAGATTTTTGTAGCGTTCATCGTCGGGATGAACCGCCAAAGCCGTGTCCCCAAGAAGCGTTTCCGGGCGGGTTGTGGCAATCTCCACAAATCCCGACCCATCTTCTTTTTGATAGCGGATATGATACATCTTGCTTTTGGTCTCTTCATGCTCAACTTCATCGTCCGAAAGCGCGGTACCGCAGGAGGTACACCAGTTCACAAGGTAATGTCCCTTGTAAAGAAGATCGCGTTCGTAAAGCGTTACAAATACTTCGCGGACGGCTTTCGACAAGCCTTCATCAAGCGTAAAGCGTTCCCGCGACCAATCCACGCTGGCCCCGATTTTCGCAAGCTGGCGCGAAATAATCTCATGATGCTCTTTTTTTACCTTCCATGTTTCTTCCACAAACCTATCGCGCCCAAGATCGTGACGGCTCTTGCCCTCGGCTTTAAGGCGTTTTTCAACCACGTTTTGCGTCGCGATTCCCGCGTGATCGGTGCCCGGCACCCAAAGCGTCGGCTCCCCGGCCATACGGTGAAAGCGGACCACAATATCCTGCAGACTGTTATTCAAGCCGTGCCCTAAATGCAGGACGCCGGTTACATTGGGAGGAGGAATGACGACGACAAAAGGCTTTCCGTTCGAGTCTGTGTTGGGTTCAAATGATTTTGATTCCATCCAGCGCGCGTAGATCCGGTCTTCAAAATTCTTCGGATTGTAAGCCTTTTCAAGTTCAATAGCCTTCATTGATGTTCCTCTCAACATGGAGTTTCGCAAACCGCGTCCGCATGAACAATCCGGTCACGAATGCATATTTATACCAAAAAATACATCATTTTGCAATTGACCGGCAAAGGACATGATACATAAACATTTTCCCCGTGACAATTTTTCCTCTGTGTAAATTTAGCTGCCGCCGGACGGCTGACCTGTCGCCCGGAATAGTATAAATGAATCGCACCCATGAGCAAACGCGAACCGCAAAATTTTAATTCGATTGTTCGAGCTGCGATTCCTATTTCATTCATTAATAACGCCACAGAGCAAACAGAGAATGAGCCATAGGTTCGATGCTTTCCAATTCTTCACGGTTATAATTAGAAAATTGGTTTCCGTGGGTCAGAACTTTGTTTTTATCTGTATTGCCTTATTTTATGTTTTCGGTTACACTCTGGTCAGGCGAAATAATTTTGAATTTATTAAAAAATGATTGTCAATAAAAACAAACTAATCTTAAAACAATGTAAGATTATTTGTATGAAACACAAATTAGGAGGTATTGATGAAAAGGAGTGTTGCTCTATTAATTAGTGCAATTATTGGATTGATTTATGGTATATATATTATAAGCTATTTTGTCGACATTAATGCATCAAGTAGTTCGACAAGTGATATAATTGGTAGCGGCATAGCTACTGCTTTAGTATTACCACATATGATCTTTGTATTGATTGCGGTAATATTCAATATTATTAGTTGGGCTATAAATAGCAGGCCTTTTGCACTAACCGCCGGAATACTTTATAGCGTCTCTGCTCTATTATTTATACTGTATGCTCTCTTTGTTGTTCCCTCAATCGTTCTTAGTTTTGTAGGCTTTGCAAAACTAAAGAAAATTATTGAATATAACAAACAAGAAAAGACTGAAGAATAACATAAAAGTAAAAATTATTTCGCCTAACAGAACTGTATATGCCTCCCTAAAGAGCAACGCAACAGTATCGGCAATCAAAAAGGTATAGCATCCCGCCTTCAATCCAGAAGTGCGACAAAGCAATAGTTAAGAGGAAGGGCTTTCACTCCTCTTTTTTGTGAAGCAACGCGCTGTCTTGACATCTTTACCCGTTTTTGTGTTCTATTAACCCATCAAGTAAAAGTTTAGTAAGAGAGGAATCATGTTTACAAAAAAACGTCCTGATGGAACTTATGTACGGAAAATGCATTTTTTCAGTCAGATTTTACCGTATTTAATGCCTACGCGGACCGAAGCGGCGATATATTTTGAAAAGGAATTCGATGTAACGAACACGCTTAAATATATCCGGCAAAGAAACAGAGATGCTGATGGACCGAAAATTTCTTTGTTTTATATTATTTTGTATGCCGCGGTCCGCATTATCGCGCAGCGTCCGAAACTCAACCGTTTTGTATCCGGGTATCGGTATTATCAGCGTAACAGAATTCGCTTTAACTTTGTGGCAAAGCGTGATTTGAGCGATGAAGGTGAAGAGATAAATGTAACGATGTCTTTTTCTCCGTTTTTAACGCTGGAAAAATTTTGCGAAAAAATTCACAGCTATATTTCCGCTCTCAAGAAAGGAAGCGGAACCGGCACGGAAAACCTCAATTCTTCCCTTACCCGTTTGCCGCGTTTTTTAATTAAATTCTTTTTTGGATTTGTGAGATTCCTTGATTATCATAACGCGCTGCCGCTTTCGATTATCGATACCTTGCCGTTCTATAATACCATATTTTTTACGAATGTCGGCAGCGTCGGCATTGACGCGCCCTTTCATCATAATTTTGAAATAGGCAATTGCGGTATTTTTTGCGCCATAGGAAAATTGCGGAAAGAACAATGTCTGCTTCCCGGTGAAAAAATTGAGGTAAGGGATAAGATAAAAATCACTTTTACTTACGACGACCGGATAACCGATGGAATATATTGCGCGCGGGCTATCGACATGTTATGCGATCTTGTTGAGAACCCCGAAAAACTTGAAGTCCCGTTGGAATTATCCCCCGAACAATTAGAAAAACTGGGCCTTGCGCAATCAGAACTGGGGACGGATTGATAAGGAATATCTAATGTACGAGACACAGCCCTGGCTGAAATATTTCGGAACAACTCCGCGGAGTTTGCATTATCCCGATCTTTCTCTGTATGGATCGCTTAAAAAAGACTGTGAACAGTACCCTTCCGGAACCGCACTCGTTTTTTATGGAAAAAAAACGCGGAGAGATGCGCTTGATAATCACATTGTTCACATGAGCCGTAAATTTTTCCAAATAGGCATTCGGAAAGGCGACATGGTGATTATCTGCCTGCCGAATATTCCCCAAGCCGTCGTTGCGTTTTACGCGCTGAACAGGCTTGGCGCGATTCCCGCGCCTATCCACCCGCTTTCCGCTTCGCCGGAAATTGAAGCGTACGCGAAACTTGTTTCAGCGAAAGCGGCCGTTACCCTTGACGGGTTTTTTCCTCGTTTCGCTGAAATACAGGACAGCGCCGGTTTTAAAAAAATCGTTGTTTGTTCGTTGAAAACCGAGATGGATATTGTTACCAAAACCGGATTTTCCCTTACACTGGGCCGCAAAATAAAACCCGTTCCTTATTCCGATACGGTTTTGGAATGGGCCGCGCTTCAAGCGGAACCCGAAGCGCCTGAACTCGAGACGCCCGATCCCATCAACCCCGATGAAATGGCGCTTGTGCTTTTTTCCGGCGGAAGTACCGCGGAACCAAAAGCCATCATGTTATCAAACAGAAACTGTAACGCGCTCGCTTTACAAATGGCGGCAGCCGGCGGGCCTATTCTGCCCGGCGAAAAAATGCTTTCGATCCTTCCGGTATTTCACGGATTCGGTCTTGCCGTAGGCATTCACGCGATTCTGATAAACTCCGGAACATGTGTTCTCATACCGAAGTTCAAGGCAAACGGTCTCGCCGCTCTTGTGAAAAAATATAAGCCGCATTTTATGGCCGGCGTTCCGACCTTGTTCGACGCTCTTGCCGCCGACAAGGAATTTAATAAACTGAAACTTGATTCTTTTAAAGGGATTTTCTGCGGCGGCGATTCCCTCAGCCCGGAAATCAAAAAACGCTTTGAAGCAACGCTGAAAAAAGGCGGTTCCAATATTGTGCTGCGCGAAGGATACGGGCTTACCGAAACGGTAACCGCCTGCGCTATCACGCCGCGCGGCGAAGGACGCGAAAGGACCTTCGGCCTTCCTTGCCCCGACAATTGGCTTAAAGTGGTGAAGCCCGGAACCGAAGAAGAATGCGCTCCGCTGGAAGAAGGTGAAATCTGCGTGTCCGGCCCGACAGTCATGCTCGGTTATTATAACGATTCCGAAGCAAGCGCCGAAACGCTCAAGCGGCATAAAGACGGAAAACTCTGGGTGCATACCGGCGACATTGGCAGCATGGACGCGGATGGTTTCTTTTACTTTAAACAGCGGGCAAAACGCATTATCAAAACATCGGGCATAGCCGTGTATCCGTCTCATATTGAAGATGTTCTTAACAAGCATCCGGCGGTCCGCATATCCTGCGTTATCGGTGTGCCGCACGAAAGTCAGGGCGAGGTTCCCAAGGCTTTCATCGTGCTTCAAGACGGATATGAAGGAACCGACTCCCTTAAAGAAGAAATCATCGACAGCTGTAAAAGCCAACTGCTGACATATTCGCGTCCGCGAAACATAGAGTTTATCGATGACATGCCGATGACGCGCGTCGGAAAAGTTTCATTCCGCGATTTGGAAGAACTGGAACGGAACCGGTGATATTTCATACAGCCCTGTTGAGGCAATAAAGGATTTTTCGTTATACTCTTTGAATGAAACAATTTATTATGTATCTGTTTGCTGCGCTGTGTGCGAGTTTTGCGATTATGGCTTTCTTTGCGGGAGGAGTTTCTGTACTGCCCGTATGGCTTAGCACAGCCAATCCTCTCCTCATTGTGATTCTTTGCGCTTTAGGTTTTGCAATTTGTTCCTTTTTTGCGGGATTGATCACCAAGGATTATTCATGGGTGGATCGGATGTGGAGCGTACAGCCTGTGTTTTACGGTCTGTTTTATGCATGGCGCGGCGGATTTTCTCCCGTTATCATTATTGCGTCCGGTTTGATTGCCGTCTGGGGAATTCGGCTGACATGGAACTTTGCGTCCAAAGGCGGTTACACCGGCATGGAAGATTACCGCTGGGGAATCCTTAGGCAGAAAATCAATAACCCTGTTCTTTGGCAATTGTTTAATCTTTTGTTTATTTCGTTTTTTCAGAATGCTTTATTCGCGGCTTTTACCTTACCGATGTATTATATGATACAACACGATACCGTCGTCAATCTTTGGTTTATTGCCGCCGCTGTGCTTTGTGCTTTATCAATTTTACTGGAAACGTTTTCCGACGGGGAACAGAATATGTTTCAAGAGGCAAAAAAAGCCGCGCGCGAAGGGAAGGAATATCCTTCAAAATATGATGAAGAAGTGAAACAAGGTTTTGTTTCCAGCGGACTTTTTTCAATATGCAGACATCCAAACTATGTTGGCGAAATGGGAACGTGGTGGAGCCTCTGGCTCATGGCGTTTGCGTTAATCGGCGGAAATCCCTTTGAGAGCGGCATTATCGGCGCTCTTGTTCTTACCTTGCTCTTTATTGGATCGTCCGCCATGTCGGAAGGAATATCCCGCGAACGGTATCCCGCCTATCGTGACTATCAGAAAAAGGTCGGAAGGTTTATTCCCGGATTCCGAAGGAAATAAAAACACAGTCCATGCCTGTTTTGCAGACACGGACTGTTATGTTATCTTCCAATGTTCGGATAGATTTTAAAACCGATGGAAAAGATAAAGCGGTTTTCCGAATCATAAATATCATCGGAGAAAAAGCTGTAGTTTTCTTTGCCGGTGCTGGTTCCGCCGCCCGGGATGCCGCTGTATCTTACAAACGCAAGGCCTAATTCACCGAATACCGCAATCGGAATGTTAAATAGTTTTAGATTGTAACTTCCGCCGACTTTAAGAATATGATTCCATTCGTATGTTCCGTCATGGAGAAAATATTTACGGTAACTATTTACATTGCCATAATTCAAAACATCACTGTATGCGCTTCCGAAAACCCGTCCTGGTCCGTATTCAACGCCATGCCGAATCATCTGATACTGGAAATACAGAGTTGTTCCCGGCATAAACATAGACTCAACCCTTAATAATAACTCATCCGAGTTGGGCGGAAGGTAGTATCCTAAGTTCTCTGCATGATTTAAATAGTTTTGCTGCATCGGAACTGTCATTCCATACCAGGGAGTTTTTGTAAGAGGATGCGTATAACAATAAGGTTCTATTTTTGTATAACTCAAACTCACCGTTCCAAAAGGAATCCAGGGAAGATTCACTTTTGTTCCAACCTGATAGGCGTACATGTTACGGTCAAGTTCCAGAAAAGGTTTTGTTGTCAAATCTGCTTCATCAAGATAAGCCGATGCCCAAACCTTAACGACTCCCGGATACTGACCGGAAATGTTGAAAAACATTCCAAGATTATCAAAATCTCCTATGTTATTCTGATACATGAAATTGCTATTGATGGGAAAAAGGTATCCCAGCTCAAAACGTTTCGGCCAGACTGTGGTGCTGCCGCCGTCAATGTGAAAATAATTCTTATAGTTTATTTCCACCATAGCAACCGAAAACGCGTTTTGGAAAGTGCTTGAATCGATTTTACTTTCTTTCTCTTTGTAAAACTCCAGCACTCCGGTTATGAAGGAAAAATTGAGCCAGTCCGTGGGCTTTGCCGTGCCTTCCACCGCCATGAAAGGCCTTGCGGCGCTGTTCAGGAAAAGATTGTTCCCTGTTCCGTTGGCCCCCCAATCACGGCGCATTCGTCCAAAACGGAATTGAAGCCGGTCTTCTATAAAAGACGCGTCGATTTCCGAAATAATTTCGTACCCGAATGAAAGAGTATCCGGCCAGGGCTGATAGCTTCTCAGTTTGCCTACGTGAAATATAGACGCTTCCCAAACTTTGGAAAAACTGTAAGGGAAGAACGCGGGAAGATACGTACTGCTGTCATTCTTGGTACCCCGGTCAGCGTTAAGGGGCCTATGGGCTGGGTCAGAAGAATCATAATATATTGGATTTTTTTCTATTGGAATATACAACACTTCCCCCCGGCCTGTGAAATTATAGGAAAAGTTTTTTCCGATATCGCCGGAAAGATAAACGCCCAGAATGTTGTAGGTGGCAATGGCAAACGGCGAAAGCAGGTTCATCGATACCGTACTTTCCCACGTCGCGCCTGCTTCCATAGATAATTTGGATTCATCTTTCAGGGCTTTTTCTGTGTAATATGTTCCACTTGTCCAATCAAAACCGGGATTCCGTTCAAACTGAGCCAAAACATCGTTTACTACATCATATTCCGCGGAAGATAATTTCGATGACGCCAACATTTCATGCAGGAGCTGTTTTACAGTATTTTCGGACCAGGGTTTTGCGGAAGGAGGCACAGTACAGAGACCGCGCAAAAGAGCATTATCAATTATGTAATACACATTATTTTCTAAAGGAACAGAAACATAAGATTGAGCAAAACTGAAATTCAATACACACAAAAAAAGCAAACAACAGAAAACCATTATTCTTTTTTTCATTTACAAGATGCCTCCGCAAACATTCACAATTGTGATGAGATTAGGGCAACGATGATTAAATTGACTCCGGACTTTAGACCGCAATCATCGTTGCCCAATTATTTTTCTCGTTTTTCTTTCAAAACAGGCGAAAAACTGCGAAAAATCACACTAAAGAATACACTGATTTATTCTCGATTGTTATTCTCGATTGAATAAATCAGTGTTTCCATTAGGGAAACACCAAATAAGTTTCGATGACATTATTCAGTGTATGCTTACCCTTTATAAAATTAGTTTTGATGATACATCGTTCGGCGATTTAAATCAAGCAAAATCCATTTACTCGTTTTACAGCAAAAAACGTGCCAAAAACGATCCTTTGCTAAAAATACACAATATTATATAATACAACGAATTATCTAAACTTATAGAAAAATAATGATATCACTTATTCATTTTGTATACATAATCAGACAATAATACATTCACATTTTGCTATTAATACATACATCTGTTCCAAAAACCCGGAATGTAAAACAGACTCAAAAAACTTGCATTGTCTCTCTTTCCCACTATATAATGATTACATATTTATGAAGAAACCATATTATAAACCGATGATAACGGCTTTGCCGGATATAACAGTACCGGAACCTTTTCTTTCCCGATTTGCGGTATGTATAGCGGCTCTCTTTGGCGGAATATATCTGCGCTTTGTTTTAGGGGTCGCCCGTTTCAAGCTGCATCAGTCCGGCCGGCTCATAGATTCTTTCTATCGAACGCTGTCAGGAAAAACAAGTACGATTCTCGCGTTCAGGCACGCTTACGGAGACGAGCCTCAACTCCTTGGATGGCTGGCTCTTTTTCGTTTAAGAAAGATTGCCAAAAAATCCGGAATTACGTTTCCCATCAATTCTCATATCGCGTTTGTTTATGGGTATGAAGTTCTGCGCTGGGGCGGTCCTTTTATTCAGTGGCTGCTTCCCCGGATAAAAGCCATGCCGATCTATCACGCAAAGATAGACAGCGCGGGCATGACGAGAATTTACAAGGCTTTGGAAAACGGCCCTTACCCGGTAGGAATCGCGCCCGAAGGACAGGTTACATATAACAGCGAAGAGATTCAAAGGCTTGAACAAGGCGTTATCAGAATAGGATTCCAGAGTGCCGGTAATTTAGATAAATGCGGAAATGAAAAACACGCGGAGATCCTTCCGGTCTCCATTCATTATCGTTACGGCAAAAGAGCCAAACATCAATTGAAAAAAATTATGGATAAAATTGAACGGGTTACCATTTCCGGTCAATCGGGACGGCGCTTAAAAGAAAAAAAAGATTACACGATTTTTCAAAGATTTGAAATGGCAAGAAATAATTTGCTGAAAACAACCGAGGCATTTTACGGGATTCCCATAGATACCGACCGGCCTTACGAAGAACGGACTAAAACGCTCATGACGGAAGCCCTGACCACGGCGGAAAGAATTCTTGGGATCGACCCGACCCTTGGCGATATTATGATCAGGGTAAATTATATCCGGCAAATATGCTGGGATAGAATCTTTCTGCCCGGAAAAGATAGAACACATTTGCGGAATATGCCCCTGGAAGAACGGGCTCTTGCGGACCGCCTGACAGGGGAAGGCTGGTATGCCGCCCGTCACATGGAACTGGTTGATTTCCTGTATTACTTCCGAAGCCCAATTCCTACAAAAGATACCTCTTTCCATTTGATTATTGAATACGCTCAGAATCTTTGGGATTTTGCCAGCCGAAGCATGGGAGGCACTTTTGAAAACCGCCCGAATGTCCGTCCCAAGACAGCAGTCATCTGTACCGGTGAACCTATTGATCTTACGGAAAAATTATCCGCGTATCGGGAAAACCGTAAAGAGACCATCTCTAATACACTTCAAGAACTGGAAGAACGTTTCATGCAATGCATCGAAGAAGTAAAAAAAGACGATTTGGAAATGAATCTGTTTTAGACCCGATCAAAGTGCGATATGAACTCTTGACAAGTGAAGCTGAGAAACATATATAATTTAAAATGCAAATGATTTGCATTTTAAGGAGGAAATACAAAAATGCTTTTTAATCGAAAATGGATATTATTTTTTATCACAGTTATGTTAATGCTAAACGCCGCGCTTGTGTTTGCGGGCGGCAGGAGAGATACTCCGCGGGAGACGGTTGTCGCGGTGAGCATTTTGCCTCAATCGTACTTTGTGGAGCGGATAAGCGGCAGTACGATAAAGCCCCTGGTCTTGGTCGGTCCGGGTCAGGAACCTCACACCTATGAACCGACCCCCCGGCAGATGACGGATTTATCAAGGGCATCAGTCTGGATTTTATCCGGGACGGATTTTGAAATCAATCTTGTTCCAAAAATCAGAAACCTGTATCCCAACTTGAAAATTGTAGACGGAACCCAGGGAGTTGTCTTCAGATACATGGAAGAACATGATCACGGGGATGAGGACGGGCACAGTCACGCGGAAGCTGAGCATCATGAAGAAGAAGAACACGGTCATGAAGATGATGAACACGGCCATGAAGCTGATGAACACGGTCACGAAGAACATGAAGATGATGAACACGGACATGAAGAAGACGGTCATGATCATGAAGTTGATGACAACGGTCACGACGATCATGAAGATGAAGGACATGATCATGATGCTCCCGTGGGGATAGAAATTGACCGGCATACATGGCTTGGCAGAGAACCCGCAAAGATTTTGGCCCGGCACGTATGCGAAGCGTTGGAAAGCGTCATTCCCGAACAAGCCGCCGTGTACAGAAGCAACTATACCGCGTTGATCAATGATATTGATAACGAATTTAACAGGCTGATAAGCGCGCTGGCTCCGCTCAGAGGAAGTTCCGTTTTTGTCTATCATCCGTCTTTTGGATACTTCTTTGACGAGTTCGGTATAACACAGGAAGCGGTTGAAAGCGGCGGTAAAGAACCGAGCCCAAGGCAGATTACGGATTTGATTACAAAAGCCAGGGCTGAACAAGTAAAAGTGATATTCGTCCAGACGGAATTTCCGGCGGATACCGCGAAGGCCGTTGCCTCGGCTGTTGGGGCCGAGGTGGTACCCCTTGACGCTCTTGCCGAAGACTGGCTTGCCAATATCCGTTCTATGGGCGATAGTTTGATAAGAGGAATGCAGCAGTAAATGATCCCTTTTCATCCCCTTGATAAAGAAATTGTTCTTCAATGTAAGGATGTTTCTTTTTCTTACAACACATTTAAGGTTTTCGACTCGATCAGTTTTCATATTCATCAAGGGGAATTTGTCGCCCTTTCCGGCGCGAATGGTACAGGAAAGACAACAATCCTAAAACTCATTTTAGGATTGGAATCTCCCGAAACGGGGAGTGTATTACTGCTGAGAAATGATCCCAGAAAAGTCCGGGACAGAGTAGGCTACGTTCCTCAGCTTTCCGGGTTTGACCAGGCCTTTCCTATTTGCGTTAAGGATGTAATCAAGATGGGACGGATACGTCCTTTATCCCGCCGCTTTACCGCGGAGGATAAACAGGCGGTAGAAGACGCGATGGCGCAGCTTGATATTGCCGATCTTGCGGGGCGGTCTTACACAGCCCTTTCCGGCGGTCAAAGACGAAGAGTTCTTGTCGCGAGGGCTTTGGCGGCAAAACCCGATTTCCTCATTTTGGATGAACCCACCGCCAACATGGATGTTGAAAGCGAAGACCGTCTTTTCAACACCCTGGACTCGCTGAAAGGAAAAACAAGCATTCTGATTGTTACGCATGACACAGGATTTGTATCATCATTGACGGACCGTGTTCTGTGCCTTGAAAGGCATAATCATTCGGGACAATGCAGCATAGTACAACATAAGACCGGACCAAAAAGATCGGAAGCGCATGACATTCATGCTCTTGAAAAAAGTTCCTTGATATTGCACAAAACAAGTATTCCCAGCGATAATTGTTACGATGAGGTTGATCATGCGTAGTTTTATTGACGCGCTTTTCAGTCCCGACATGCCTTTTATTCGGAATGCCCTTATTGCGGGAATTCTTTCCGCCGTTTTGTTTGGCGTGCTGGGATCGATCATCACGGTAAGAAGAATATCGAGCCTCGCGGGTTCCATTTCTCACGCGGTGCTTGGCGGTATTGGGATGGCGCTCTTTTTTTCATCGACGAATATTATCCCAGGATTTCCTCCTATGGCCGGCGCGATGATCTTCGCGATTCTGGCGGCGGTCATTATCGGCTTTGTTTCGCTCAAAGCAAAACAGCGCGAAGATACCGTAATCAACGCGATATGGGCTATCGGAATGAGCATTGGCGTTTTGTTTATGGCAAAGACTCCGGGCTACACCGATCCTTCAAGTTATCTTTTCGGAAACATCCTTTTGATTTCATCCGGCGATATTATTTTGATGGCGGTATTGGACGCGGTGCTTCTGTTTTTGGTGTGGCGTTTCTATCCGCATATCGAAGCCGCTTCTTTTGATGAAGAATTTTCCAGAGTCCGCCGTATTCCCACATCGATATTTTTTCTTGTTCTTTTAGGAATTATCGCCATTGCTATCGTTCTGCTCCAAACCTTTGTCGGCATCGTCATGGTGATCGCGATGCTGACGCTTCCCGCGGGCTGCGCCTCATATTCCGCGAAAAGCCTCAGCGGAATGATGTTCTTTGCTTCGATATTGTCAGCCTTGTTTTCATTTATCGGATTGATGCTCGGCTGGTTCTGGGATGTGCCGGTCGGTTCCATGGTGGTAGTTACCGCCGGAGTCGTATTCCTTTCAGCCGCCGTCATTTCTTTTGTCCGACGGAAATGGTAGCGGAGGAGGATTCATCGTATGACTAAAGCGCGCAAACAGGTATTGGAAATATTGCACAACTCAAAGGAACCTTTATCGGCATCGCAGGTTTTTAAACTGACCGGCATGAGCTGCAACCAGGCAACGGTGTATCGAATTTTGTCTTACCTTGAAACAGAAGGTTACGCGGAATCCTTTGTCCTTCATTGTGATAGTCACGGAACCGAACGATATTTTTCCCGTTTGGAATCATCCCACAAACATTGGTTCCACTGTGAAAGCTGCCATTGTTTCATTGACATGGGCGATTGTATCATTAAACCCTTCGTCCGCGCTTTTGAAAAAAAAGAGCAGGTAACAGTACACCGGCATGTGCTCTATGTTACTGGTATTTGTCCGGGGTGCAGGAAGAACGCGTGATTGACTTTCTCTATCAACTAAATCATTCAACCTTAAAATCTTCCGAATGAAAATTGCTGTAGTACCTTCCGTTTTCCGCGGTGAACTTTATAACAGTGTAATCGTCTCCGTCCGCGCCGTCTTTGTAGTACATAGTGTAATCGTCTTTCCATAATGCGTGTTTGATCTTTTTATCTTCGACAATTTCCATACTGCCTTTTAACATGACTCCGCGGAAAAAACGTTTGTCGCAAAAGTAGACGCAGGCTTTCGGATTATTCCGATACTGCTTTACTCTCATGGAAGGACTGTTGGTATGCCAATACAATATTTTGATGCCTTCCCTTTTGCAGGGCGCTAACATTGCCTTTGTGTTTGGGAAACCATCTTCATCTACCGAACTGATAAAACTGACACTCTGTTTGTCAATTAAATTGCCAATCGTTTCTGTTGGATTTCTCATCTTGTTCCTTTCTTTCTCTAGCCCAACACGGCTTTCCGGAGAATCTCGTTTATTCGTGTCTGGTAACCTTTGCCTTTCGCTTTGAGAGCTTCCAAGACATCATTGTCTATTCGTATCTGTACGGCTGTTTTTTTTATCGTAACTTTGTACAGATCATTTCCCTTGGGGTGTACTTCGTACCACGGCTTAAACTGTTTGAGCTGTTCTTTTGTCTGTACCGGGCTGTCGGAAAAATCGGTATTTTTAAAATCTTTCACCGCTTGTATTTCGTCTTTGGTAAGCGGGGGAAGTCTTTTTACTTCATCGAGCGTCATAGTTTTCATAATATTCAGCCTCTTCATCTGGTTCTGCTTTTCGTGCAGATATGAGCCGGATTGTTTCGTCTCTTTCGGTGCATACAACAAACAAGACGAGAAACGACCCAACCGTTCCGATGACATTCAGCCGTTCTTCATCAAGGGTTGAATGTTCCATATCTATTTTTTCAAGTCTTTTTTGGTCAAGAAAAACCCGGGAAGCAAATTCAAAGCTCATTCCATGTCTTTTGATATTCAGCTTGTTCTTTCTTTCGTCCCAAGTAAAAATCACTTCTTAACCTCTCTTTATAATAATTGTATATACATTTATTGTCAATACAAATATTGAGAATCATCATAATCTGTCCAGACAAAGGAAGATAAATCCGCTATAATCACCGGCATGAATCTGCTGTCTGTAAAAAATCTTTCCAGAAACGGGCGGGAAGCGCCGCTCTTCACCAACGCAACATTTACTTTAGATGATGGAGAAAAGGCCGCGCTTATCGGAAAAAACGGTTCCGGCAAGAGTACGCTCCTTTCCTGCATTGCCGGAATCCTTGCTCCCGATGAAGGGAATATCATGTTTGCGAAAGACGCGGGAGTTTCGTTTCTTCCGCATGTTTATAACCGGGATCACACAATTCGGGAACATGTTTTTAAATCGGAAAGCGCGAAGCTCCGTGCGATATGGAACTATGAAGATGTCTGCGCGGAAATAGCGGGACGGAGCGAACTGGAGATTACGGCAGGGCTTAAAAACAAACTTGATAAAGCTGCCGAGGAAATGACCAAGCGGAATCTTTGGGATTATGAAAACAATATCAAGCAGATTCTTACAATCTTGGGAATAAGCAGCTTGGAACAAAAAATGGGAACGCTTTCCGGCGGCATGATAAAAAAAGTCGCGCTGGCTCAGGTGTTAATTGATGATACAAAGATTCTCCTTCTTGATGAACCCACAAATCATTTAGACATTACAACGATAGCATGGCTTGAAGAATATCTGCGCGTTACAGACCGGGCGGTGCTGATGGTAACCCATGACAGATATTTTCTTGATCACGTATGTTCATCGATTTATGAACTCGACCGGGCGCGGATAAAATCTTACGAAGGAAACTATTCCCGGTATCTTGAGAAAAAAGCCGTTGAAGCGGAGATCGAACAAAACACGGAACGGCGCATCGAATCGGTGCTGAGAACCGAACGGGAATGGCTGCTCCGGGGACCACAGGCGCGGGGAACAAAAGCGAGAGCCAGAGTTGATGCCGTCCATCGGATGATCAACCGGGAAAAAATAAAAGAAGATAAAGGCTTTGCTTTTGAAGTATCAGGCCGAAGGCTCGGCGGAAAAATTCTGGAACTGGAACATATTTCAAAGGCTTGGGAAAAAGGGAAACCGGTCATCGAAGATTTTTCCTACAATTTTAAGAAGGGTGAACGCCTCGGAATCTTCGGGGCAAACGGCAGCGGGAAAACAACGCTTCTCAATATACTTACCGGAACTATTCCGCCTGATTTGGGAAGCGTGATACGCGGAGAGAACACGGTTTTTGGTTACTATCAACAGAATATTGATACAGAACTTTCAGCGCCGGGGAAAGAAATTCCGACCGTGCTTGCTTATATCGAAGAAGCCGCGGAAGTCATCACCATGAACAACGGAAAAACATTGAGCGCCGCCAAGATGCTGGAACAGTTCGGCTTTGAAGGAAAGATACAGTATTCCCCGGTGACAGCCCTTTCCGGCGGCGAGCGGAAACGGCTGTATCTTGTGCGGCTTCTTATGGCAAATCCGAACTTCCTCGTACTCGATGAACCTACCAATGATTTTGATATTTTTACCATGTCGATTCTGGAATCTTTTTTGGAATCATACACAGGCTGCCTTGTGATAGTATCACATGACCGCTGTTTCATGGACAAGTGCGCGGATATGCTTCTTGTTCTTGATAACAAAGGCGGCGTATCCGGGTTTGCGGGAAGCTGTACGGAATATCTGGAACTGCAAAAATCTATCACCGCCGAAAAGAAACCAAACCGTACAGAGATGATCAAAAAAGTTTCTTCGGAAAATAGTTCCAGGGAGCAGGATCAAACAGACAAAAAAAAGAAACGGACTTTTAAAGAGCAGAAAGAATTTGAAACATTGGAAGCAGAAATCAATCAATGTGAAAAACGGAAAAAAGAATTGGAAACGCTGCTCTCCGGCGGCGAAAGTGACTACAGCAAAATTGCCGAATTGGGAACAGAGTACAACGCTTTAGGCGAAACTCTGGAACGGCAATATCAACGCTGGGAAGAATTGGC
>QMCD01000953.1_pt1 | contig 19018 bp, 13 predicted proteins | sample 1821841 | NCBI WGS metagenome assembly QMCD01 (sample SAMN01991225, study PRJNA193472) | Termite gut metagenome, whole genome shotgun sequencing project. | isolation source: worker | host: Macrotermes natalensis
GCTAGTAATCGCAGGTCAGAATACTGCGGTGAATGTGTTCCTGAGCCTTGTACACACCGCCCGTCAAGCCACGAAAGTGGGGGGCATCCGAAGTCGCCTAAGCAACCATTAGGAGCTAAGTGCCGAAGATGAACTCTGCGATTGGGACTAAGTCGTAACAAGGTAGCCGTAGGGGAACCTGCGGCTGGATCACCTCCTTTCTAAGGATACTTAGATATGTTTTATTCGGTAACGAATTTAACTTTTAAGTATGGAGACGATCCTTGTTGATGTGCCGTTTATCACTCCATTTTATATATGAAAAACACGCTGTCCAGGGGGCGGCGTGTTTTTTTTATGCGCTTCGATCGCGTTATGCCCAAGCCACTTTGAAATCTCAAACCATCGTTGTATCCCGGCAGCCGACTAACCGCAAGGAGGCAAGGCAGGGGGACATTGATTCGATAACAATAAAAAATTACAATACACGCTGAGCGTTTTTGTTTCGCCGCCGTATTTCTCGCATTATATCGTCGTACTTTTTCGGATTGCGCTGGAGACAGTGCCCTAAGCCCATGAAACTTCGAGTCATTCGCGTCGATTTGCCACTCAAGCACGTCTTCGCCACGTCACGCAGCTCATTTAGTGTTGTTCGTACTATCGTGGTCGAGCTGGAGCAGGACGGTCTGCGAGGACATGGCGAGGCATACGAAGACCCGTTTTACGGCAGCGATATTGAGGAAATGGTCTCGCAGGTCGAAAAATGCCGTGAATCGCTCGACAGTTATGCGCTGGCCGACCCAACGGCCTTGTGGCGTCGTCTGGAACCCTTTTTCAGTGGCGAGGCGGTCGGTGGCAGCGCATCGTTCGCTCGAAGTGCCGTTGATTGTGCCGCGTGCGACTTGTGGGGCAAAATGAAAAACAAGCCGCTTTGGAAAATTTGGGGGCTTTCCAAAGAGACTGTGCCTTATTCCGCAATGACCATCGGTCTGGATTCTTTGGAGCGGATTGCCGAACGTTTTGAAGAAACGCCGAACTGGCCGATTTACCGCGTTAAACTGGGCGAAAAAGACGACATCAACATTCTTCGGATGCTTCGAGAAAAAACCGCAGTCCCGTTCCATGTTGACGTCGACGGCGGTTGGAATTATCAGACCGCTGCAAAAAATCTCGCTGAACTGCATCAATTGGGCGTGGTTTTACTGGAACAGCCGCTTCCGGCGGACGATTTCGCCGGCACGAAGAAATTAAGGAAGGAAATCAAGAAACGCGGTTATGAAATGCCGCTCATGGCCGATGAGTCGTGGCGGAACGAAGCCGATCTGGACCGCTGTGTTGATGTTTTCGATGGCGTGAATGTCAAACTTGTCAAGTGTGGCGGACTTACACCCGCTAGGCAGTTTATAGGCAAAGCAAAACATCTCGGCCTGAAACTGATGAGTGCCAATTCTGTGGAATCGACGGTCGGCGTTTCCGCAATTGCTCAACTCGCTCCGTTATTGGACTATTTGAGCGTGGATGGGCCGTTGCTGATCGAGAAAAAGGTCGGTACGGGCGTGCGTAGCGACAATGGCCATCTGATTTATCCCGATGAAAATGGGACAGGGGTAAGAGTGGTTTTCCGATAGGGCTTTTTTACAACGATGCCAGACATTTCACTTTCGGTCGATTTCGATTCTGCCCAGTTTGCACTCGCTCAGAACGGCAAGCCGTTTGTATGCGGTTTGCAGGATGTCGGCGTTCGGTGTCGAGGAAAAGAACTGAGACCACTGGAAACGTGGTCGAAAAGCTGTGAATACCATGAGAACGGCTGCGATTATTACGAATTTGATGCGCCGCTGACGCAGGACTATCGGATTCAGCGTTTTTTTCTGCTCCATAACACGGACAGGCTCTTTCTTCTCGGCGACACGCTGCTCTGGGATGGCGAGAAAATGCCGAAGCCGAATCGACTTCCGTTGGAATATGAAGCGAAACTGGTTTTAGCTCCAAAACTTTCGCCTGCTAAAAATTCAAAAACCCCGGCCTTGGAACTGCTAAACAGCGCAGGCCGAACACTTGGCCGGGCACTCCCTCTGGCATTGCCGGAATTAGCGGGGGAATGGAAAATCGTGCGGAGCGAAAAACTCCAGAGCCATTCTCAATACGCTCTAAAATACTGCCTCCAAAGCTCAGGCATTTCACTTTTTGCGCCACTCGTTTTTGATCTTGATCCTGCCCGATGCAAAAAACCGTGCCTATGGCGGCAATTGACGGTGGGCGAAAACAGGGAAAAAATCCCCCCAGACAAGGCGGCAGGCATTCATTTCCGGTTGGACATGCGGCAATTGGTCATGGAGCAGTATTTGCTATACCGCTCCATGACGCCGCCGGCCAATCGCACCGTGCTGGGTCACAACTTGATTGATGATTTTTGTTTCGCACGCTTTTCACCAGCAAGTGGCGTCGAAGCTCTCGTGGAAGTGCAGCAGGAATAGGTCATAAAAAGCCGGTGTGTCACAGGAACACATGCAGCGCAGTCATCGGGTTGGCCGACCGCTTCCTGACGGGCAAGGCTCTGCTATACTGTCGGAAAGAAGCTATCTCCATAACACTTTTTTTCTGACTCCTGTATTCTGACTTCTTGCTCCATGACAAAATATATCTTCGTGACCGGCGGCGTGGTCAGTTCGCTCGGCAAGGGGCTGACCAGTGCTTCCATTGGCTTGCTTCTGGAACAGCGTGGCCTGACCGTGCGGCTGCAAAAACTTGATCCGTATCTCAACGTTGATCCGGGCTTGCTGTCCCCGGCGCAACACGGCGAGGTGTACGTGCTCGACGACGGCAGCACAACGGACCTCGACCTCGGCCACTACGAACGCTTTACGAACACGACGCTGACTTGGAACAGCAGTTGGACGGCGGGCCAGCTTTATCAGCGTGTGTTTGAAAAAGAACGCCGCGGCGAGTACAACGGCGCAACCATTCAAGTCATTCCACACATTACCAACGAAATCAAGGAATGCCTCAAACGCCTCGGCGGGTCGGGCGTGGATGTTGTCATCACGGAAATCGGCGGCACGGTCGGCGACATTGAAAGTTTGCCGCACATGGAAGCGATCCGCCAATTTTCGCTGGAAGTCGGAAAGGAAAATTGCCTGTACATCCATTTGACGCTGGTTCCGTATCTCAAGGCGGCCCGCGAACTGAAGACCAAACCGACGCAACACAGCGTGGGCCAGCTCCGGCAAATCGGCATCCAGCCGGACATTCTCATCTGCCGCACCGAGGTGTCGATTTCCGATCAGGAACGTGCCAAAATCGGCCTGTTCTGCAACATCGAAACCGATGCGGTCATCGAAGAAAAGGATAAAGATTTTTCGATTTATGAAGTTCCGATCAGTTTGATGGAACATAAACTCGACCAATTGATCGTCGACAAGCTGCATATTCAGAAGGCTGGGCCGCTGGATGTGACGGACTGGCGGGAACTGTTGCACCGGCTGCGCAACCCGGAAAACGAGCTGACCGTGGCCGTCGTCGGGGAATTTGCCGAGCTGCGTGACGCCTATAAATCGACTTATGAGGCGTTGGACCACGCGGGCATCGCGCACCGGACTCGCATTCGCGTGTTGCGCATTCCAAGCAAAGGTGTTTTCGAGGCGGAAAATTTGCAGAATCTCGAAAAGGCCGGTGCTATTATCGTGTCAGGAAGTTTCGGCGAGTCGGAAATCGACGGCAAAATCGAAACCGTCCGAATTGCACGAGAAAAGCGCATTCCGTTCCTCGGTATCGGTCTGGGAATGCAGTGTGCCGTGATCGAATTTGCTCGAAACGTACTGAGCCTCAAAGACGCCAACTCCACGGAATACGACAAAGACACGCCACATCCGGTCATTTGCCTCGTGGATGAACACCGATCCATCACGACACGGGAAAGCAAGCCGAAAATCGGAGCCGACATGACGGTGTTCCGCCCACAGAGCCGCATTTTTGACGCCTACGACCAGCAGCCGTTGGCATCGGAGCGATTTCGTCACCGTTACGAATTTAACAACCAGTACCGGGAACAATTTGACCAAAGCGACATGAATCTCGCGGCGAACAGTCCCGACGGCATGTTGGTTCAGGCCGTGGAGCTTCGGGCGGTCGGACCGGAACCGCATCCGTGGTTTGTGGCGGTGCAATTTCACCCGGAGTTCAAATCGCAGCCGACCAAGCCGCATCCGCTTTTCTCGGCCTTGGTCGCAGCGGCAATCGGAAAACCGAAAGAGTAGGCTCGCCCGATAACCGTCTTCCTACCGCCCCCCGTCTAAAATCTGGCCCGTAGCAATGGCCGCGCGACGTGTAGCAAAGCTGAGCGGCGGAACGAAGGAAGCCGTGCCGTATTTCCGAAGTGTCGTGTGCCGAAGGCGTTTATGCCATCGGTTCAAATTTTACGCGGAAAAGATCGTTTTCCCATGCCGGACTACCAGTACACAGCCCGAAACGCCGCCGGAGGCGATGTCACCGGCAAACTGACCGCCAATTCCAAGCGGGAGGCTCTTGATGCGTTGCACCGTCTCGCGCTTTTTCCGATTCAAGTCGAAGACGCCAATCGAGGCCGAATCACGATCAATCTTTTTGGTCGGAAAGCCTCCGATTCGCTGATCGCCGCCACACTAGGTCAGCTCGCTGACCTGCTGGAAAACGGCGTGCCCATCCTCAGTGCTTTTGAAGTGCTCATCAAGCAAACGTCGCACACGCAGCTCCGTGACGTGCTTAGTGACATCCATGACCGCGTGGCCGATGGCGACGCTATCGATAACGCCTTTGCATCGCATCCGAAAGTTTTCAATGAATTGACCATCAGTGTTATCAGGGCCGGGGCCGAAGGTGCTTTCTTGGAAGACGCATTGCGACGCACCGCCAAATTTCTGGAAATGCAGGCGGAACTCCGGGGAAAGGTAATCGGGGCGTTGATCTATCCGGCCATCCTTTTTGTTGTCGGAATGGCCGTCGTGGTCGGTGTGCTGCTTTTTTTCGTGCCGCAGTTTATGCCCTTTTTCGACGAATTGGAAGCCAAGGGCGAGATGTTGCCGTGGACGACGCTGTCTTTGCTTTGGATGCGAGACAGGCTGATGGCTTATGGTCTTTATATCCTCGGCGTGCTCGCGTTTCTCGGCATCGGGCTGCAAGGCCAGCTTTCGACGCCCGGGGGTATTCAAAAATTCGACCGCTTCAAACTGCGTTTGCCGTTCATCGGGCCAATCCTATTGGACAGTGCCGTTTCCCGCTTCTGCCGCGTGCTGGGAACACTGCTTGAAAATGGCGTACCCATTCTCCGCTCACTGGAAATCAGCGGTCATTCGACGGGCAACACCGCCCTGGCCGATGCGGTCAGACGTTCGGCGGAAAGTGTTTCGAGCGGTGAACCTCTGTCAAAACCGCTGGCGGAATGCGGCATTGTCCCGCCGCCCGTCATGGCCATGATCGCCGTCGCCGAGGAGTCGAACACATTGGAAAGCGTGCTGGTAAACATTGCGGACACCATCGAACGCGCCACGGCCAGAAAACTGGAAACAATGGTCAAACTGATCGAACCGGCCATGCTGCTGCTCATGGGAGGAGCAGCCTTTTATTTCATTGTGGCACTGCTGTTGCCTTTGCTCAGTATGGGCGGGGAAGGAATGTAAACGGCCGGAGGAACCACCACTACCGTTATTACCGTTCGAGGGGTACAATGGAGGGTTCAGCGTTGGTCTCCCCATCTCACTAGCTTCTGCTTCGTGCCTTACCATGATTCGCACTGAAGAATTGACCAAACAGTACGGCAAGCTGTTCGCCGTCAAAAATTTGCAGCTCGATCTGGCCGCCGGTGATTTGTTCGGCTTCATCGGCCCGAACGGTTCCGGCAAAACGACCACGATGAAAATTTTGGCCACGCTCCTGCAACCGACTTGGGGCGAGGCCTACGTGTGTGGGCAATCAATCTACACATCGCCGAAAGAGATACGCCGCCTTGTCGGTTACATGCCCGACTTTTTCGGCGTGTACGATGACATGAAGGTCATTGAGTATCTTGAATTTTTTGCCGCCGCATATCGGATTCGAGGCGAAAAGCGCAAAAAAGTCTGCGAGGAAATGCTCGAACTGGTCGATCTCGGCTACAAACGTGAAGCACTGGCGACGAGCTTGTCACGCGGCATGACACAGCGACTGGGCCTCGCGCGGGTTTTGCTGCACGACCCGCAAGTGCTGCTGCTTGATGAGCCGGCCAGCGGGCTTGACCCTAGAGCACGCATCGAAATGCGGGAACTACTCAAGCGGCTGGGCACGCGGGGTAAAACGATTATGGTTTCGTCGCATATTTTGCCGGAATTGGCCGATATTTGCAATAAAATCGGTATCATCGAGCGAGGCGAACTGCTCGTCAATGCCGATGTGGCCGAGGTGATGCGAAAAGTGCGCGATCACCTAGTCATTCACGTTGATCTCATCGGTGATCTGGAGGAGGCGGCGAAACTGCTGGAGCAGCATCATTCGGTTCACCAAGTCGATATTCAGGAAGAAAACGGCAAAAAATTGATTCGCATTTCGCTGGGCAAAGACAGTGACCTTGCAGGCGGCCTCGACGATTACTGCGATTTGCCCACGCTGCTCATCGAACATGGTTACAAAATCCGTTCGTTCAAGGAAGACGAAATCAATCTCGAAACCGCCTTCATGACGCTCACCAAAGGCATTACCGCTTGACTTTTCCCGACCCCTTAATCGTGTAACAGCTTATGTACAACAGCATTTTAGACACCATCGGCAACACGCCGCTGGTCAAAATTCGCCACCTGCACCGCGATCCGAACGTCCAGATTTACGCCAAGCTCGAAGGGTTCAATCCGACGGGCAGTATCAAAGACCGGATCGCGCTCAAGATGATTCAGCAAGCCCGCGACGAGGGAACGCTTACCCCCGGCAAAACGATCATTGAGCCTACGTCCGGCAACACGGGCATCGGCTTAGCCATGATCGGCACGATCATGGGCTACGAAGTGGAAATTGTGATGAGCGAGGCGGTTTCCGTGGAGCGTCAGAAAATGATTAAGGCGTTCGGCGGAAAAATTCTTCTGACCCCGGCCGCGGAAGGTACGGACGGCGCTATTCGTAAATGCCGGTCGCTGCTGGCGGAATCGCCCGATAAGTATTTCAACCCGAACCAGTTTTCGAACGAATACAACAAGCTGGCTCATTACCATTCGACGGCGGTGGAAATTTGGCGGCAAACGGAAGGCCGGGTCACGCATTTCGTGTCGTCGCTGGGCACGTCCGGCACGCTGATGGGCGTGGGCATGGGCCTCAAGGAGTGCAATCCGGCGGTGCAAATTATCGAAGCGCATCCGGTCGCGGGGCATTACATCCAAGGCCTCAAGAACATGCAGGACGCGATTGTGCCGGAAATTTACGATCCGACGAAGATCGATCACAGCGTGAAAATCGAGTCCGAGGAAGCCTTTGAAATGTCCCGCCGTATCGTTCACGAGGAAGGCATTTTCGTCGGCATGAGTAGCGGTGCCGCCATGATCGCTGCCTTGACCGTCGCCCAAGGGCTGTCGAAGGGACTGGTTGTTGTGGTGTTTCCCGACCGGGGCGAGAAATATCTCAGTACGAATCTGTTCAAAGTGTAACAAGGAAGCACGAACGATGGATACACCGCTTTTGCGTGACAAGAACGTTTTTCCGACGAACGAAGTTTTGGAGGCCGCCCTGGGAAAACGCCGTGCCGCCGTCCTCGCGGAGTTTCTTGAAACCATTACTTCGGACGCGGTCGGTCTGTCTTTTGAATGGCGTTTTTACAATGACGGCAAATCGTGGCTGGGCAAGGCCACCCATAAAAAGAAGACGATTTGCTGGCTCTCGGTGTACGAGGGCCGTTTTTGCACGAATTTTTATTTCACGGAAAAGACCCGCGGCGGCGTTTTGGATTTGAGCATTGACGAGAACATCAGGCAAGCGTTTGCCCAAGCGGACATGTCGGGCAAAATGGTGCGGCTGGCCTTTCAGGTCGCCGCCAAAAGGCAGATCAAAGACGTGCTGGAAGTGATCAAGTACAAAAAAACGCTGAAGTGAAAACATGCTCCATCCCGCCATCAAACAAGTCCGCAAATTGCTCAAAGAGTCCGTCGACGACAAGACGCGGGCCGGTTCGCAGCGGTTTTTTAAGGAAAAAATCACGTTCTACGGCGTCAGAGTCCCGGCCGTACAAAAAATAGGCAAGCAGGCATTCACGAAGATCAAGGATTTGCCCAAGCCGGATATTTTTGCCCTCTGCGAAGAGCTTTGGCAGAGCGGCTTCATTGAGGAATCTTTTATCGCCTGTAATTGGTCGTATTATGTTCGTGACCGATATGAAGCGAAAGATTTCGACGTTTTTGAGCACTGGGTGAAAAATTATCTCGACAATTGGGCTTCCACCGATTCGCTGTGCAATCACACTATCGGCACGTTGCTGGAGAAATTTCCTAAACTCGTGCCGAAACTGAAGCCTTGGACTCAATCGGAAAATCGCTGGGTGCGTCGCTCCGCCGCCGTGTCGCTAATTCTGCCCGCAAGAAAAGGTCTGTTTCAAAAAGAAATTTTTGATCTGGCCGGAAGGTTGCTGCAAGATCAAGACGATCTCGTTCAAAAAGGCTACGGCTGGCTGCTCAAAGCCGCCGCCGATTGCGACCGCGATGCCGTATTCGAGTTCGTGATGCAAAGAAAATCAACGATGCCGCGAACCGCGTTGCGCTATGCCATTGAAAAAATGCCGCCGGAAATGCGAAAAGAAGCCATGAAAAAGTAGATACAGTGCCAAAATGGCTCGTGCCAGAAAAGAGGACGACGAAATCGAAAAGACGTTGGTCCGTGGGTGACGCTTTGCGACATCCGCGGCTCTTTTTACAAAATAGACATTGGGACACCGCTTGCCGAATGTTTGTAGACAGAGAATGATATGATGACAAACGAACAAGCCTTGCATGACACGGTTGAGAAACTGCAACAGCAGGTCGAAATGCTGCAACAGCGAGTCCAAGGCGTACTTTTCTGGGGCGGCCTCGTCACTTGGGCTTACGATGTCGAGCGGGCCGTGTTCGAGGTCGACAACGACTTTTTTGCTTATTACGATCTTGACGTGGAGCCGCCCTTTTCGATTGAGACCGTTCTCACGTTGCTCCATCACGAAGACCGCGAGCTTTTTGCGACGAGGTTTGGTGATCTGTTTGCGGGAAAAACCGTAGCGGTGGACGTCAGCTACCGTTTTCGCACCAAGTCCGGTGAATGGATTTGGTTCAATGGCCGCGGCGGTGTGACGAAGCGAGCCGCCGATGGCACGCCTCTTTTTGCGGCAGGCACGCTCCAGAATGTGGCGGAAATCAAAAACACCGAGCTGGCCATCCAACGCCGCGACAGGCTTTTGTCCGCATCCACCGAAGCGGCGAGGGTACTGCTCGAAGATGTCGGCGACAACCATGAAGTGCAAATCCGACTCGTCCTTGAGCTTCTCGGCGCGGCGACTAGGGTGGACCGGGTCTACATCTGGAAAAACTACTACGGTGCCGACGGCAGGCAATACACCACGCAGATTCACGAATGGTCGGTGGGGGTCGAGCCGCAGCAAGGCAATGAATTGTGTGTGGACAGACCCGTCGAAGAAGCCATTCCAACGTGGGAAAAAATTTTCCGTGAAGGAAAGTGTGTTAATAATCTTGTGCGCCTCATGCCGCCGGTGGAGCGGGAACAACTGACACCGCAGGGCATTGTCTCCATTCTAGTGGCCCCGATCATGTTCAAGGACGAATTTTGGGGATTCATCGGCTTTGACGATTGCCAAAAAGAACGTATCTGGAGTGATTCCGAGGTGGGCATTCTCAAGTCGGCGGGCATGATCGTCGCGGCGGCCATCATGCGACAGCAGGCGGAAAAAGAATTGATCGAGGCACGCAATCTGGCCGAGGCCGGCACGAAGGCGAAAAGCGAATTCTTGGCCAGAATGAGCCACGAAATCCGCACGCCCATGAACGCCATTTTGGGTATGACCAGCCTGTGTTTGCAGACCGCGGTCACCGAGCAGCAGCGGGATTACCTGCAAAAAACGCAGACAGCCTCGACCAATTTGCTGGGAATTATCGACGACATTCTCGACTTTTCCAAAATCGAGGCAGGAAAAATTTTGCTGGAAAGTATTCCGATCAGGTTATCCCGCGTCATGCAGGATGTGATCGATGTCGTCGATATGAAAGCGCACGACAAGGGACTGCAATTCGTGACTCAGATTGACGCTTCCGTCCATGATGACTTACTGGGCGACCCGTTGCGTGTGCGGCAGATTTTGACCAATCTGATCAACAATGCCATCAAATTCACGGAACGGGGCAGCGTTTCCGTGACCGTTCATAGCGTTGACAACGAAGAAACGCAGATTGAGGACAAGCAAACATGGCTGCATTTTGCGGTCCGGGACAGCGGTATTGGCATGACCGAGGAGGAGCTGGGCCAGCTTTTCCAGTCGTTTTCTCAGGCTGACGGCTCGACCACGCGAAAATTCGGCGGCACGGGCCTGGGCTTAGCGATTTCCAAGCGTTTTGTGGAACTGATGGGCGGACGCATCTGGGCCGAAAGCAAGCCGGGCATCGGGTCCACCTTTCATTTTCGGATTCCTTTCACCAAGTACACGCCGATCCAACAAAATGATTTGAACGCCATGAGCCGCCGGCAGGCCAAGTCGCTGGACAATTGCCGCATTCTCGTGGTGGACGACGACGAGGCGGTTCGGCTGGTTTTTTGTGATTGGATACGGCCTTTGGCGGCCCATGTCGAGGCGGTTGGTTCCGGTCATGCGGCCTTGTCGGCTCTCATGCTGGCCACTCAGGACAAGAAGCCTTTTGATGTCGCGCTGCTCGATTGGAAAATGCCCCGAATGAACGGCCTGGAGACAATTCGACGAATGCGTGCGAGAAACGATATTGTGCTTCCTCGCATGATCATGATCTCGGCCTACGACCGTGCGGAATGTGTGCGTCAAACGCGCGAACTGGGCCTTGACGCGATCCTCTCCAAGCCTGTGACCAAAAGGCAGCTTGAGGAAACGTTGAAGGCGGCCATTCAAAATATCGGCGTGGACGCGACGACGTTGGAGGAAACGAAACCGGTTGATCTGACGGGCGCAAAAATCTTGTTGGCGGAAGACAACAAAATCAATCAGCTGGTTGCCTCCGCATTGCTCAAAGGCTTCGGCGTGGAATTGACCATTGCCGCGGATGGCGTTCAGGCCGTGGACGCCGTATCGAGACAACATTTCGATCTGGTCCTCATGGACATTCAGATGCCCAACATGGACGGCTACGAAGCGACACAGGAAATTCGGCGTTTACCCAAACCCGGCATGGACAGTCTCCCTATTTTGGCCATGACGGCGAATGCGCTTGATTCGGATTTTCAGGCTTGCATCGAGGTCGGCATGAACGATCACCTGGCCAAACCGATTGACGTGAAAAAACTTCGCGGGGCGTTGGAAACTTGGATTGCACGTTAATTGTTTACCCGATGGTTTTTGCTCAAGGTCGATGGCCGACCGCCCGCATCGAAATATCCGTAACACAATGACTGAATCGCTCAATCTCGCTTTCAGGCTGACGGAAATGGCCAGGCGGTATCCCGATATGCCGGCCATCGCCGAGCCGCAAAAATCAGGTCGATACCGAACGATCACGCTGGCCGATCTGGACGCCGATACGGACAACATCGCCGCCGCCCTCATCGCGGACGGCGTGAAACCCGGCATGAAGCTGGCCCTGTTCGTTCGGTACGGGATCGATTTCATTTCACTTGTCTTCGCTCTCTGCAAGGCGGGCGTCACGATTGTGCTGATTGATCCCGGCATGGGCATTCCCCGAATGCTTGATTGTCTTGCCGAGGTGGAACCGGACGGTTTCGTGGCCGTGCCCGCCGTGCAAGCGGCTCGAACGGTGCTTAATGTGACCAAGCGAAAATTTCCGCACGCCCGGTTCAACATCACGGTCGGTCATCGCTGGTTTTGGGGCGGCAAAACGCTGGCTCCCATGCGGCGTCAGCCCTGTCCGTCGGATTTCAAAATGGTCCAGCCCGGCCCGGAAGACTTGGCAGCCATCATTTTCACGAGCGGGAGCACCGGACCGCCAAAGGGCGTGGCCTTCACGCACCGCATGTTTAACACGCAGGTGGAACAGATTGCACGGCGTTACAGTATTACGCCCGGCGAAATCGACTTGGCCTGCTTCCCGTTCTTCGGACTTTTCGATGCACTGATGGGCGTGACGGCCATCATTCCCGACATGGATACGAGCCGACCCGCCCGCGTCGATCCGAAAAAAATCGTCGACGCCGCCGAGCGTTGGAAAATCACGCAGTCTTTCGCTTCGCCGGCCGTGTGGAACCGTGTTACGGAATACTGCCGACAGACGGGTCGACGCATGACCACGTTGCGCCGCGCGGTTTCGGCGGGTGCGCCGGTTTCGGCGACGATTTTAGAACGCCTACAAAATTGTATTCATCCCGACGGCGACGTTTTTACGCCCTACGGAGCCACGGAGGCACTTCCCACGGCCTCGATTTCCGCACGCGAAGTGCTGGGCGAAACGGTTCAGCAAACGAACGACGGCGGCGGCGTTTGCGTCGGCGGGCGTTTTGAAACCATCACATGGAAAATCATTGAAATCACGGACGATCCCATCGCTCGACTGGAAGACGTTCGTGAAATGCCGATGGGCGAAATCGGCGAGCTGGCCGTTACGGGGCCTCAAGTGACGGAAAAATATGTCAACCGGCCTGCGGCGACGGCGGCGGCGAAAATGACGGATTCGCAAGGGCGGATTTGGCATCGGATGGGCGATGTCGGTTATTTGGACGAAAAGGACCGCTTTTGGTTTTGCGGCAGAAAAGCTCATCGCGTCGTCACGGATGAACGCACGTTTTTTTCCATTCCCTGCGAGGCGATATTTAACCGGCATCCGCTCGTTTTCCGCTCCGCACTGGCCGGTACGCCGCACGGCACGGAGCCGCGAATGTTCATCGAATCGATGCCCGGCGAATTTCCCGAAACAAAAAGTGCCGAGGATTTCCTGCTCGATGATTTGCGGGAGTGGGGACAAAAAAGTCCGCTGACCTCGCCGATTCGTGACATCCGGTTGTTGCGGAATTTTCCCGTCGACGTGCGACATAACGTTAAAATCGACCGAGAAAAATTGACGGAGATGGAATGATGGAGGCAGGAAAAAAGGAGCCGAAACCAGTGGAATCGGGCAGCCTTATGATTCCGTGGCACGGCGGCGACGTACTTTTTTTGTTTCTGCTCTGGTTCACGCTAACGCTCCTGTGCGTGCGGGGCGTTTTGCTTTTTTCGGAAACGCCGACATCAGACACGGCATTCACGGCGTCCGTGACAACCGAGCATCCGCTGTCCCGGCTTATTCTCCAGTCAAGAACGCAGGGCCAGGCGATGCCGATTCTGCTTGTCGCATTCCTGAGTGCCGTGGTACTGGCCCCGCTGACCGAAGAGTTTTTGTTTCGCCTCCTGCTGCAAGGGTGGTTACAGAAATGGCTGCAAAACGAGGTCCGTATCGGCAACATCACCGCCGGCATTTTGGCAATCAGCGTTGTGTCGCTGGGTTTTGCTTCACTGCACGGCGGCCAACACCCGCCGCAGAGCACTGAAACGCTGTTTTATGGCATTTTGGGGCTGACCGTGGGCAATTTTTTGACGCTTTGTCTGGGCGTTGCGTATCTGTGCAAAAAATACCGGCTGACCCTGCCGCTTGTGTTCGGAATAAAACGTACACAATTATGTCCCGACTTGTTTGCGGGCCTCGCGTATTTCTTTTCGGTCGGTATCGTGATTCTGGCTCTGAGTTCGACGTTGCGTGAGCATTATCCCAATGCGTCCACGGACCCGATTCCGCTTTTTATCTTTTCGCTCGCACTGGGCCTTTTGTATTTCACGAGGGGGCGGTTGCTGCCCGCCATCACGCTGCACGTCTGTCTCAACGGCTTCAGTTTTGCGGTTCTCGTTTGTTCCATTTTTTAATGAAACAGCAATCACCGCGTGGCCTGGGCATGAATGTCGCCGTTCAAAATTCATCGCCCTGCCAGTCGGTCAGATGGCTCTGGATGGCACGCTGAATTTCAGCTTTTGAAATGACGCCGAAGCCACGATACTGCATCTCACGAATAATGTTTTTAACGATGGCGGAATCGACTTGGGGCGGCTGCTTCGCATCAGGGCTGGGGGAATACCGTGACAGCAGAGTCCGCAGCACGGCATCGGCCTTGATCGAAACGGGCAACTTACCGGGAAAGGAGTAATCCCAAAAAACATCCCACACACGGATCACGGCATCCTCGCCGCCGGTAACAAACTGTTTGCCGGAAAAGTCCAAGGCCAAGGCATGAATGGGGCCGGGATGGCCTTCGATGGTACGATTGACCGAGCGATCCTCGATGCCACAGACACGTATTTTCCCGTCTTTGCCGCAGGAAAAGCAAAAACGTTCATCAGCGGACAGTGCCAAGTTCGTGATTTCGCCCAGATGGGCTTGTAGCTCGAACTCCATCTTGTTGGCGCGGAGATTCCATACCACAACCCGCCCCTCGCGGTCGGCGGAAAAGAGCCTCGCTCTATCGATAGCCAGCAGGGCCGCCGTCACCGGAGCCTTGTGGGCCGTGATCGTGTGGAGAGGCTCGTCCGCGCCCAGCCGCCAAAGGCAAAACCGCGTGTCGTCGCCGCCCGTGACCATGTATTGTCCGTTGCGGTGGAAACCTATTGAGTTGACACTCCCGGAATGAGCGTGCACTCGCCCCATCACGCTGTCTGTCAGTACATCCCAGAGAATGACCGAGCCTGTTCGGTTGGCAATGGCCACGAGCCGACCCTGCGGATTCAGCGCGATTTTCGTGAGTGCTTTCACTTTTTCCTCAAAACGTCGCACGCATTGACCGCTGTTGAGATTCCAAACGCGGACGCTCATATCCCAACTTCCCGAAACGACAAATCGGTTATCGGTCGTTATTTCAAGGCTTCGCACCCAGTCGTGATGGCCTTCCAATTCAACGGTGCATTTTCGTTCCGCCATGTTCCAAATGCGGATCGTCTGGTCCCTGCCGGATGACGCCAACAGCGTTGCATCCTGTGACAAGGCCAGCGTGGACACGGCTTCATGGTGGCCCGGCAGGGAATGCGAGTTCAGAATGCTCTCCGGTGCTTTTCGCACCGCGTGGCGGGCCAAGCGGTTCCAAATCCCTTCGCTTTCCAAAGTCCGCCTAACCAACTCCCATCCGTTCAATCCTCGCGCCTCGGCCATTTCATTGATCGCCGCACGATAATCACCGTTTTGCACCGCGAGGCGAATTTCGTCGCAGTGGCGATTCAGCCGAGATTGTCGTCGTCCGATTTCTTCGACGCTGGCAACGTGCGAAAGGAGGAGTGGTGCCCGATAGGACTTGGGATGGCCGCACAGCAACGAAATATCCCAGAGACGAAACATGCCGCCGGCGACCAGCGACAGAGCGAATTGATTGTTGTATCCAAAAAACACGGCGTCCACGGTTCCTTCGACCGGAGGGAGCGTGCGAAGGCAGCGGCCTGACGGCAATTCCCAGATTCGGACCGTTCGATCCGAGGAGCCGCTCAATGCGAAGCGGCCATCCGTACTGAAGCAGAGGGCGGTGACTCGATCTTCATGGCCGAGGAGAGTCACCGTCTTTTTTTGCACGCTTTTATCGTAAAGCTCGACACGGTTGTCCTTGATTTCGCCGATCCAAGAAATGTCCGGCAACGAAACGATGCCGCCCAAGAGATCGCCTGCCCCCGGCTCAGGGTTTCTAAAATAGCGTTGCCAGCCGATCTTTTGAAATCGCGCGGAGACTTGCTGACTGCCGACCCGTTTCAAGATTACGTATGCCGCCCCGTGGTGGGACGCCTCGTCACCCGGTGTATGGACAAGTTCCCATAGCAGGTCCTCGCTGAGCGCGACCCGACCAGGATGCCGTTGCAGTTGTTCTGCGGTGGATACTTTGAATGTGTTCCGTAACCGTCCCGTGTCCGTCTCCCGCAGTTCAAACGCTTGCGCGTCTCGACGGACAAGCAACGTGCCCCGCTCGCCGTCGACGAAAATGTCATCTTCGCAACCGGGGGGAATCTGCATACGTTCCAAGCACCGAACACCTTGGTTCGCCGCGTGTTCCGCCGACTTCAGTGCTCTGCGAATTTCTTCTTGCGGCCCCAACGTCATGGCACTTTCGAGGGCGGCGAACGCCGACTTGGGATTGCCGCGTTCCCGCTGGACCAGGCCGAGTGCGTAGAACGCGGTACTGGATTGCGACCGCATTTTGACGAGGGTTTCCAGACGCTCTATCGCCTCAATGTCAGTCAGTTTTGCCGTGCGCCAAGCGAGCAAGGTCTGGTTGTAGGTGATTTCGGGCCACCAAGGCTGAAGGGCCGAGGCCTGCTCCAGCAGCTTGGCCGCCTCGTCGGGCTTGTCCAAGTCCAGCATCGAGGCGGCACGGTTATTGATACTTTCCGGCGTCCATGCCGCACTGACAGGCCGCTCGCGGGGAAAATCCATGCCCGACACAACCTTGTAAATCTTAACCAATTCGTCCGCGACCATGTCCATTGATTCCGGTCGCTTGGACGGTTCTTCTTGAAAGCAGTGAAACAGCAGATCGACCAAAGGCGGCGGCATGAGCGGACGATTTTCCCTCGGCTCCGCTTTCAGAAAAAGTTCGAAAACTTTGCGCGCGGTTTGACCGCCTTTTTTGCAGGGCGTTCGACCGTGGAACATGGCAAGCACGCTCACCGCCCAAGACCAGATGTCGGACTGGAGTGTCATGGTCGGCATTTTGTCAAATTCCTGACGCGGAGCCAACTGGTAGGCTAAAAACTGTTCCGGCGAACAGTAGCCCGGTGTCAGGCTGGCCACAGAGATCGATTCGATCCCGGCCTTGGGGAATGAGCGGCTCCGGGCATCGGTGTTCTGCGGCTTGGTGCTTGGACCGCTCGCGTTTTTCGCGTCCTCGTCGGAATCGGCGGCCCTGTTGTGCATCGTTCGCGCCAATCCAAAATCGGTCACTTTGGCGGTTTGGCCCGACATCATGACATTGCCCGGCTTGACATCCAAATGCAGCAATTTTTGTTCGTGGGCATGACCCAGCCCCCATGCGAATTGAATCGCAATATTCAGAATGCGCAGCAGAGCCGCTTCCGGCCCGCCTTCATAGAGCCGACCGTCAAGAATCCAATCGCGCAAGCTGCCGTCGGAAACAAACTCAGCGAACAACCGTGGAATGCCCGAAATACGCCTCACCAGATAGCACGTCACGATATTCGGATGCAACCCAAGCTCAATCCATGTCTGCGCTTCTTTTTCATAATTGATTTTGCCTCCTTCCTTCTGAAAGATGTGGAGTTTGGGACTCTTGACGGCCAGCTCCAAGTCCCATTCCCGGTGATAGACCCGGTTCACCACGCCCATACCGCCTTCGGCAAACGGCACTTGGTCGCTAAGTGGCTTGACTTCGTAGAGTCCGAGCACAACATCGCCCACGTTCCACATGCCGGATTCCGGCGGAAAACGTTTGGCTTCCGTGGTCGCCTTGACCTCGGCCTGAACAGGCGGCTGTTCGAGGGATTCTCTTTTCGTTGGCGGTCGCAGGTCGAAGCTGGAATCGCCGTCCAGTGGCACATGGTGTGGTGGAAGCGGAGGCAGCATCCGGGTCGAAGTGTAGTCACTACTGTCACCGACATGGCTGTCAACCAGAATGAAAACCTTCCGGCAACGCATACATGTGGCCGCCTTGCCGAGTAGCGTATCGTCGAGTGAATACTCTTTAGCGCAGTGTGGACAAACCGCTTTGAACATGACGAAAGGAGCTTGAGGAGTTAGAAGTTTGAGAGTTGGGAAAAAACCCTGCGCGGGAATACACGATTGGCCATCAGGCTTGGTTGACGCCGCCTGCTTCGCGCATCATTCGCAGGATCATTTCATCGAAGGGCACGGCAGTGGGGGCGATGGTACAGCCAAAACCGTTTCCGACACAATATCGTTTCACGCTTTCAATAAATTCGGCAAAAATCTGCTTGTAACGGCGTAGCACGCTTTCACTGATCGTCACGTCATGCGCCGTTCCGGCTTCCACGTCGATAAGCTGCCAGTCGCCCAAAAGCCGTGGCGATGCTTCCGATACGTCATGAATCTGGATCAAGTGCGGCTCAAATTGCCGGTAACGCAGAGTGTCAACCGGTTTTTGAAAGCCGGACGGGTCGAAAAAATCGCTGACCAACACCGCGAGGCCCGGACGATGTCGGGCATGTAAAAATTCATTCGCCGATGCCCGCAACTTCGTCGACTCACCCACCGTTTCAAGCCGTTCGAGAAAACGCAGCAGGCTCAAAATGTGCTGCTTGCCACGAATCAGCGGAAAAACATCGTGGACTTTATCGGCAAAAGCGACCACGCTAATCCGGTCTAAATCGGCCAGCGCGATGTAGGCCAGTGCCGCCGTGATCTGCCTCGCATAATCGAATTTCGTCAGTCCCTGGGAGTTGCCTACCGCCATGCTTTTGGAGCAGTCGAGAAAAAAGTAAACATGCAGGTCTTCCTCTTCCTCGAAGCGTTTGATGAGCCGATTGCCCAGCCGGGCAAAAACATTCCAATCGAGATAACGCAGATCGTCACCGTACACGTAATCCTGATGACCTGCAAACTCCACGCCACCACCGAGCTGCCGCGTCCGTTTCCGGGCAAGCAACTGCCCACGAAAAAGCCGCCGCGAAACAAGCGACAGATATTCCAGTTTTTTTAAGAACTCTGAGTCAAACATGGTAACGGGAAAAGTGCGCATTCCCAAAGAGCAGAGCGAGCCGGCGCAATACGGTCCCATTCTACCGGAAAGTCGGGAAAAATCAAGCAAAATTGACAATATAGGTATCCACTTCAGTCAAGTAGTGCCTAAATATGGGATTTTCCCTCCGGGGCGACGATCTGGTGATAGGGCGTTGCTTCCATCGCCACGG
>QMCD01000579.1_pt3 | contig 19002 bp, 21 predicted proteins | sample 1821841 | NCBI WGS metagenome assembly QMCD01 (sample SAMN01991225, study PRJNA193472) | Termite gut metagenome, whole genome shotgun sequencing project. | isolation source: worker | host: Macrotermes natalensis
AAGATGCCTAACACAAAGGTGAGGCTTTACAATGAGGCAGTACTCAATTCTTTGTTCTACAAGAAAACCCTATTACTAGAGAGTGAGTACGACCGGATGTTTTACGAGTACTATTCGGAATTGAGGTTGCACGAATATATAACAAACGTAAACTTCATTGGATTCAATGGCATGCCGGACATCAAGATTGTTTTTGATGAAATGCACAACTTAGGCATTAACGTAGCCTGCATAGTAGACATCGATTTCCTCCTTTCGAATAAGCAGGTGCCTGATTGTATCCGAACCAGCGACCAAGCTTTATATCAAAAACATGTTAAAATTGCCCAAATGTACTCCTCTCGAGGGGATAACGAAAAAACTGAGTTCAAAACATCGCTAAAGCGCGATGGGCTGAAGTACCTCGAGGCTGCCGACCAGACACTATTCTCGGAGTATGAATCCGTTATAGCCGATTATTCCGCTCGTGGCGTTTTTATAGTCAAAGTTGGAGAACTTGAGAGGTGGACGAAATCATCAAAAGACAACATGTCCGAGATGCTGGGAAAAATAGAAAAAACTGACTTCCGTGACATAAAGCTATTCATGAAGAGTGCCCTAAAAGTCCGATCTTGATTATAGTATCGGCCCAACTTATCCAGGAGCGTGGTTGGTCGTGTTAAAAGGTGATTAGCTTCTATGCCATAAGCCTTGCGGGTGTGGTTTAATCTGGGGAATGGCGATACTGCAAGGAGAGGTGCTGCATTTTATAAATAGCCGCCATTATGTTCCGTTGTAAAATAAGATTAGATAGCTAGTAATATAATAAAGAGGAGTAGGAAAATGCACAAACTAGTGTTTACAATAAAACCGGAGCTAGATAGGATACGTCAGACGATTCGAAACGAGGAGGACAAAATAACCTGCCAGGCTAGTGCGGACGGGGTGCTGTATAGCAACATACCCGAGCTGAAAAAAGGGCAGGCCATACCAAAGCTATTAGATTCCGAGGTTATGAGGGTGGCGAAAGAGTTCCCGCTCTCCGGCAAGAATGTCTCGGAATTGCGCGATTTCATTCTTGAGGTGAGCAATAGACTGACGGCAGGCAATAAATACATCGATTCAAAGTATGTTGAGCCGAGTATTGCAGCAACGTCCCAGAAGGTTGTAAATCAATTCCTGGCCGACAAAAAGCAGAGGAGGTCTGATGGGGTTAAGTACTTGCTCAATACGTCGATCGCGGTAGCTGCTTTAGTTGTCAGTATCATTGCCGCAATTGCCGGTAAGGCCCCTTGACTTTCCCCCTGTAATTTGCTAGTATAGAAGAGTAAATCAGTGCGCGGTAGTTTTTTTGTAAGAAGGAACTGCCGCCCTAGTTTTTTATGAACTAGGCTCAACAAATAGTTTAATTTGTTGGGGTATTTTATGGGAGAGGGTTGTCAGTTTCTGGTGGATGAGGATATGACGAGGTGCTATGGTGGAGATTTTGCTGTACTGTACGGTTTCTTGCGGTTTTGGGAGCGCAGGTTGAGCCGTGATGGCAAAAGGTTCTGGGTCTCGAATAGTTACGTGGAAAACCGCTTGGCGATTAGCCGGGCAAAACAGAAAGCTTTGCTTCGTAAGATGGCTGATGCAGGCTTTGTTGAGATCAAGGTTCGACCCGGACGCACCAGTCTTTATAAATTGTTGTAATTTTTACAACACCCATAAAAAACGATACAGAGGTAGAGTAAAATCTACCTCTCTTCTTTTTGTCAAGGGTATTTTGCAATTGTGCAAAAGTCGGGGTTTTCTGTGGATAAGCCTGTGGGAAGTTTTGACGTCTGATCTACCTCCGTAAACCACTTGTGGAAAACTTTGGTTTTCCTGTGTAAAACCCTAGCGAAAATCGAGCCACCTACATAACTATATGTACTTACTAATACTACGTATTAGTAATAGTTCTCTGATTTTTCTGCGGCAACGAGGTGTTTTTGAATATTAACGTCAAGGAGCGCGCTTTGGCCGTTGAGGCGGCCAGCGCGCGGAAATGGAGGTAAGGAAAGGTTTTTTGAAAGATGATGGTTAAGGATGGGGTGGGGATGAAGCGGCCGATTGAGGTTCAGGCGGAGGAGTATTGGAGGTGGTGTCGGGAGGTGGGTGGTTTTTTGGAGACGACGATGGTGCATTACGAGATGGATGTGCGGTTGTTTTTGCAGTCGGAGTTGGTGGAGCGGGTTGAGGATGTGACGAATCAGCATATTTCGCAGTTTATGGCGATGTTGTCAACTGGTGCGCTTACGGGTAATGTGAATTGTGGGAGGAGTATCAATACGCGGGTTAAGCATCTTTGTACGTTTCTGCATTGGTGTAAGGAGGAGAGGGGGTTGGATGTGCAGGTGCGGTTTCGGTCGTTGCATAAGGCGCGGGTGGATCCAGCACGGAGGGTGTTTTGTACACGGGAGGAGTTAGGGAAGGCGCTTAGGGTGGCGACGGAGAAGGAGGCTTTGTTGATTTTAATTGCTTTTGACTCGGGGGCGCGAGTGAACGAGTTGCGGCTTTTGCATGTGGAGCAGATTGTGCGGCAGGGCGAGCAGTTTGTGTTCGATATTGTGGGGAAAGGTAGTAAGCAGGGGTTCTTGCGGTTGACGAGCACGACGTGGCTCCGGTTATTTCGGTATATTGAGGAGCGGGGGATTGATGGGTATATTTTTACTTCGAAGCGGAGTTATGGAGGGCCGTATACGGTGGGGGCGCTAAGGTTGCTAATGAAGGGTTGTTTTGCGAGGGCGGGGATTTATGATTTTTGTCCGCATGATATTCGGCGGGGTTTTGCGGTTGATACTTTTCAGTCTTCGGGGCGGGATATTTTTCTGACTTCGAGGTTGATGCGGCATTCGGACGTGAAGACGACGCAGATTTATTTGTCGGGGTTGGATGATGGGTTGGGGGTGGAGTATACGAGGATTAAGCGGCCTGTGTGATAACCGGGTGTTGGGTGGATTGCGTGCTGAGAGTGGATGGTTTTGCAGGGCGGTTGGGCGAGGTTTACTGGGGTTTGGCTGGAGGTTTTTGCACAGTTTTTTCCACAAGCGGGTTTTGGGTGGGCATGAGCGCGTTGACTTTTTGTTGGGGGTATGCTAAAATGTGTTCAGTTGAGCGAATGCTCCAAGAAAATTGAAATAATTATTTTATCTTTCAAAGGTGCTGGCAGGGCAGTTTCATATCCTACCCTCAGCACCAGAGTAAAAATGCAACCCACTTCTGGGTTGTTTTTTGTTTAGTAATGTGCTACAATGCGACTAGTGACGAAAGACGCGTACTTTAGGAGGAATTAGCTATGGAGAGACTGGCGAGGGGCAGATACCTTCTTGTCGACGTTGATGGGCCGTTAAACCCGTACTACGGATTTTTAAGCGAGACGGAAGCCAGGGTGCGGGACAAAAGAACACGCGAGCGGATCGGTCGAGGGTTTTTAAGGTTTTCGCCCGAAGGCAAGATAGTCCGCTTCGACCAAACTTTGGACCCGCTATGCGTCGATTGCCTAAAAGAAGTCGTCGACGCAACAGGTGCGCAACTGATAGCCAACACGGCCTGGTGGCTGGAGGACTTGAGAAATGCGCTAGCCGAGTTTGACCCTGGGCTGGCAAAGGCACTGGTTGGCCGCACCGGATCGAAATGCGAAAACGGCGTGAGACGGTTCCTAGAAACGAACCCGAGCGTTTGCCCAGAAGACTTCGCAATTGTTGATGATGAAGGATTCGATGATCTGAATTACGAGTACAGATCACGGTTTATCAGGGCTGGCGGCAAAACTGGCTTGTCGCCAGAACACGTGCTGCAAATTATTGTCTTGTTTGCCTAAAAAACTTGCCCCCTCTTTACTTTGAGGGGGCGTTTTTAATTTGACTCATTTTAGGGTCGTCGGCGTAGCGATTAGGTTTGAATAGAAGCAATAGCGCGGCGACCAGTCCATAGCAATTGGTCAACATCTGTGCGCTTCTAACGGGCAACGCCGAAAAAGTGAGCGCCAGTAGGACCACGGCCACCTCTATAATATACACCCAACGGTAGAGCAGCTTGGGTCTGCCGCTTTGCACTTGCCAGGTTCCGTAGGCGCCGAGCAGAACCGTTGCGACAAAAATAGCCATGGAATCGGCAAAGGTCAGGTCAAGCCCGCAGAATAGCGCGAAGGCCAGCGCGGAATACAACAATATCCCGTCCACCAACGCGTCGAAAAGTTGCGGGTTTTGCCGCAGCCTTTGCCAGAACCGCGGCAGTCGGGCAATGTCCTCCGTTTGGTACGGCCATTTGCGGGCAAACGGTCCGTCCACTGCGTCCGTCAAAAACCCGAGGATAAACATGAATAACACGGCCAGTTTGTGGTTGCCCGCCCGTAAGCTCGGGTTGACGGATGCTTCGTTAATGCACCATAGCGCGATGCCCAGAATTACGCCACCCAGCGCGGCCCGCGAAAAAGTGAATAGGTCGCCAATCATCTTTCGCGGTAAGCCGACGCCTACCTCTGTTTTCTTCAAATTTCTCGCCTCCTAAAACGTAATGAACTACAATTGCCCAAATTGCGCTAAGCTATATTGTAGCATATTGGGCGATAAACTGCAAATAATACTGCTATGAGTTAACGCCCGCCGCGGATTTTGCGGAAGCGGGGCATTTTGGCGGATTTGGCTACGGCGATTTTGCGAGGGTTGGTCTGTTTGGCGACCTTGGTTGACTTGGGCCTGGCGGCCATCCGGGCTACTTTGGCGGGCTTAACCGGCTTTACGCCCTTGGCTGGTTTGGTGGCCCTGGCCGCGCGGGTCAACTTTTGGCCACGCAGTTTCCCGCTTTGGGCAGCTAGCAACTTGGTTTGTTTGCGCTCTTCGACTAACGCCACAAGGCGCTTTTTAGTTTCTTCTAAACCTTCGGTGTCGCCAGCGGCTTCGTGCATGTCGGCGATTTTCTTGAGCGTGACAGCCGATTTATCCAGCTCGAAAGCTTGCTCCAGCGCATCAATGGCCTGTTTGTAATTGCCCAGTTTTTCCTGAGTTTTGGCGTAGGCGATAAAGCGATTGGGCAGATCGCCTTCCAACGCAATGGCTTGCTCGAAAGCAATGGCCGCTTTGTTGTATTCGCCAGTTTCTAGGTATATCAATCCTGCGTTGTGCAGGGAAGTTGAATTATGGTCTAGGCTTTCGGCGATTTCAAAGCATTCTACGGCTTCTTTATATTTCTTTTGCTTGGCGTATAGGATGCCCAGGCGGTTATAGGCGGCGGCGTTCTTTTCGTCAAAGCGCAGGATGGTCAGCAAGGCTTTTTCGGCCCGGACTGGCCGGCGGCCACGCATAGAATCCACAGCGATACCCCAGAGCTTGTCCACTTGCTCGGCTTCCGTTCCGGCTAATCGCTCGGCGGCTTCTGCGCGGCGGATTTTCGGCATCCACACAAACGCAGCCCCTGCGATTGCTACAATAAGCATTATTCCGAACATGTATATATTATATCACACTCGCCATCAGCGCGAGTTTGTAATTGGCGTTTTGTTGGAGGATCTGGGTGCGGGCTGTTTCGAGGCCGGCGACTTTGTCCAGAATGTCTGGGTTTTTAGTTTTGGCAAAAGAGGCCCAGTAGAGTTTAGCGGCGAGGTCGAGAATCTCGGCCAGTCTGGCCCTGGTTTCTTTGGCCTCTTTGGCGGCCTTGTAGTTCAGGAGCCAGTTGATCTTCTCGATTGGCGGACCTTGGACTAGGATTTTGGCCGCACCGACTTTGCTCAGTGTGGCCGTGAAGTATCTTTTGTCGGTGGCTAGACGCCTGATTTCGCCGGGCAGGCCGGTGGCTAAAAAAAGGATCTGTTGTTTTTTAGCCACGTCGATTTTTGGCGCTAATTTGGCCAGTAATTCCGCCGACTGCTCCGCGCTGATTGGCCGGACCCGATACAGTTGGGCCCGGCTGCGGATAGTGGGCAATAGGCGCGAAATGTCTTCTGTGATGAACAAAAGGCCGATGTTTTTGTTCGGTTCTTCGAGCAATTTCAAAAAGGCATTGGCAGCGCTTTCGGTCATCTTTTCGGCCGATTCGATGACCACGGTTAGACGAGAGCGTTGCTTGTTGCGGCATAGTTCGCGCAAGTCACGCACTTGGTCGATCGAGATGGAGCCTTTTTCGGGGTCCGGCTGCAGCGAGAAGGTATTTTTGCCCTTTAGATCCTTGGCCACTTGGTCGATTCCGTAGCCTTTGGGCAGCACAATGATAGCAAAGTGGGTCTTGGTGACTAGTTTGGGCAATATTGTCAGGTCGTCAATCCACATATTCCGCGAATTCCTTTGGTGGTTTTGATTTGAAAGCTTTGCGCTCACCGCTGAGCAGGATGATTTCTAGTTCTGCGGCGTGCAGAAGTAGGCGATCTCCATGAACCTGCATAGCGATGCCGCCATAGGCTCCGTCGCCGACGATTGGGTGTCCGATATGGGCAAGGTGGACGCGGAGTTGATGAGTGCGGCCGGTTTTGGGCGTTAATTTGAGCAGGGAATAGCGGCCGTCGGGTGAAGTTTTGATAGCTTCGTATAGGGTTTCCGCCTCCTTGCCCTCGGGCGACACGATAAAGGTGGTCGGACGTTTGGCGTTACGGGCAATCGGCAGTCTGATCACGGCTTTGTCTTGTTTTAGGACTCCACTGACCACGGCGTGGTAGGTTTTTTTGGCTTTGCGCTCGGCAAATTGTTTTTGGAGTTTTTTGACGGCTGCAGGGTTTTTGCCGGCAATCAACACGCCGCTGGTGCCGCGGTCGAGCCGGTGAACGATGCCCAAGCGATTGCTATCGACCTCCTGAGACGCCGGTGTTTTACTATCCCATTTGCGCCGCACAAAGTCGGCCACGGTCGGTTCGGTGGTGGCTTCGCCCTTGGCGTGAGTTAGGACGCCGGCGGGTTTGTCAATCACTACCACGTCTTGGTCTTCGTAAATCACCGGGAAGTCGCGAGTTTCCGTGTTGGCCACTGGCCAATCAACGGAGATGTCGTCCGTTTTGCCGACCATCAGGCTGTTAGACGTAGCCACGGCGCCATTGACCTTTACTCGCCCGGCTTTGGTCAGGCGCTGGGCAGCGGATCGGTTCAGCTCGCCTGCAGCCCCTAGTTCAGCCGCATTGGCAGCCAAAAACACGTCCAGGCGCCACTTGCTAACTAACTCACGGGCCAGATAGATTTTTTTGCCCCGAAATCTATCTACGCCAATCAGCTTGAGCTCACCGATATTCGCAAAGGCTCCGCGCCGCACAAAGCCATCAAATGCCGCCGGGTCAACGGTAGCATCTTCTTCGAACAGGGCAAAGTATGGTTTACCCTCAAAACGAAAGGCCAGCAGAGTATTAGTCGGCTCTGGGTGAGAGACGGAAACTTTGGTGATTAGCGTATCGTCAATAATCTCTAGCTCCAGCTGGTTGAATTGCCAGAGCAGCCGCACGATGTCTTTTTTGGTGAATTTCATGCTCCTATTGTAGCATATCCACTAAAGTGCTATTATATATTGTATGAACCGGCAGGAAATTGACCAGATTAGCGAGGAACGGGCCAAAAACTTGTTTGGCAGTCCAGAGTTGGGCGCATTCGAGGTAGGCACTGCGCAGGGTTTGAAAGATATACATAACTACCTTTTTGAAGATCTGTATAGTTTTGCCGGGCAAGTGAGAGAGAAAGATATCAGCAAGGGCGGGTTTCGCTTTGCATCTTACTTGTACCTGCCCGAAAGTTTGGTAAAAATTGAGGTCATGCCGGAGCGGTCCTTTGAAGAGATTGTCGCAAAATATGTCGAGATGAATATCGCCCACCCGTTTATGGATGGCAATGGGCGCAGCACTCGACTTTGGCTAGATTTGATTCTTAGAAAGCGGCTGGGCATGGCGGTAGATTGGTCAAAAATCGATAAACCAGCGTATTTGAACGCTATGCAGCGCAGCCCTGTGAACGACCTAGAGATTCGCGAGTTGTTGCGCGGCGCGTTAACTGATAAGATCAACGACCGTGAGGTATTTATGAAAGGAATTGAGCAGTCGTATCGTTATGAAGAGCCGGATACGTATTGATGGCATAGTTATGTAAAATCCCCGACCAATACTTGGTCGGGGATTGTTTTGAAGGTACTTTGAAGATGCTTTTTTATTGTCCGTTCTGGATGATATACTCAATGCACTTCGCCAGGAGCCCATTTTGGACTCCGTAGATGTGCCTACATCCTTTTTTAGACGCGTGGGGGAGGGCGCTCAACTTGGTGGAGGCGTCCTCCACGACCTCCTGAATTTGACTAGTCGACGGCGACGAGTTCAGGAGGCTCGCGTAGTTCTGCAACACGAAAGCGCAGCATTCCGCCGCAACCCGTGTGTCACGATGGCTTTGAGGAACGCTAATCCCGTCCTTCTTTGCCTTTTCCAACACCTCAGCGAACGATTTTACCATTCGCGGATTGATCTCCGAGTTACTGATGTGCACTGTACTCAGTGCACATTGCAATGCCTTTGTCTTCATAATCTAGCTCTCCTTTTTTTGTTTTTGGTGCAAACCCCTTTCAGGGAATGGCTGGGGATATCGCGACACTATAATCTAGTGCGAATCATTAATTCCACTAATACATGGAATCCAAACTGTTATTGTGCAGAATCAAATCTCATTTCTGATCTCGATTTTGTGTTCCTTATATCACACCTGATTAAAAAAGTCAATACTTTTATGGTAGATTCAGGCTATATTGTCAAGTGCGACCGAGGCGGACTTGCACAAAAAGCGACAATATGCTACAATAAGAACATGTACCTTAATAATTAAGAGGAGGTTTTCCGCATGTCAGATTTACAAGCAGTCCCCACTATCGGAAGCGCCCAAGCGCCCGAAATCACTAACGACTTGATTAAACAAGACCCTCGGGTCGTAAGCGCCGTTTCGCAGATTTCTGCGATTTCGGATGAGCTTAAAGCCCTGTTCCGTGAACGAGGCCAGATCATCAACCAGATGATCTACGCACTCCTAACTGGAGAGCATGTTTTGATGACGGGAATCTACGGGAGCAGCAAATCTGCCCTCGGAAGGGCATTATTCGGTGCTATAACTGGGGCCGAAGTTTTTTCTCTGGCCCTGAACAAATCTACCAAAACTGATGCCGTATTTGGGGCAATCGACCTGAATCTTTACCGCGAGAAGTCGATACTGGTATGCAAGGCGGAGGGCTCGCTTCAGGAGGCGCAGTTTGCGCTGTTTGACGAATTCCTTGATGCGAACACGGCGCTGCTCAGATCACTAAACACTGCCCTAAACGAACGTATGTTTATTAACGGCGGGAATCAACAGGTGCAACTACCGTTGCACACGGCTTTTGCCGCTACCAACTTGGACTTGGCACAAGCCGTCAAGATGATTCCGGACCTAAACGCCGTGATCGACCGGTTTATGTTTAAGTCAATTTCGAGTTGGCTGGAGTCTTCCGAATCACGCATTGCCATGTATAAAAACGACGACCCGTCGCCCACGACTCAGGCTAAAATACCGCTTAAGGACTTGTTATACCTGTCTGACATCGTTATCAGGCAGAACCAGTACAAGAACGCGCCCGACTCGTTGTTCATGTTGTATGATGAGATAATGTCGGAGTTCCGCAGAGCTGTAGCCGGTGAGACAAAGACGCCACCGTCTGACCGCTTTTACAAGAAGCTGCTGAAGGTTCCCGAGGCCGCGGCGTTACTCCACGGCCGCTTTGACGTGATTCCCGACGACTTTTTGACCTGCGCCACTGCGCTTTGCGTGGACGGCAACCCCAAATATGCCGATCTGTTTCTGGAGATTGCTCGGCCAAAGGTCGAGGAGGCGATGAAGGTGATGGAGATAGAGCAACAGATTATTCCAGACGTTGCTATCTTAGAAATAATCGAAAACTACCAATCCCAAATCCCAACCGACTTTGAGACTCTGAATGACCCCAAAGACGTCCTTGAAGCCCTCAGGAAACTGCGTGAGTTGCACGTCAAATCGATGTCGATAGAGCCGTCCACGGCAACTGGTGACGAGAAAAAAGGGCAGCTGATCAGCGATATTTTGACCGCAATTAACTTGGCAGACGCCCACTACAAATCGTTCTTGCATGATTCCTAAGGAGGTGCGAAATGAGCATTGCATTGATTGTTTCGACACTTCTCGGGCTCGGTGTTATCAGCGTGGGCGTGGCCCGAGCTCTAATCAAGAGGTTCCGGAGGAAAGCAGGGACGGGGGGCGATATCCCAGAAGACCCGTACGAAGATCTATTTGAGGAGCTGGAGCAAGAAGGTCTTGAACCAGTGGACGAGGGTTCGTCTGGCGAGGCTGGCGACAGGCACGATGGAGAGTTTATTCGGCGCGAACGATTAGTCCGCGACATTCTAAACTCTAATGACCTTTTGGCGAGCGAGTTGCTCAAACGTACTGGCCATGCTGGAGTCGGAAAATACACGGCTCTCAAGAACGAAGAAGTGTTGGCCGCCATAGTTAGAGCAACATATGCAGATTATCCGCATATGCTCGACATTCTACATGTTGCCAGCACCCAAACTGATATCAATTTCTCTGAGATCAGTAGTAAAGATGCCGAAGCCGCCAATTTAACAGTTTCCGAGTACCCAACGGATAGACTCGACTACCGCCCGATTGAGTCGCTGGACGAGTTGCCTTTGGTTTCGCCAGAAGATCTGGTGCTGGATGACAAGCTGGCTGAATTACGGTTGCTCCAGGGCGATTTAATGGTTGTCGAGTACTACCGCCCAAAAGAAAAAACTCAACGCATACTCGTGACGGTAGTTGACGCGAGCGGCTCGATGGAGGAATTGCTACGCGATCTTCCGCGGCATGTCTGGGCGCGAGGGGTCCTGATTAACCTGTTGCTGACCGCACTCGAAGAAGATGTGCGGTATGTCGTGCGCTACTTTACGGATACGCCAAGCGAAAGAATCTTCGTTAACAGCGAGGACGATGCCCGGGAGATGATCGCAGAAGTGGTCAAACACGGGTATGCCGCTGGTGGCACGTCTATCAAAAAAGCTCTGCGGGCGGCCGTGAAAGATATTGCCGAACTCAGGCAGACTATACCCGGAGCTGCCGATATCTTGCTGATATCCGACGGCGAGGACAGTCTGGAAACCCGCGATCTAACCAGAATCATTCCCAAAGATGTCAACCTGCATGTCGCATGCATTGCGCTGACCAATAATGTGTTGAAAAAGCGCGCGAAGACCTATTACGAGATTCAGTAAAGGAGGTCCGTTAAATGGATTTTGGTGATTTCCGCTCGAATAAGCATGGCGACCTCGGCTCAGCAGTCAAGCAAACGAAGGGAGCAAGTAGGTTCCGACCAAATTCGCTGCTGCCGCCAGGATCGAATGCGCAGTTTACGCCAGAAGATATGAATAGTGCGGATGCCGGAGAGGCTATTCCCGCGGCTCGGGCCCAGCCACCGTCATCCCCGCCACCCGAGTTTGACAGTTTGGATCTATCAAAAATCACCGCGGACGATGTTTTGGCACTGGCGCAGCATCTGCTTGACAACTTCGACTTGACTTCTGAATCTCGGATAGTCGCCGCCCAAATAGAGGCAGCGCTAAAGGAAAAGAAGGCTTTCGAGCTATTGGCCCAACAAAACCCGGATAAGAAAGAGTTGCAAAAACCGTACCACGCCGCAGTATTTGCAGATACGCTCTTGCGGATTGTAGCTGCTTATCGGCCTTTGTTTAATCTTGTCAGCGCGCCTCGAACCTCATCGTTCGCAATCGGTATGCGCGCCAGGCAGATTCACGCCGAAATGCAGAAAAAGGAACTCGCTCCTCTGCAACAATATCGCTCTCGTCTGCTAGAAATTGCCAACGAGAAAAGCACCTTTACCCTTGATGCCCGCACAGATCTTAAAATCTTGGATTTGGAGCATCCGGAAAAGCCGCCATTTTAGCGGCTTTTTTAACGCCTAGATGGAACCCTTGCATTTGGGCTTCAGATGGGATAAAATGGATGGGTAAATGGCAAAGAAAACAGATAATTACGATAGTTCACAGATTCAGGTCTTGGAGGGCTTGGAGCCGGTGCGCAAGCGGCCGGGCATGTATATTGGCTCGACTGGGTTTGACGGCTTGCACCACTTGGTTAAGGAAATAGCGGATAACTCCATAGACGAGGCGATTGCTGGGTTTGCGACTACGGTTGACGTATCGGTTTTGGCCGATGGTGGCGTTAAGGTGACTGATGACGGCCGGGGTATTCCGGTGGATATTCACCCCAAAACGGGCAAAAGCACGCTGGAGACGGTTTTGACTGTGCTGCACGCCGGCGGTAAGTTCGGCGGAGGTGGGTATAAGGTGTCTTCGGGATTGCACGGCGTGGGCTCATCTGTGGTGAACGCCCTGAGCACCCGAATGGTGGCCGAAGTGCGCAAGGATGGCAAGATCTACCGGCAGGAGTACCACGAGGGCGTGCCGCAGGGCAAAGTGGAAGTCGCCGGTAAAACTGGCGCGAGTGACACCGGGACTAGCATTACTTTCTATCCCGACCCGACGATTTTTAAGGAAACAGTTGAATTTGATTTTGAATGGATAGTGAATTACCTGCGACATCAGGCTTACTTGACCAAAGGGTTAAAAACTAATGTATTTGACGAACGAACGAACGCTCGTCAGTCATTCTACTTCGACGGGGGCATTAAGAGCTATATCAAGCGGCTGAACATCGGCAAAGACGTGTTGGACGACGACATTTTCTATGTAGAGAAACAGATTGGCGATTCGGTGGTGGAGGTTGCCTTGCAGTATAACGACACCTATGTGGAAACGCTAAAACCTTTTGCGAACAACGTTTTGACCCCAGATGGTGGTATGCATGTGGTGGGTTTTCGCACGGCGTTGAACCGGGTGATAAATAACTACGCCCGGAAAACTGGGCTGCTCAAAGAGAAAGAGGAATCGCTAACGGCGGATGACGTAAAGGAGGGTTTGGCGACGGTCATATCGGTTAAGCTGCCCGATCCGCAGTTTGAGGGGCAGACCAAGAATAAACTGGGCAACCCAGAGGTGCGGGGTTATGTGGACAAAGTGATGAGCGAGTATTTTGCCTATTATCTGGAAGAGAACCCGACGGTAGCCAAGAAGATTGTGGGCAAGGTAATTTTGGCGGCACGGGCCCGCAAAGCGGCACGGGCGGCGCGCGATAGTGTGATTCGCAAGGGCGCTTTTGAGGGGTTGAATCTGCCCAGCAAGCTAGCGGACTGCTCGTCCAAGGATGCGACAATTAGCGAACTGTTTATTGTGGAGGGTAATTCCGCAGCTGGCTCGGCCAAGGAGGGACGCGACTCCAAGATTCAGGCGGTTCTGCCGCTGCGCGGTAAGGTCTTGAACACCGAGCGGGCGCGGCTGGACAAGATGTTTGCCAATAAGGAAATCGTGTCGCTAATTAAGGGCTTAGGTACTGGCATTGGTGAGCAATTTGATATTAACGGCCTGCGGTATTATAAAATCATCTTTATGACAGATGCCGACGTGGACGGCTCACATATTTCCACACTGCTACTAACGTTCTTTTTCCGCTACATGCCAGAGGTGGTCAAAGGTGGGCATGTGTATCTGGCCAAGCCGCCACTGTTCGGGCTGATTAAAGGCACAGGGAGCTCGCGCAAGATTGACTATATATATGATGAAGAGGCTCTGGAAAAGACTCTTAATGAAAAAATTGCCGAACGAAAAGCGGGCGGGGCAAAGATTGACGAAACGCAGGAGCGATTCAAACAGGCGGGGTATTCGTTCCAGCAGCGGTTCAAGGGTTTGGGCGAAATGGATGCCACCGAGCTTTGGGAAACAACCATGAACCCAGAGGACCGGATTTTGACTAGGGTGAATATAGAGGATGCCGAAAAGGCCGATGCGATTTTTACTAAGCTGATGGGCGATGAGGTCGAATTGCGCAAAAACTTTATCCAGGCCCGCGCCAAGACAGTTGACCTGGATGATTTGGATTTTTAGAAAAGGAATGATATGAAACCAGAAGACTTAGAGGCAAAGAACCGAGTAGAAGACGCAAAGGCTGAGATGGCGGCGGCAGAGGCATTGGCGGGCGAGGTGATGGGGGGTGTGGATGAGATTGAACCGGCCGAGAAGGGTATCGAAAAACGCACCGTGGAAGATGTGATGGAAGATAGCTTCCTGCGGTATTCGATGAGCGTGATTATTGACCGGGCTCTGCCGGATGTGCGGGATGGCCTCAAGCCGGTGCATCGGCGGATCTTGTATGCTATGGAAGAAAACGGGTGGAAAGCTCCGAGCAAGACGGTGAAGTCGGCGAATATCGTGGGCCGCGTGATGGGTGAGTATCACCCCCACGGCGACAGCTCGATTTACGACGCGATGGCTCGCTTGGCACAGCCGTGGAATATGCGCTACACACTGGTGGAAGGCCAAGGCAACTTTGGCTCGATGGACGGCGACGAGCCAGCGGCTAGCCGCTACACGGAAGCCCGAATGGATAAGATGGGCAGTGTTCTGCTGTATGACATCGAAAAAGAGACTGTAGATTTTCGCGATAACTACGACGGATCTAAGCAGGAGCCGGTAGTGTTGCCGGCAGCGGTGCCGAATCTGCTCCTGAACGGGCAGATGGGTATTGCGGTGGGTATGGCCACCAATATTCCGCCGCATAATTTAACGGAAGTGATTGATGCAACGGTGGCGCAGATTGATAATCCGGATATTCAGTTGAATGAGTTGATGAAGCACGTAAAAGGGCCGGATTTTCCGACTGGCGCCGAAGTTTACGGCGGCGCGCCAATGAAGCAAGCCTATGCGACTGGGCGGGGTTCGGTGGTGATTAGGGCAGTTGCGAATATCGAGGAAGATAAAAAGGGTAAGGCAAAGATTGTTATTACAGAGGTGCCATATGGTATGAGCAAGGAAGCCTTTATCGAAAAAGTTCGCGAGTTGGTGCTGGCTAAGAGGATTGGCTCGATTGCTGATGCGCGCGATGAATCGGCGCGGGGCAAGGTGCGGGTGGTGGTGGAACTGAAAAAAGACGCTTTCCCTAAGAAGATTCTCAACCAACTGTATAAAATGACCGAGCTGCAAACGGCATTTCACTACAATATGTTAGCGCTGGTCAACGGGATTCAGCCGAAGATTTTGGGGCTAAAGGAGATTTTGACGGAGTTTATTACCCACCGACAAAAGGTGATTCGGCGGCGGACAGAGTTTGAACTGCGCAAAGCGCGGGAGCGCGCGCATATTTTGGAGGGCTACAAGATTGCGCTGGACCACATTGACGAGGTGATCGCAACCATTCGGGCCAGCAAGACTACCGAAGAGGCGGAAACCAATCTGCGGGCCAAGTTCCAACTGAGCGAGATTCAGGCCAAGGCGATTCTGGCCATGCAACTGCGCCGATTGACTGGCTTGGAGCGGGAGGCGATTGAGAATGAGTTGAACGAATTGATTAAATTGATTGGTAAATTGGAGGGGATTCTGGCCGACGAGCAGCTGATTCTGGATTTGATTAAGTCCGAGCTGTTGGAGCTGCGGGAAAAATATGGCGACAAGCGGCGCTCGAAGATTTTTAATCACGAATTGGGCAAGATGAGCGACGAAGAATTAGTGCCGGAAGAGGAAAGTGTAGTGCTTTTGACGACCGAAAACTATATTAAGCGGGCTTCGACCTCTGACTTTAAGAAACAAAAGCGGGGCGGCGTGGGCAAACGGGGCATGAGCACCAAAGAAGAGGACGTGATTTCGCAGATTATAACTACAAATTCGCATGATTTCTTGCTATTCTTTACATCGGCCGGGCGGATTTTCCGCCTGAAAGCCTATGAAGTGCCGGCGGCCAGCTTGAGTTCAAAGGGCGTGGCGGCAGTAAACCTGCTCAGCTTGCACCCAGACGAAAAGATTACCTCGATAATTAAGCAGGCGGCCGATGCTAGCAGTGATGGCTTCCTGTTTATGGCAACCAAAAAGGGAACGATTAAAAAGACCCCGCTAAAGGACTACGAAAACATCCGGACGAATGGTATGATTACGATCAAGCTGGACAAAGGCGATGAGTTGCGCTGGGTGAAGGGGACAAACGGCGACAATGACATAATCATTTCTACTTCTGCCGGGCAGGCCACTAGGTTTAACGAGAGCGATGTGCGAGCCATGGGGCGGACGGCGATGGGAGTGCGGGGGATTCGCCTGCGGCCGAATGATACAGTGGTCGGTATGGACGTAGTGACGGACAAGGATCAGAAGTTGATTGTATTGAGCAGGAATGGTTACGGCAAGATTACCAAGGCAGCCGGGGTGCCGGCGCATAAGCGGGGCGGCGTTGGGGTGAAAGTTGCGGCGGTGACGAATAAGACTGGGCCTTTGATTGCGGTGAATACGCTGGACCACGATGCGCGGGAGTTTATTGTAGTGTCAGCCGGCGGGCAAACCATCCGAACGGCGCTAAAGGATGTACCGGTGCTGAACCGGGCCACGCAGGGTGTGCGGATTATGCGGTTGGCCGAAGGCGACACGGCCGCTTCGCTGGGGATTATCCCGGAAGCCACGCCAGAGGTGGGGGATGTGGATGGCAGCTTATAGATACTTGGGTGCGGTGGTCTTGGCTTGGCTGGTGGTTTTTGCTATCAAGTCTGGCGTAGCCTCGGTTAAAGCTCGGCGACTGGTGCTTGACCTGGGCGACGGCGGCTTTCCCAGCGGCCACGCGGCATTGACGGCATCGGTGGCTACGATGATCGGCTTGGTTGACGGGGTGTGTTCGCCACTGTTTGCCTTGGCGGCGGTGTTATTTTTGATTGTGTTCAATGACGCAATTCGCACCAGGTTTTCTGTTGGCGAACAGGGGGCAGCTTTGAAGTCGCTCATCTCTGAACAAAAATCCGCTGTACGGCCGCCGCGAATCACCCGTGGCCACACCTTGCCAGAGGCTCTGGCCGGGGCTGTTCTTGGCGCGATTGTGGCAGTGGCGGTCTTTTTCGCAACAAAGTAGGGTTAATTGCAAAAAAGTGTTGACAGGTCATGCTGGGGTGTGCTATACTGCAGTTAAGGCTGGGGAGTACTTTGATAAACTGTTTGTTTTTGCAGGACGGATCGTAAGTACGCCGTGGCCTGGCCTGCCTCCTTTCTATGTGCCACTCGTCGTTTGCGATAGTTATATGGCGTAAGCGTGAGAGCTGTCGTTATTTGCAATTCTCTATCGCTGTTGTCGCGTTGTTTTTTACAGTAATCCTGTCATGCGGGCTCGGAAGCCCGTCCACCTACTGCAGAGGAGGTCCATATGATGGCAACAAAAGTATTGGCGGTTCTTATGGTACTTGTCGTTTTGACGTCGGGCGCGACCAATGTGTACGCTATCGTTCCGCCGAATGGTGCGGTTGAACATGTGCGATCATTGTCGCTAAACGCCCAGAGGCGTCGGAGAGCAAAACTCACTGGCCAAGCCGGGAAACTGATGCAGACATGTCACTATCCAGCGGGAGCAAATGCTCGGACTCGTTCCATGCTCCGGCCTAAGATGCCGCCATACAAGGTTCGGGCAGAGCCCGTCACTACAAGGTGTTAGCAACACCTAGCGCTCCCTTCGATAGGATGAGCGCAATTGTCTTTTCCATGAAGCTGTCCTCTTTTAGCAAGACCATTGCAGGGCAAAAACAGGCGGAGTAGGTTTCTACGCCCTCGAGTTTTCTCGAGCAGTGCAAACGATATCTTATTCGGACCCCTGTGGCAACCAGCCATGGGGGTGTTTCTTGCCTAAAATGAACTTTCTTGCAAAAAAGTGTTGACAATATTAGTTGGTGTGTGATAGTATGTTGGTAAGGGTTGGCGTACTTGAAAATCTAGTGGGGTTGTCTTTTTTATCATGCGGATACCTCCTTACATCCGAACTTTGCAAATTATGCCAATGCCGTGGCTGTGTATGCGGCATCGTCGTTGTGGGTACGCCATCCACGCCCTTGTGTAGCAACGGCCAGTCAACTGCGATTGCAGGCTTGCGATTTGCTGCAAGCCCTTTGAAGCTCTTGTTGTTTCTGTACGAAAGGAGAAGTATGAAGAGATTCAATCTACTCCAGCCCAGCGCGTTAGTGTTGCTGATGTTGGTCCTTATCTCTACCGTCATACTGAATGGTCTCGGCGCTGTAACGGGCGCTGGAGAGTGGATGGTTCGTCCTACGAGAAGGATAATCGGGCCAGTCCACGAGAGCCGCTCTTATGACCATAAGGCACCGACTCACCGCAATACCGCAAAACCGGATCCGACTACTATGTTGCCTGCCGCACATAGTTCCGGCATCCCGCGTTGGGCGCTAGACCGCGAACACGGCTAGCTCCCGCCGGCAGGTCGGCGGGGGTTCGAACTGAGAACCGAGCCCTCGCCGAAAGCCGGCGACCACAAGTTCCACTTGGCGTTTCGCCGAGTGTGCAGCACTTTACGATTAGGCCCCATACGGGGCCTTTTCTCTCGACCGCAACTCGGCAAAAACCCGCAACTGATAGTTGCGGGTTCTCTATTACGGCCGAGGTTTATTGCTTGTTCTCGTCTTTGTGGCCCCAAGATTCCTTGACTTCATGGAACTTGTTTTCGGCTGCGTCTTTGACGTCACCGGCTTTGTCGGCTACGGCGCCGCCAGCATCCTTGGCTTTATCGGCAACAGCTTCACCGCCTTCGTGAATTTTTTCTCCGGCGTCCTTGGCCATGTCCTCAACTTTGTTCTTTGCGTTTTCGAAAAATCCCATTGGTTTTTCTCCTTTTTATTTTATTTAGTATTGTGGTTATATTATAGCACATAGAAACTATCGGGCGATAGTCTATTTGGAAATCATGTTGTTTTCCACAGGTGACGGCTTAATTGCCGCGAGAATCGGGTGGTAATACGGCCAGCATTTTTCGCACTAATCCTGGGTTCTCTATGATGCTTTAAAAATGTCTAATTCTGGTCGGGGTTGTTAGCTCAGGTTATAACTGAACACGTTATAAATTAAGCCACTAACGTCTGTTGACGCTTTTGATGTCTTGCAGCTCAAACCGATGT
>QMCD01002782.1_pt1 | contig 18993 bp, 13 predicted proteins | sample 1821841 | NCBI WGS metagenome assembly QMCD01 (sample SAMN01991225, study PRJNA193472) | Termite gut metagenome, whole genome shotgun sequencing project. | isolation source: worker | host: Macrotermes natalensis
GAGCATAACAGGGGGAAGAGGCATAACAGGGGACGTCCCCTGTTATGCCTCTTCCCCCTGTTATGCTCCCCTGTTACTCCCGTTATTTCGCGTCTTAACATCATCTTAATGCTACCCCCAAAACCTTAATCCCTATTTAATGCGCACCCCTCTAAATTGAAAACTAACAAAACGCAGTAAGGCTACGGCAGGCATCAGGAACCGCGCACGCTTACTGCAAAACATCGAGTTAGAAATGGGGTACAAAAAATGAAAGGTTACATTAAGAAAGTTTCGACAGCGGTAGTGGCGGCCATGATGACTGTGAGCCTGCTTCCCACCGTAGCATTCGGAGAAGTTACATCACTTCCGGATGACACATCTGAGCGCGTGCTCAACATCTACAAGTACTCGCCAACAGCTACAGGCGACGTGGAGGGCGACGGCACAGAAAACGGCAACATTGCAAGTGAGAGAATTCCGCTGGAGAACGTTCAGTTTGATATCTATGACGTTCCCGACGGGCAAAGCACATCCAGAACGCCAAGTACAGAAGAGATAAACGCTATCCAAACAAGTGAAAACCTAGAGGCAACTGTTACAACAGATGAAAGTGGGCTTGCCTCATACTCATTTGGTGTAGGTTCAGAAAATGACGGCATCTATATGGTTGTTGAGCAGCCTAACCCTGCAATAGTTGAGACTGTCGATCCATTTTACGTAAACATCCCGCTTACCTCTCCGGACGAAGACGCTTGGCTTTACACAGTTAACGTCTATCCCAAAAACGACGTAGTGGCAGGACCCGGCGTAGACAAAGACGTTAATACTGTAGGAAATGACTCGGCAACAAATGACATTCGCGACATCCAAACTTGGATCATTCGCGGCGCCTTATTATGTAAGTTTCATTTACTTACATTTTAATGAGATTATGCGAAAAACTATTCTTTTGTGGATAACCTCGCCTCTGCGCTGAACTACGTGGGTGACCTTAGAGTAAAACTGTATGACAAAAGCGGCAAGGAAACTGAGCTTGATTATTCCTACTATTCAACCGAGGGTACTACTGCAGAATCCAACGTCGCCGGTGGCAGCCTTGTGGTATCGCTTACAAACGAAGGCATGAAGTTCATCTCGGAAAACCTTGGTTCAGGTTCAGAGGAACCGGAAATCCGCGTGTACTTTGATACCGTTATCAACGAATCAGCCATACTGGGCACAGATATTTACAATTATGTAGGACTCGATTACACCAACTCTGCAAACAAAACTTATGAAACCTCATATGTCGACGAACAAGAAGCACCTGAAGTACATACCGGCGGCATCATGATTGACAAGTTCCAAACCGGTGCACGCTCAACAAAGCTTGAAGGCGCAACTTTTAAGATCGCTCGTGATGCCAATGACGAAGACCGTAATCTAGGCTATGCGGAAAATCTCAAAGTTGGCGGCGATGACAAGAGCGTTGTATATGTTGACTTTTATAATACCGAGCTTATGGACGGTACCGCAGTCGAAGAGGTCATAACCGATGCAGACGGTAAAGCAGTTATCAGCGGTCTTGCTTACGGCACCTACTATTTAGTTGAGCTAAAGGCTCCGGACGGCTACAACCTACTAAGCGCCCCCGTTGTTATCAACATCAATGACACCAGTCATTTGGCAGGCAACGAAGTCTTGGTAGACAACAGCGCCAAGTTTGTGCTCCCCGTAACAGGTGGCGAAGGCACGATACTCTTTACCTTGGCCGGAGCTTTGCTGATAGGTGCTTCACTAACACTGATCCTCTACTTTGGAATAAGAAAGTCTGTACGCAAGTAACAAATCACAACCACCTTTTACCTTCTCCTCTGTACCCCCTGTCACCCGGGCTGAAGATGAAACTCTCTTCTTCTCACCCCCCCCACTTCCTGATTGAGAGTTTATCAGCCCGGGATGACAGCAGGGACAGATTTGTGATTAAGGAGCAAACGATGAAACGCGTGATCCTCATAGTGATAGTTTTGCTGGTAGGCATCTGTTTGATCTCCTATCCGTTTGTGAGCAACTATCTGATAGAGCTGGACGGCTCGCGTGCGATTCAAGAGTTCAATACGCAACTTGAGGATCAGAGTGCTGAGCAAAGTGCCCAAGATCGCAAGCTGGCTCAGGACTACAACGCCGCACTTACCGGCTCCGCGCTCACAGACCCTTTTGTACCGGGCAGCGGTTATGCTCAGCCCCAAAACTATGACGAGATCCTCAACTACTCCAACCACATGATGGGTTATATCGAGATTCCTACTATTGATGTGTACCTGCCAATCTATCACGGCACATCAGAAGAAACGCTCGCAAAAGGGATAGGGCATATGAGCCAAACGGCGTTTCCCATTGGCGGCCTTGGCAATCATAGTGTGCTTACCGGACACTCGGCACTTGCTGAGGCTAAGCTGTTTAGTGATCTGGATAAGCTTGTCCGGGGCGATAAGTTTTTTATTCATATACTTGGGCAGACCCTTGCTTATCAGGTTGGTCAAATAGACATCGTGCTGCCCGAAGAAACGCAAGGCATGTTGCCTCAAGCCGGCAAAGACTACGTGACACTCGTTACTTGTACACCGTATGCAGTTAATACGCATCGGTTATTGGTGAGAGGGGAGCAGGTTCCCTTTGTTCAATCAGAGTATGAAACTGCTACAGAGCAAGGAGCACAAGGAATGTCATTTGCCGGAGTTGATACGCGTGCGGTTTTGATAGGTTTGGCAGCGGCAGTTGTGATAGTTGGCGCAGTTAACGTGGTTTTGTTTGTGCGTCGCAAAAAGAAACAAGTAGCTCTGGCTCCAATAGTACGTTATGTATCAAGCGATAAATATGAGGAGTTGCCATGAATGAGCAATCAAAGGGGAAAGGACGAAAAAAACTACTTGTTGCTCTAATAGCTGCGGTGCTATTGGTTATAGGAATTGGTGTGATCGTACTTCCGTATGCGCAACAAGCAATATTTGATTGGCAAGTTGAGCAAGACTACAAGCGCTTTATGACAGAAATCTCGCGTGATGGTCTTGAAGATGATGCACAAAACATGCCCTATGCAGAGCTTTACGAAAAGATACAAGCCTACAACAAGCAACTCTATGCTGAGGGGCAAGCAAAGCTCATAGACCAAGCATCTTATGAACAACCCAGCTTCAATTTAAGCGAATACGGATTTGCAGAAAACATAATCGGCTACATTAAGATTCCCAAGATAGATGCCACTTTGCCAATTTATCTGGGAGCCAGTCAGGCAAATATGGAAAAAGGCGCGACCCACCTAAGCCAGACCTCGCTACCAATAGGCGGCATAAACACCAATAGCGTCATCTGTGCTCACAGAAACTACTACGGTGCCGAACTCTTTACACGACTACCGGAGCTTACAGCAGGTGACGAGGTAATAATCACCAATCTCTGGCAAACCATAACCTATGAGGTGACGACAACCAACACAATACAAGCAAACGACGTAGACAGTATAAAGATCCAAGAAGACCAAGACTTGCTCTCACTTTTTACCTGCTACTATTCAGGCGACAGAAAAGACCGCCTGGTAGCCTACTGCCAGCGAGTGGATTAGCGTAGGAAAAGTGTGGCGCGAACTAAAGGCTCGCTTCTAAGACAGCCAAACTTGGTTATCTTAGGAGCGAGTCTTTACTTGCGCCACACTTTCGCAAGCAAGCATGTCATCCTTGCCTTTTTGAAGAAAAGCTATAAAATGCTAAAGAAGACTAAAGAAGACTAAAAGAGACTAAAAGATGTTAAACGTGGCTATAAAAAATGAGGTCAAGCAGTGGTCATTCAAAAAAATCCATTTACGCCCACCTTTGGAAGTGAGCCGCTTTTCCTTGCGGGCAGAGAACAACTTTTAGAAGAAATTCTTGGAGGTCTGGAAAATGGGCCGGGTGACCCAAACAGAACCAGTATTTTGGTTGGCTCAAGAGGTAGCGGGAAAACTGTTCTGTTGACAAAGATAGCCGATGAAGCCATGCAGCTAGGGTGGATTACTGCAAGTGTAACAGCTGAGCCTGACATGTTGAATAAAGTTCTTGAGCAGGTGGAGTATCGTGGAAAGGAATTTCTTCCTCCCAAGGCAAAAAGAAAGCTCTCGGAATTGCATGTTCTTGATGTAGGTTTCAGTGTGCAGCATAGCGAAGAGCGACAGCCAAGCTGGCGACTACAAATGACTCGCTATTTAGAACTCCTGGCAGAGAATCAAGTAGGCTTGCTCATCACCGTTGACGAAATTGATGCGAAGCAACCAGAAATGGTGAAATTGGTCGCAGACTTTCAGCACTTTATTAGAGAGAAGCGAGAGGCAGCGTTCGTTATGGCCGGTCTGCCGGGGAAGACATTGCAAATGTTTCATGACAAAAGCATTTCTTTTGTAAGGCGTTCCTTTCAGCATAAACTTGATGCAGTCAGCAAGGCGGATGTTAAAACTGCGATCAAAAAGACGATAGAGTCTTCAGGAAGAAAGATCACTGCGGAGGCTCTGGATATTGCAGCCCAATACACCAGAGGTTTTCCATTCTTGATACAGCTTGTTGGCTATCATACATGGCGTCAGTCTCCAAAAGTCAAGACCATCACTCTTGCTGATGTAGAGCAAGGAATTGAAAGTTCTGAAGAATATATGGATAGGATGATACTGGATACTACGGTGAGCGAACTTTCAGAAGGGGATATGGCGTTTCTTTTTGCTATGCTTCCCGATGAGGCTGTAAGCAGAATGAGTGATATTTCAGCGAGACTGGGTAAAACTACAAAACATGCTGCCCAATATCGTTTGCGTCTTATTAAGCAGGGAATAATAGAGGAATACGGTCGTGGTAAAGTTCAGTTTACTTTACCGCTGCTAAGAGAGTATTTAAAGAAGAACTACGGCGAGAAGACAGAGCTATAACGAAACGTCGGTTTATAAATCCTTTGGCTAAAAAATTAAAGATTGGTAACTTAAAAATAGTGTATCTGTCTTTGCATATACACTATTTTTAAATATCTGACAAAAACTGACGGGAAAGTACGATCTTGCTGTCAACTTTAAAGCATTTAATACGGCTTTTAAATGTGTAGTTATGTGGATGTGCCCCTAAGTCGTACTTTCTCGTGATTTTTTGTCAATATCTTCATACACTGTCACTGAGCCAAGTAATTAACCTATAACTTACATAGTTTGATAGTTTTGGGATTTATTATTGGACTCAACGTTTGCACACAGAGTGAATTTCGATGTCAACACTAATCTTGCAATGTCCCCATTGGGTGTAAAATGGGATTCAGAATGCGAATGAAAAGCTGAAAGAAGAGGTAGAATCATGGCAGAGTCCAGACTTAGCGTTAGGGTAAATGCCGATACGAAGCAGCAAGCAGAAGCAGTGTTTGAGCAACTGGGGCTTAGTTTGAGCGCGGGTGTAAACGTTTATCTAACAAGAGTCGCTAAACTGCAAAAGATACCGTTTGATCTTAGCGTTGATGATCATAGAACAAAAGACGAAACAGACATTATCGCATCAATGAAAGCAATGGAGCTTGATGCACAGACTGCCGTTGATTCAGAGATCGCGAAGCTTAAATCAAATGAAATTCCAATAGCACTTTATGATGCAAAAAAGAAAAAAGCAAATCTAATTTAAGCGCAAATCCCATCTTTACATAATCTTAATGCCAGCGTTAACACCTTAACGCCTATTTAATGCTAGCCCTAATACGATTAGCTCACCGGATTTATTAGGGAATCGGCACTTCCTTGGGTTTTCGGGGTACATATTTAGACATTAGGAAGAAAGGTTAGTTGGGGTGATCTTCATGGCAACAAGACAAAAAGCAACAATTAAGAGCAAGCTGAGATCGGTCTTCATGATATTGATGGTGCTGCTTATCCTCATTAACGTGAGCCCGTTCTATATGATTGCGACAAACAACATCTCTATTGTTAGTGCGCAAGAGACAAGCGCAGGTGAGAGCACGGGAGAAGGTGAAGAGGTTTCGGGAGAGGATCCCGTAGTTGACAACGGCGTTACTGCCGGAGTAGAGGCCGAAGCAGAAATCGGTGTAGATACAGATGCTCCCAATCCCACCTCAGAAAGTGGAGAAGGTGCGAGCGCTAGTGAAGGAGAGTCAGCAAATTCCAATGCTACTGATGAAAATGCTCCTGAAGCAAACTCGCCGGAGGGCGATGCAGCTGAATCCGATAGCGCACAGGCCTATGATGGTGAAACAGGCACAGAGCCGCAATTAACTGAAACCGGCGAAGAGCCTGAAGCGGCTGAGCCAGACGCAGACAAAACCGAAGCGGCTGATACAAGTGCAGAGCCGGAAGCGACTGAGCCAGACGCCAACAATACTGAAGCAACTGAAACTAGTGCAGAGCCGGAAGTAGCCGAGACCGGCACGGAGCCGGAAGCGGCCGAGAACGGCGATGAGCCAGTGGCTGCTGAAACCGGCGATGAGCCGGTGGCTGCTGAAAGCGCTGAAGAACCTGAAGCGGCTGAATCAGATGTCGATAAACCGGGAACCGCAGCGGGCGATACCGCGTTTCCTCCGCTTGAGGCCGAAAACGACCAGGCATACGTTACCGGCATCAAAGTTACAGAAATCGTGGACGGCACATCTCCTTGGGATAGCGAGCAAAAAGCCGGTAACGACACCGGTGCCAACAACAAGATCGTGCGCTCTTTTGACTCGGTGAGCTACAAGGTCTCAGTTGGCATGGCAGCAAACGATGGCTTTGGACCTTTCGGTGCCGCACACGTGCGCATGGAGTTTGTGCTTCCCGTGGCAAGTGACGTTGCCGAGTTTGACACCGCCGCTATGGGTTGGATGGATGAAAGTGCGGGATACAAGTGGTCGGTAACCACCGAGACCAGAACCATCAACGGCGTGGCAACTGCGTGTCAGGTGCTCAACTGCTACAACTATCTCTACAACGAGACCGACACGGTAATCCCCGGTGAGTTTTCGCAAAACGTTGTTGTAAAGGTTAAGGCTGCTGCTAACGGTCAGGTGATTCAACCGCAGTTTACAGCGGGAATGGAGTGCTGCGACTGGAGTGAAGTTTTTTGCGAGGAGCACCAGCAACAGGAGAAGTGGACGACCACGGGCGACCCGGTCGTGGTGACTGCTGCACCGAAGTATAACGTGTCTCTAAAGCTGTCAGGCGAGGCAAACACGATGTGGAAAGGTGCCAATGATTACAATACGGGCAACACAACAGGTGATTATCTAGCTGCTAATTATGGCATTGGAAGTGTTTACGGAAGGACATATGCTTACGGCGTAACCATTATGCTCTACAACGACAATGCCAGCAAAGGAATGAAGGGTATTGAGCTTCCAAAAGGACCTATTACCTTTGATTTGACACTATCATCTTCCTATAATCCCGATGAAAAAGGAAAACCGGATGTTGATGTTAGCAATGAGTATGCTCCACTGTTATGGGGATATGGACCATCACTTTCCTCCAAAACCACCTCTGATGGAAGACAGACTTTGGGAACAAGGGGAATGCCGACTGGCGGAGCCCCTTATGCAAACGCAACAGATTCCGCCAATGCTTATGAGCAATCATGTTACGACAGTGGCGACTGGAAAGCAGAACAAGATGACAACACCATATCTGTTACCGTGTCCAACTATGAAATAAACACGGAAAGGTTTCCGGATAGATTTATTTATGAATCATTTCAAAACGCCACATATGGAAAAGCTAATGTAGGAATGTTTTCAGCTGGAGAGATTTGGATTCAACAACCTTTTAACAAGATTAATTCTACAAACACAAGCACCATTTACGATGTGGTAAATGACTATGGCTCCGGTACTTTTACATTAACTGTTGACACCAAAAATCTCTCAGCAACCTCACTAAGCGGGAAAACACAAACTGACCCGACAGGTACAAATGGTGCACAAATGAACACTAGTGATGACCATGCTGCGTCAACTGTTTACCTTACTGTACCCGGAAACCTTACCAATCGTGTGTACTATTCTTATCCTGAAAATACGGCTGTTAATGAACGCGGCGTGGACGAAGGGTACACTCTATTTACAAATGGAAAAGATGCAACGATTGCTGGAGCTGACGTTATGTTGGTGTCAGGTTTTTATTATCAGCCAAAGGGCGACGAAGAGAATCAGATGCAGTACGCTACATCACTAGAAAAATTTGACGGCAGTGCAATTAAGCTGACCGGAACAGTCTATAAATATGCTGATTTAGCGCTTTCTAATGTAACTTACAATGTTCTTTATGCTGCTAAACCGGACGGCTCAAACTGGATAAATGACAATGAGTTAAAATCTGCGGATGAAGATGATTTGATTTACTATCCATCTCTGGGAGCCTTAGAAAATGATGGGAAAATTTGTGTTGCAACTTTGGCGCAGTTTTTTGGTCCATCCAGTAAGCTGGATAGCAGACATTATAAACTGGGATTTATTGCGACAGTAGAAAATAACCAAGATTTTGTCGGTGAAGTCTTAATGTTACATGAGGTGTCACGGCTTTGGACAGCTATGCAGTTAGACGATGCAGCGATTGGCAGCCTTCCCTCTTGGCTGGATGGCGACACAAAACTTGCTGACTTTCCGGAGGCCGAGCATGTTAAGAACCCTGATTATACGAAAGAAAGCTACAATACAAGCGGTGCTATCGGAACACACGCCGGTAATTGGGAGCTTGGCGACTCTCTGCTGATAATCGGCTACAAGACCTCCATCACCAAAAACCTCGCTCAAAAGTCGAGCGGTACTGAGAAGAACGTCTACAACATGGACCAAAACCAACGCACTGCTGACTTTGTACTCCAACCCTCTGTCAGCCATGATCAAACCGGAGTCACAAGTTCGCAGTATGCCACAATCACCATCGAAGATACGCTGCCCAAACACCTCACCTATCTGCCCGGTTCAGCCTATACGGCAAACAGCGTAGAAGACTACGTTCAGACTTCCACTAACGGCGGAACCCAAGGTATCGTGACAAATGGCGTTCTCACTCCGCCTACTGAGCTGCGTAACAATGATGACGGCACCCAGACCCTCATCTGGCGTATCTCCGAGGTTAAGATCGACGAGCCCATGAAGCCCATATTTTACTCGGTAGCTATCGGTACTCCCGGGCAGGAAGAAACTGATGTTCCTATTGCTACCACCAACCTCACCAACAAAGTGCGTATCTACAGCAAAGAAGACATGCGCGATCCGTCACTCGCCAACCTCAACTACGCCGAAAGCGGACTGCGCGTGGTACGTGGTAGCGCCACCTCGTTTGCTAAGTTCACCACCACTCCGCTTGCCGACTCGGATGGCATCGCCAAGTTTACGGTGCTCTACGCCAACAACAGCTCCAACCCCGAGACCGACATCGTGCTCATGGACACCATGCCCTACAACGAGGATCCAAATAACCTTGACCCTGCAGCCAGCACCTTTAGCGGCTCCTATACCGTAAGCAAATGGCAGCTCGAAGCAAACAGAGCGCCCAACTCCAGCTTGGAGCTCTACTTCACCACCGATGAAAGCTATCGCGGTAAAACCGCCGCAGACGTGACCTACGAAGAGGTCACCACCAGCACTGACATTGCTTCTGACGGCATCTCCACCGATATGAATGGACAGACCCCGGTAGCTTGGGTGGTTGCAGGCGATCTTGCAGGCAACGAGACCGTGCGTGCCAACATCGAACTTGAGCTGGAATGCGGCGGATCAGTGCCCAACGCCATGCTCGTAAATAAGTGGAGCACAGGAACAGATACTACCACCAGCCGTATCACACTTGTCTCCCACTCTATAGAAGGGCTTGTCTGGAAAGACATTAACAAGGACGGTCAGCAGGACACAGTAGATGTTGACGGCGAAGAGCGCTTTGTGGGTGTTCAGGTAACGCTTCTCCAACTAAGAGATGGCGGCGACCCTACAAACATTGCTGAGTATGCAGAGGTTGCTACCACCGTCTCCGGCAAGACCTATGACGTCAACACCGGCGAAGAAGCGGACTACCAACCCGGACAGTTCCCCGGACGCTACCGCTTTACCGGACTTCCCAACGGCACCTTTGCAGTGAAGTTTGACAACAGTGGCGAGACGAAGATTTCCCCATTCATTGGCACAGTTGCAAACACCGGCGATGACACCACCGACTCCGACGGCATCACCACATACAATGCCTCTACCGGGCTACTCGCCGAGGCCAACATCATCGGCATCGTGCTGCCCGAAGCCAAAGACATGGTGCGTGCAGTCTATGAGTCGCGCTACAACGACCTCGGCCTTTATGAAGTTGACGCTGATTCTGTGAGCTACTCATTTACCAAGATCTCCGGCACCGACACGAATGCTCCGCTTGCAGGCGCAGAGTTCTCCATATATAAAAGCACGCATGTGCATGACGAGAGTTGCGGTGGACTTAGCGCCGATGACGAGTGCTCTTTCGTAGCCGAGCAGCTAAAAGGCGACGTTTTTGACGCAGAACTCTGGGATACCGAAAACCCGGTCTACACCGCTGTGAGCGGTGAGGACGGTATTGTTACTTTGTCGGGGCTCAGCCAGGGCGTGTACATGCTTGTTGAGACCAAGGCCCCCGAGGGTTATGAGCTTTCGCGTGGTTGCTGGATAATCGACGTAGACGTGCAAGCCGCAGAGCCCATAACCATTACGGGCAGCTCCATCTCACCAACTGCTGTTAGCGGGCAACCTAACGCTTTTATTACCCAAACTGTCGACGGTAAAAACGCCTACTACCTGCCCAACTACGAGAAACCCATCTTCCCGGTGGCCGGTGGTGTGGGCACCTACCTGTTCACATTTGCAGGCTTAGGACTAATAGACGCAGCAGCCATTTATGCTTTCTCAAGATGGCTAAAAAAGCGTCGCGAAGACGCAAGAGAATACGCGATAGACGTAAGAAGGCGCATGAGAGGGGAGTAAGGTTTATCGCATCTTTCACCTCTACGCAACATACACTTTGGCGCACGTTCAGTAATAAACTGAGCGTGCGCTGTCACATATGCTGTTTACCTGAATGAACAGTAAACTTGGCAACATTGAACCGCCCCGGGTTGCATAGCGAGTTATGCTTTTCGCTTTTTTGAACTCTTTCGGGCATCTATGTCACTACGTTACCCGGTTTCTATGTTTACGCTTCCAAGATTAGACTTAACTTCCATCGTGCAGTCAGGGTTGCTAACTTTCTGATTTGCCGGAGAGCCGGCTTGTTTACCATTAACATGGATCGATCCGAGGTCGGTTTCGATTGAGTAGCCGAGTTTGTCTTCTTGATTCTCCAGATCTAAATTGATTGAACCAAGATCCATCGAAAACTCTGCGTTACCCTCAAGCAGTCCGGAAAAGTCAAACTGACCAAGATTTAGCTTTGCGTTAGTATCTGTTAAAGAAGACTCGGTTAAAGATAAAGAACCGGCATCCATCGTAAACTTGGATTGCTTTCCTGAAGTAAGGCTGTTTATCGTACATGAACCAAGATCCATGTCTACATCCATTTCATCGGCAGTAATATTTTCGCCATAAAACGAACCGGCATTGAGTTTTACATTTAAAGCTTGTGTGGATAAGTCGTTCATATTAAGACTACCAAGATCATTAGTGACTTTTAAAGATTCAAACTCTGCATTTTTAGGATAAGTGATCTTTAGTACATTAATGTTTCCACCACCAAAGCCAATTCCAAAATTAAACCAGTTCCACCCAAAAAAGCCTTGACTAGAAGAGCGTGAATCAATTTTTAACGCGTCATTATTCTCGCTTATATTTAAAGTTATTATGTTTGGATTATAGTTTCCTTCAACTTTAAAAGCATCTCCTTCTTCAAAACTAAGTTCTAGGATGTCTGTATTTACCTCAATAGATTTAAGGTCTCTATAGCTTTCGTTTACCACTGTATGCTGACCGCTTTGCCCAAAGAGCTTAATGCCTTCATTTGTTATTGAGAGCGGTACCATTCCACCTAGAGCATAACCTATACCTGACACTACGCCGCCAAAAATGATTAGTATTGCTGCGGCAAGCAGAAAGTTTCTTAAAAGTTTACTCATTGTGACACCCTCTCTCTTCTCGAAAGCTTGACTCGAATTGCGTTAAACAGCTTAGCCACACCTCTGATGGCAAGTCTCGCCAGCACTACGAATGCTATGGCCAAAAGAATAAAGAAGCCAAAAATAACCAATCCTGATCCCACGTAGAATAAACCTACCGGTGGAGAAGAGAACATCATGATAATGCCCATTACCAGGGACACGACACCTGCTACAAAGAGCGAGATAACTACCGCAAAAAGCGCTATGAGCAATGAAAATAGTGTAGCCAAAACTGCAATAATTATGCCGACAAGAGCAGCAGCAAGTGGAATTCCAACAGGTATTGCCAAAATAGCTAGGACAACCGCCCATACAACGCCCATCTCTGACTTACGCTTTTGAGGCTGAGCTTGTCCGGGCTGAGAATACGACCCTTGATAGCCGGGAGCTTGTTGCTGGTATGTTTGTCCGGGTTGATAGGTAGATTGCGCTGTGCTTTGCTGATAGTCAGTAGTGTTTTGCGCATAAGGGTCGTGTGCATTACCCTTACTGGTTTGATCTAGTGGGTCGTGGGTTGTAGCAGCTTGCTGATAAGCAGCGCTTTGAGGAGCAGGAGCAAACGGATCTTGAGCCAGGGGAGCCATGGCAATGTCTGCTCGTATTTGTGCTGCTAATGTGCGTGGACTTCCAAGTACAGCGCTGGCATCAAACTCAACATCTTTTCCGACTTCGGTTTCAGCATCGATTAAATACTCATTGTAGTAAGCAAGAGCATTTTGCTTGTCAATGCTGTCCACCCCTTTAAGCTCTTTGTCTAACTCTGCAAGATAACTATTAATGTCCATTATGCAACCCTTCCAAGGTAGCCGTCTAACCGATCTCTAAACTCCTGCCAGTCTTTATAAAAATCTTCAAGTTGGGCTTTGCCGCTTTCAGTTATGCCGTAATATCTGCGGTTGCGACCCATGTGCGGCTTGTCGTATGTCTCGAGAAACTCACTGTTTTGAAGTCTACGCAATACCGGATAAAGCGTTGATTCAGAAACTTGTAAGCTATCGCGTAAGTTCTGCGTAATCTCATAACCATAGGTGTCCCCGCGAGCAAGCATAGAAAGAACACAGGCATCAAGCAGGCTAGCTGTTATCTGAAATGCCAAATCAATTACCTCCAATACTTTATTCTCTGCAATATTATAGAAGCTATAATATTATACGGAGCAAGAAAAGTAAATATTGATTTGGAAATTTCTTACTATACGAGTGCCATCACCAAGCTGTAGACAAAAAAATTCAAACTAGTAGTGGAAAAACTTGCAAAGCTCCGTTAAACTAATGCACTGCAATGCTGATGTGGCGCAATGGTAGCGCATCTGATTTGTAATCAGACGGTTGCAGGTTCAAGTCCTGTCATCAGCTCCATAAACCTGTTCAAGCTCCTGCAAGCAGGGGCTTTTTGCTTTAGTAAAGGTGGGGACTTGAGCCATAGATAGCATATCGATAGTAGGAGGTAAGTAGAACAATGGCGATTGATTTCAAGAAAGAACAAAAGGAACTGTATCAGCCCAAAACAACACCGTCGGTAATTGACGTGCCCGATATGGTTTTCATCGCCGTGGAAGGTGAAGGAAACCCCAATATAAGCCCGGCGTATGCTTCTGCTCTGGAAATGCTCTATGGATTTTCATACGCCATCAAAATGAGCAAAATGGGCAGTAAGCAACCGGACGGATATTTTGATTTTGTTGTACCGCCGCTCGAGGGCTTGTGGTGGCTAAAAGACGGTGGTGTTATAACCGATATTTTGGATAAGGATAAGCTTTGCTGGACTTCAATGATTCGGCAGCCGGATTTTGTGACAAATGAAGTGTTTGAAGCCACAAAGATCGCTCTGGCTAACAAGAAGCCGGATCTGGACTTATCAAAAGCAAGGCTCGTACGGTTTACAGAAGGGCTGTGCGCCCAAATCATGCACGTGGGGTCATACGATGATGAACCCGCCACCATCGCTGTGCTAGATCGGTTCATCGAGGAAGAGGGCTACGCGCCTGATTTCACCGAGGTGCGTCGGCATCATGAAATCTACCTCGGCGACCCACGCAAAACAGCACCGGAGAAATTGAGAACCGTTATACGGCATCCAATAAAGAAAGCGTGAGCGTTGTTACCCAAGAAAACGCGGCTAAGCTTGATTATGGGGAATTTCTACGGTATGAGAGCGTGGTAAAATCGTAAGGTGCAGCGTGGTTGAGTTCATCATGTGTAACTGCAAGTATACATTTTGAGGTGTTAACTTGAAGAGATTGTCGTTTGCCGGTTTTTCAATTGCTATAGAATTACTTATAATTGCAGCCATTGCTTTGGCCTGTGCGTTTCCTGGTTTGCTGTTTTATTTCTTTTATAATGCAATATATGGTTTGTTGCTAAGCATGCTTGTTCCATTGGTTTATGTGTGGAGGAGAAAGGAAACATTGGCGAGTTTGGGCATATCGCCACTCAAAGCCAAGCAAGCGATAATTATTGCAGTATTCCTAATTCTTTCGATTGGGGGACAATCGATTCCGCTTGTTATTGAGGGAACAGTGCTCCAATGGAATCATCTGCTTATCGGGTTTCTCCCGCTTGTTATGACGACATTCTTTGAAGAACTACTGTTTCGCGGCTTTTTACAAACACGATTTGAAAAACTCTTGGGTGCGCTTCCGGCGGTCATACTGTCAGGGCTGTTCTTTTCCTTGTACCATCTTGGATATCCGGGGTTTCGTAATATCGCGGATTTAGCTGTGCTGTTTGCGGTAGGCGTAGGCTTTGCTCTTGCATACAAGCTGTCCGGCAATAACCTCGCGGTATCATACCTTGTTAACCTGCCCAATGCGCTTTTGACGTATATGTTGAAATACGAGCAATTCCCTGTGTTCGATTCATACTCGGTTGTAATCGCCGCCGCTTCTATTTTAGCGATTTGCATTATAATGCCCCTTGGATTGAAACGAATCAAAAGAAATGAGTTAAGCCGTACGGAATAAGTATTGACGACACCGACAAGCGCGGTAGAACGTAACGAAGCAAACTTAGCCGAAAACAGCTCAAGCTCCTGCAAGCAGGGGCTTTTTTGCTTGTAAATGATGGGGGTTTGAAAAGCAGTTTCTTTAGTTTTCCGGAACTAATTGTTCTTCTGTGTCGTTACTTGGGTCTTCGTGTGGTGAAGTGTCGTCGGGTATTTCTTCTGTGTTGTTGTTTGTGCTGTCGCTTTGACTATCTGTAGCTGTCTCACTATCGTCAATTGTGAAGTCCTCAACGTCGTCACCTTGTGGAGTCACAGGAGTGTCTTGATTTGTCTGAGGAACAGTGTATGTTGTGTCAGTGCTGAAATTTTGAGGCGCGTAGTCGTAATTAGGTGGCAGAGTTACAAGTGAGCTAGGATCTTTTCCTTCATCTATCAGTTTCATTAAGCCCGGTAGGTTGGCTTGGTCGTGCAGCATATAGGAGATTCCTCCAATCATGGCTGATGTTGAAGGAATTATCGCTGAATACATCTTAAGGGGCGTGGCATTTCTAAACTGAATTGCCAGCTCAAGCATCGCTTCTGCCTTTAGGTCTGTAGTCACACATTTTGCAGCGCTTTGTATGGCTCCGGGCATTTCTGTAAGCGGTAAGTTTAATACCTTTTTGACAATAGCCTGAATAAGCAGGCGTTGGTTAGATGTACGAGTAAAGTCACCATCCGGGTAATCGCGAGAACGCGCAAATACTAGCGCAGCTTCGCCATCTAATATCTGTAGACCTTGCGGAACAATAACGTCACCTGCATCGGGATCATTTATACGCTCCGGAACATCAACTTCTACGCCGCCGATGGTATCTACCAGTTGTATTAACTTTTCAAAATCGATCTCAGCATAGTGCGAGATGTCTACGTCCAGAAGCTGACTGGTCTCTTTAACAGCGAGTGCGACTCCTCCATAACTGTAGGCTGCGTTAAATTTATCCGTGCCGTAACCGTCAATCTCGATTTTGGTGTCGCGAGGTATCGACAATAATGTTACGGTGCCTGTAGAGGCATCAATTCGCGCAAGAATGTTTGTATCCGAACGCTTGCCCATAGATGGGTCATCAGCACGTGCGTCAGAACCCAACAGTAGCATATAAAATGGATCAGAGTACTTGTTTGGGGGAGCAGCAAGCTCATCAGCAATTGCTTGCTGCTCTTCAGAAGTCTTGCCATCACTCAGTTCTTGATTCAGCGACCCTATGAAAAGCGCATACGCGAATGCCGCGCCGATTAAAAGCAAGACTGCAAATCCAACAACAATCAGAGCAATTAATCGTTTCTTTTTTGTTGCTTCAGTGATATTTTTTTTTGAGTTACTTTGAGGTCTGCGACTTCTGCGTTTATCAGTAGTTTTTCCTAAACCGGTACGACTCTGTTTCCTAGCGGAGACCATGTAAACCTCACAACATATATTAATAATAAAGATATAAAATCAAACTAATAACACTTACTATAACATCTATTGAGAAAAATTTCAGCTTTTCTTTTATATAAATTATCTAGCAAAAATAGAACGTCAAAATGCAATTAATTAACGTGAAATTCATAGCTTAGATGCAAACTGAATAAAAATAGATACGCTCGGGGGCGTGTGACTTGTTGACACTGGGGATTCTATCAAGTAAGATTCCATAGCTTGTGCACGCGGCTTAGGTTGTGCTTGCGTAAGCACGCAACTTGAAAAGTGCACATATTGAGTTACAAACTGGGGGTGTGCCCGAGTGGCTAAAGGGGACGGGCTGTAAACCCGTTGGCTATGCCTACCATGGTTCGAATCCATGCGCCCCCACCAGTTTTAAAAGTAACAAACGCAAGTGAACTCTGGCAGCGTTTAGCCCGGGTCGAAAAGACTCGAGCAACGCTTGAGGGAGCGAAGCGAGTGAGCGTTGCGAGAAGAGGAGTAGCTGCGAAGCGTTATTTTGGAATCCAGCTTGCCTGGGTTGCAAAATTTCAGCGTAGCAGACTACGAGTGCGTTTAGCCCAGGTCGAAAAACCAGGGCTCCCAAAATACTCGAACGAAGTGAGTATTTTGGGAAGAGGAGTAGCTGCGAAGCGTTATTTTGAAATCCAGCTTGCCTGGGTTGCAAAATTTCAGCGTAGCAGACTACGACGAGGCGGTGTAGCTCAGTTGGTCAGAGCACACGGTTCATACCCGTGGCGTCACTGGTTCAAATCCAGTCACCGCTACCAACAATTACAGCGCAAGGCGCTATGGGGAAACAGCGCAAAGCGCTAACAGATAAGACCGGTATTTAATGCCCGTGAGGGCAAATCATCCTGAAGGAGGATATGTAATGGCAAAAGAAAAGTTCGCCCGTACCAAGCCACATGTTAACATTGGTACAATTGGTCACGTAGACCACGGAAAAACCACCCTCACAGCTGCAATTTCAAAAACTCTGTCGGAGAAAGGCTTTGCTGACTTCACTCCGTTTGACAAAATTGATAAGGCTCCTGAGGAAAGAGAGCGCGGCATCACCATCTCTATCGCTCACATCGAGTATGAGACCGAAAACCGCCACTATGCACACGTTGACTGCCCGGGACATGCTGACTACGTCAAGAACATGATCACCGGTGCTGCTCAGATGGACGGTGCCATCCTCGTAATCGCCGCCACCGACGGTCCTATGGCTCAAACTCGCGAGCACATCCTGCTCGCTCGTCAGGTAGGTGTACCTTACATCGTTGTATACCTTAACAAATGCGACATGGTCGATGACGAAGAGCTCATCGAGCTTGTTGAGATGGAAGTTCGCGACCTTCTCTCCAGCTATGAGTTCCCCGGAGACGACACCCCGATTATCCGCGGTTCTGCACTCAAGGCTCTTGAGGGCGATGACACATGGAAAGAGACCATCTGGGAGCTCATGGCCGCAGTTGATAGCTACATCCCAACCCCAGATCGTGACATCGACAAGCCGTTCCTGATGGCTGTTGAGGACGTATTCACCATCACCGGTCGTGGTACTGTTGCTACCGGTCGTATCGAGCGTGGTGTTATTCATGTTAATGACGAGGTTGAGATCGTTGGCATCAAAGAGACTGCCAAGACCGTTTGTACAGGTGTTGAGATGTTCCGTAAGCTTCTTGATCAGGGTGAAGCCGGCGACAACGTAGGTATTCTTCTCCGCGGTATCAAGCGCGAAGAGATCATCCGCGGTCAGGTTCTCTGCAAGCCCAAGAGCGTTACACCTCACACAGAGTTCATGGGTCAGGTTTACGTTCTGACAAAAGAAGAAGGTGGACGTCACACTCCATTCTTTGATGGTTATCGTCCACAGTTCTACTTCCGTACCACTGACGTTACCGGTGTTGCCCATCTGCCTGAGGGCACCGAGATGGTCATGCCTGGTGATAATGTTGAGATCCGCGGCGAGCTCATCAACCCGATCGCTATGGAAGACGGACTTCGCTTCGCTATCCGCGAAGGTGGACGTACAGTTGGCTCCGGCCGCGTAACAAAGATCATCAAATAACTGATCTGTTTGTAACTAAGTAACGAAGCGACCCAGCGCATTGGGTGCTGGGTCGCCTTGTGCACAAGAAATGTGAGGATTGATGCGTACATTGGTCACCTTGGCGTGTACAGAATGTAAAAGACGTAACTATACGACCAAGAAGAACAAACAAAGCAACCCCGAGCGCATTGAGTACAAAAAGTACTGTAAATGGTGCAAAGGACACACACTGCATCGCGAGACTAGATAGTTAATGCGATAGACAGGCCAGTAGCTCCAATTGGTAGAGCGGCGGTCTCCAAAACCGTTTGTTGGGGGTTCGAGTCCCTCCTGGCCTGCCAGAGACTTTTCAGGTTAAGTAAGTTATACGAGTCAAAAAATTTGACAAAACCATATGTAGGCCAGGAGGGACTCGAACCCGTAAGGGTTAAACAGTCCAG
>QMCD01001014.1_pt1 | contig 18992 bp, 26 predicted proteins | sample 1821841 | NCBI WGS metagenome assembly QMCD01 (sample SAMN01991225, study PRJNA193472) | Termite gut metagenome, whole genome shotgun sequencing project. | isolation source: worker | host: Macrotermes natalensis
AATTTTGACGACTTTGTCGATCAGTCCGCCATCCTGATGTGTTGTATCGTTCGACATCTTATATCCCGGGTATTCGTAATGTCCGCATAAGTGTTCTCGGGAAAAAATCCCGTATCGGTCGACAGCGCAGTGCGGAATTCTGCGTTCAAAACCGTTGCGATCCCTAAACGGGGAGCGTCATTTCTTTTTCGATCCGCCCCCCTGGGAAGCCTTTTTCTTTTCACCGGTCGCCGGTTTTGCCGACGTTTTTTTCGAGCCGGTTCCTTTTTTCGCAGCCTTCGCCTCAAGTTCCGCCGCATCGGGCATGGGACCGATATCCAGCCCGTTTTGCCGGGCGGAGTCGGCCAAGCTCTTCAGACGACCATGATATTTGAAGCCGTTACGATCAAAAGCGACCTGAAGGACTCCCGCCTCGACCGCCTTTTTCGCGAGTACCTCGCCGATTTTGGCAGCCGCGTCGCAGTTGCCGCCGTTGGCGATCACTTCTTTCAACTCTTTGTCGCCTGTTCCGGCCGAACAAAGCGTCTTACCGGCCGTGTCATCGACAATTTGAGCATAAATATGCTTGTTACTGCGAAAAACGGTCAACCGGGGCCTGGTCGAATACCGTTTTACGGCGTTGGACACCCGGAAAGCCCGGCGTTTGCGTTGATTATTGAGCTTCTTGAACTTTTTCACGGCTGCTCGAAATTTGCTAAAATATGTGTATCGAAAAAAACACCGACAAACTTTTCGAAGTTTACTCGGAACCGTCCGCGGTACACGGACAACTGGAAAACCATCCGGTTTTTCCGAAGCCGACTCCTGGGAAACTCCCCTCTGGAAAAAATACTGTCCACGGGCATACCGCAAACGGCCTGAAACGGTTCCCGCAAACAACCGCCTGTCGCTCGATCGGAACGTGCAACAAGCTATTTACAAACGTCTTATGGCGAGTAATCGCAACAAGCAGCCTTCACCAAACAACCAATTTTGCCGCGTTTCCAGTATAAAACGGATGGAGCGAACGGAAAACCAACGGAAAACCACGGCTCCGGTACAAACTATTTCTTCGTAGCGGCTTTACTTTCCTTGCGTCTGACGACTTCCCCTTCATACTTGATTCCTTTTCCCAAGTACGGTTCCGCCTTTCGGATCGCCCGGACTTCGGCGGCAAACATGCCGACCTGCTGTTTGTCGATTCCCTTGACCACCAAATGCTGCTGGTCGGTCGCCGCCACCTGCAACCCCTCCGGGATGGGCTTTTGAATTTCATTGGCAAAGCCGGCGCGAACCTGGAGAACTTTTCCTTGGACGGCGAAAAGATAGCCCGTACCGAAAATCTCCAGTTTTTTCTCGTAGCCGGTGGTAACGCCGACAATCATGTTGCGGACCAAAGCCCAGTAAAGCCCGTGCATCGCCTTGGCAAGCCGGGAACCGGTGGCATTGGTGACGACAATCGACGACGACGCGGTATCATAATCAATCGCAACCTCCGGCTCATACGCCTGTCGAAGTTTCCCCAAGGGCCCTTCCACGGATACGACACCGTCGGCAATAGTGATCTTCACGCCGGCAGGAACGGCTATCGGCTTTTTTCCAAGTCTTGACATGGGTAGGAACGGATGTTAATGAAAAGGAACGAGAGAATACCCGGCGACGGAAAAAGAGCGTATATCACCAGATTTCACACAGGACCTCGCCGCCGACATTGTTTTGCAAGGCTTCACGATCACTGAAAAGACCGCGGTTGGTACTCAGGATACGGATTCCAAGTCCCCCGAGGACGGGCTTGAAATCGGCTTTTCCAAAATAGACGCGGCAACCGGGTTTGCTGACTTTTTTAATGTGCCGGATAACACATTCGCCGTTGACCCCGTATTTGAGCTGAAGCCGCAACGTGGAAACAGGCTCGCCGGGAACGACTTCCCAATCCCAGATATATCCTTCCCGTTTAAGAACCTCGGCAACTCCCTTCTTGAGTTTTGAAAGGGGCATTTCCACGAAATTATGCTCGACGCGTACGGCATTGCGAATCCGTGTCAACATGTCGGCAATCGGATCAGTCATCATGGCGGGTTACAAATTGTTAGGTGGTCAGTGGTTAGACGTCTCACGATTCCATTGAAAAACCGTCCGCTCGAAACGCTCTACACTGCCCACGAAATGTCGGAAAAAAGTGATGGGCCCGCGAAAAAACTTTGACTCGTCGGTCAAACCGCCCCTGCACGCCGCACGGTTGAAACACCGCGAGGCTTCCCTCGGCGCCTCCACGTTCAAATTTTATTCACAGATCGGCAATTTTGTCTTTTGAAAACGAAACACGCAACGATTCACCGGACATCACCAGCTCGATTTCTTGACGCCGGGAATCATGCCCTGATTGGCCAAAACAAGAAAACAAATACGGCAAATCCCAAACTTGCGGTAAACAGCCCGCGGACGCCCGCAGATACGGCAACGGTTCTCCCGACGCGAAGAAAATTTCGGCGTCGAAACGGCTTTCAACCTCTTAGCTTTACTGGCCATGTTAATCAGGTAATTTTGATGTATGGATTGAAACTCGAAATACAGGAGGGTCTAGGATTTTTTCTTTTCGTCCATCGCCCGGAAAGGCATCCCGAATTGCCGGAGCATTTCCCGCGCTTCATCGTTGCTGTCGACGTTGGTGACGAATGTGATATTCATCCCCTGGCTTTTCGTGTATTTATCCGGATTCAGTTCCGGAAAAACGAGAAACTCACTCAACCCGAGGTTGTAATTTCCATGCCCGTCGAAACTCATCGGATTGAGCCCTCGAAAGTCGCGGACACGGGGCAGGACGATCGAGATCAGGCGATCCATGAATTCGTACATCCGCTGGCCGCGAAGCGTCACCATACAACCGATATTCATTCCGAGGCGGAGCCGGAAACCCGCGATCGATTTTCGCGCTTGGGTAATCACCGGTTTCTGGCCGGTGATTTGCGCCAACACGTCCATCGCCTCTTCGAGATATTTCTTCTCGTTGATCGCACTGCCGACGCCCATGTTGACGACGATCTTTTCCAGCTTCGGAAGCGACATCACGTTTTTCCGGCCGAGTGAAGTCGCAAGCGCCGGACGGATTCGCTTTTTGTATTGTTCGAGAAGACGTGGTTCCATTTGTTCGTAAAATATCTTGACGGGTGACGGTTGGTGTAGTGCTCTCCGCGAAAAATTCGAACCCTGGCATCCGGCTCAACATGCGCGGTTCCGGGGCTTTTCATCGCCGCTCTCCCAAAACACCGTGCTCCGGAAGTCCCTCGGCTCCATGTCTATACGGCGTACAGTATTCCCGATATTGCGTTTGAAAACGAAAGGTGACACCTGTCCGGCGTCACTTTTTCCTGGCGGGAGAAATCTGGCTGATTTTTGCCCCGCATTTTTTACAAACGCGGAATTTCGCACCGTTTTCTTCGAACCTTGCGCCGACCCTGGTCGGTTTGGAGCAAGACGGACAAACGACCTGGACATTTCCCATCGCCATGGGCATTTCCTTCGTCAGACGACCTCCCTGCGGGTTGCGACGACTTCTCCGGACATGCTTATGGACGACATTGACGCCTTCGACGACCACGGTACCTTTTTCACGATCCACCGCAACCACCCGGGCACGTTCACCCCGGTCGGCACCGGTACGGATCAAAACGACATCATCTTTGTTTACACGCATCAGACCACCTCGCTGGCGAGAGAAATAATTTTAATAAATCCTTCTTCGCGGAGTTCGCGGGCGACGGCGCCGAAAATGCGTGTGCCCTTCGGGTTCTTATCGTTATCGATCAAGACCGCGGCGTTGGAATCGAATTTCACATAACTGCCGTCCTCGCGTCGCGTCGGGTACTTCGTACGCACGATCACGGCACGAATGACGGAACCTTTTTTCACGTTGCTTCCCGGAATCACGCTGCGGACGGAACACACGATGATATCACCGACTCCCGCCGTCCTGCGATGGGTCCCGCCAAGCACTTTGATGCACATCAATTCTTTGGCGCCGGTGTTGTCCGCAACACCCAGCTTTGTCTGCATCTGAATCATGGTTATTCTGAAACGTCTAAAAGTGTTTTCTACCGAAGCCGGCCCCGTTCTCCGTCCGGACGCCCATGTTCCTTACCGCCTGTTTCGCCTCCGGCGGGCATACTCCCGAGCCGCCGCCTCCGTAAAACTCCAATGGCCTTTGGTACAACAGCCGCTGGTACAACGACCTCTGGTATCTTATCGAAACCGTACTGATTGCGACCGAAAAATCACTCCGCCTTCTCGGCCTTCTCTTTCGAGGCCGCCCGGAGCGCCGCCACGTCAATCGTGTTGGCCTTGGTGACGATACTCACGAGATTCCAGCGCTTCAAGTGCGACATGGGCCTGCATTCAACAATCTCCACCGTATCACCGATCGAAGATTCGTTGTTCTCGTCATGGACGTAACAAACCGTCCTGCGGCGAACGATTTTGCCGTATTTCGGATACTTTACCAGTCGGGAAACCTCGACGCGGCGTGTCTTTTTCATTTTGTCGCTGGTAACGACTCCAACAATTTGCTTTTTCGGCATCTTTCAACCTGAATTAATTTTGATTTTCCTGATTGGCCTTGCTCTTTTGGGCCTTAATCGTAAGAATTTTCGCGATAATCTTCTTGTTCTTGCGCAACTCGCTCGGAGAGTCCAAACGTTCCATGCGGGACTGCAAACGCAGACGAAAAAGCGTGTCTTTCGCGTCTTTAAGCTGCGCTTCCAGTTGGTCGGGACTCATGTCGCGTAATTCGGAGACTTTCATGATCTTATTTCAAATGTCAAACGTTATATCAAAGCCGGTTGAGTCGTTGATAAACATAGCCCGTTTGGTCCACCCGTTTACCCTCCGTGCAGTGTTGTTTTTCGAGGGTGGGCTTTTCGAAAGTCGGCTTCGGGAAATTTCAATGATTTTCAGTATACGATACCGTAAACGGCACGACAACCCTCCCGCACACTACCGCCTGCCGGCCGAACGATCCGCGTAAATACTTGTACTAACAAAAGTTGGTGCGATTGAGTGCGGCAGGCAAACTTGGCCGAATGTCCGTTTTCATCGCATTTCCGGTATACAACGAACGAAACCGGGACACAGGCCGAAATCACATCGGCTTCCGCTTGACCAAACGACACTTTACCGGTATCTTGTGCGCCAAACGGTTGAAACACAACTTTGCCGTCTCCTCGGGAACACCGCCGATCTCATACATGATCGTTCCCGGTTTGACGACGGCGGCCCAATACTCCGGCTCCCCCTTGCCTTTTCCCATGCGTGTTTCAAGGGGAATCGAGGTCACGGATTTATGGGGAAACACGCGGATGTACAAACGTCCTTCCGTTCGCAGGTACTGCTGGGCCGCGATACGTCCCGCTTCAATGGTCGCCGCACTGATCCAACCGCCCTGGAGCACCTGAAGCCCGTAATCACCGAAGACCACCGTATTGCCACGGGTCGCTTCCCCCTTAATGCGCCCGCGTTGGATCTTGCGGTGCTTGACTCGTTTCGGCATTCTGGCCATAATACGCCTCGAAAATCCTAAATAGCTTTATTGATTCTATACCGATGGCGAACCCGATTTCCGGACACCTTATCCGCCCGAACACGATCGGTATCGTTGCCCGTCGGCAGGTTACACAAATGTCGGCTTCCTGTAGTCTTATCCCGTTCCCGGTATAACAACCCGATCAATCTCCCCGAGCCGTCAAACGAAAACGACCCCTTTCTACTTGCGATAAGCCTTCCGTCCCGTCCGTGCCGGCTTCGGCGTCGCCGTGATATCCGTCGCTTCGTCGTTATACTCACCCTGATTGACCCAGACCTGAATCCCGATATGTCCTTGGGCGATTTTAGCTTCCGCGAAACCGTAATCGATTTTCGCTCTCAAGGTGGAAAGCGGGATCGAACCGGCGATTTGTTTCTCACATCGGGCCATTTCCGCCCCGCCGAGGCGCCCGGAAAGTTGAATTTTTATTCCTTTGGCCCCCGCCTCCATCGTCATTTCCATCGCCTTTTTCATCGTACGGCGAAAGCTGGCCCGCTTCATCAATTGTTCACCGATATCTTCGGCTATCAGTTGGGCGACGATTTCCGGACGCGTGATTTCCTCGATTTTCAAATTGATGCGACGACCGGTCAATTTCTGCAAATCATCTTGCAACTCTTCGACACGATCTCCTTTACGACCGATCAGCAAACCAGGGCGCGCCGAGAAAAGGATGACACGGACTTCATCGCGTGTCCGCTCGATTTCTATTTTCGCGATTGCCGGATAAAACGGCCGACCGACCTGATCTTTGCGCTTTTTGATGAAATCGCGAATCTTCCTATCTTCGACAAGCAGATCGGCAAAGTCTTTTTTACCGGCATACCAGCGACTTTTCCAATCTTCCATAATTCCCGTGCGAAACGCAACCGGATTGACTTTCTGTCCCATTTTGAATTCTGCTGATGAGTAACTATACTGGAAACGCGATGAAAACGAACATTTGGTCAAGTCTGCCTGCCGCACTCACTCGCCCTTAACTTCTGTTTGTGCAACAACATAAACGGCTTGAAAGTCGGCTGACATTTTCGTTTGACCTACCCGTTTTATTCGCGGAAAACAGGATTCCCAAAACGCGGTTCCGGGAAATTTTCAACGGTCCTCAGGGCGACGACTTTTTCAGCACGAAAGAAGATCAACCGACTTCAATGCTGATATGCGCCGAGCGTTTCCGGTAGACCATCGAAGAGCCGCGGGCTTTGGGACGCCAACGCCGCTGCACCGGGCCCGAATCGACGCGCACATCAAGGATTTCGAGCATATCAACCCGCTTGCCGCCCTGATCGCCGGCATTGGCGATGGCGCTTTTCAAAACCTTTTCCAACATTCTCGCACCGCGGTTCGGATAACAACTCAGGATTTGCTGGGCTTCATCGGCGAATTTTCCGCGAATCAAATCGGCAAGAGCCCGCACTTTTCTCGCGCTGATTTGAGCATAACGATGAACCGCCTTAAATGTTTTACCGGGAGCCATTGCGTATACCGTAACCTGATTTCAATGAATACAAACTTTCGACCAACCACGAGCCAAAACGCGTCGAAAAACTCCGCGAAACAATTACTTCTTCCCTTTCCCGCCGTGACTTCGAAACGTCCGGGTCGGAGCGAATTCGCCCAGCTTGTGGCCGACCATTTCCTCCGTCACGAAGACTTTCATGTGAACCTTGCCGTTATGGACGAGAAAAGTGTGACCGACGAACTGGGGGACGATCGTACACGCCCGCGCCCAAGTCTTGATGGGGTCTTTTTTATTGAGTTCGTCCAATTTCTCGACCTTTGCATACAACTTGGCGTCGACGAAAGGCCCTTTTTTCAATGATCTCGACATGACAATACGTGTTGATTACAAATGATTCGAAAATCTCCCGCCATGAACGGTTTTATACCAAAGCCAAGCCCGTTTCGCAGTCTGTACCGCCTGATTATACTGGAAACGCGACGAACACGAACAGTTGGCCAAGTCCGCCTGCCGCACTCACTCGCCTTTAACTTCTGTTTGTGCAATAACATAAACGGCTCGTTCGAGCGGCAGGCGATTGTGTGCGGGAACAGTTGCAGGCCGTTTACGGTATACCTTTCAGGAAAACAAGCTGCCGCAAAGTCGGCTTCGGGAAAAGTCAACGATGCCCGACATCCAACTTCAGGAAAGTTTCAGGACGCCATAGCGTTTACTGCGACGTCGCCGAACGATGGCGTGATTCGTCGGCTTCCGTTTCTTACGCGTCGAAGTACCTTTAGTCGGTTTCCCGGTCGGCGTCACGGGATGACGCCCTCCCTTGGTACGGCCCTCACCGCCCCCGTGCGGATGGTCGATCGGATTCATCGCCGTTCCGCGAACATGGGGTCGTTTACCGAGCCAGCGATTCCGACCGGCTTTCCCGATCGTAATATTCATGTGTTCGGCATTCCCCACCGACCCGATAACGGCACGGCAGGAAACCGGGACACGGCGAACTTCACCGCTCGGCATATTCAACTGCGCCCAACCGGAATCTCTTGCAACCAACGTCGCCTTCGCGCCCGCCGTCCGGCAAAGCACGGCACCGCGACCTGGCTGCAACTCGATATTGTGAATTTGTGAACCCGTCGGAATTTCGCTCATCGGGAGACAATTACCCAAGACGGGAGGCGCCCCGGGCCCGCTCATGACCGTAACACCAACCTTGAGTCCCTCGGGCCAAATAATATACCGTTTCTCGCCATCCTCGTAATGCAAGAGAGCGATTCGCGCCGACCGATTCGGATCGTACTGAACTTCGGCAACACGCGCCGCAACGCCGTCTTTGTTGCGCCGAAAGTCGATCAGCCGATATTTTTTCTTATGACCGCCGCCCAAATGCCTTACAGTGATCACACCGTGGTGGTTTCGACCGCTCGAACGCTTTTTCGATCGCAGCAGGGCTTTCACGGGCGTCGCGTCTTTCGTCAACTCCTTAAAGTCGCTGACGCTCATATTACGACGGCCTGCGGTATTTGATTTGTATTTACGAACACCCATTGATATCCTCGTTGATCTTCTCGCGAACGATGAGCAACACGCTCGACGCCCGTTTCATTCCAACCGTCGCCGTGCCCTAGAAGTAATTGATCCGGCTATCGGGATGCAACTTAACCATCGCTTTTTTCCAGGACTTGAGTTTTCCCGTGACATGACGCATACGCCGGGTCTTGCCCTGTCGGTTCTGTACCTTGACTTCAAGGACCTTGACATCGAACAAATGCTCGACAGCTTCCCGAATCATCCCCTTATTGGCGAGCGGATTGACTTCGAAAGAATAAACGTTGTTTTTTTCGGCGAAATGAAATCCTTTTTCCGTAACGATGGGTCGTAAAACAACCTGGTACGGCTCCAATTTCAACTTCGTCTGCGTCCTGTCTTTCTGCTTCGGCATGACTGACTCCGGATTCTATACCGAGGCCGGTTGAATTTTCCGTTTGATCCGCCCCATTCACGAAAACAACATTCGGTTTTGGAAAACAGGGCATTCCCGGAAATCGGCTTCGGGCAACTTCAATAACTTACCGCATGATCGGTTTCAGGTTGATAACGGACGTTTACAAGCCTCGCGTTGAAAACATCCGACGCAAAGAACCTCGTTTCCGTTATTTTTTCACTCCGGCGACGAAAACATCCATCGCCGCCTTGGTCATCAAAAGGCGTTTCGGTCGCAGGATTTCATATGCATTCAATTCGTTGACCGGCAAAATACGAACGCCTTCGATATTTCTCGCGCTCTTATACGTGTTGACGTTATATGTCTCGACGGCGATGAGAAGCGTACCCTTGACTTTCAGGGCTGCGAGGATTGTCGCCATTTCTTTGGTTTTCGGGGCGTTCATGACAATCTCGTCGATAAGCACCACCTGATCGTCATTCAATTTACTCGCCAAGGCCATTCGCGTCGCCGCCTGAAGCGCCTTACGCGGCAAACGATAAAACCAATCCCGGGGCCTTTTGGCGAAAATATGCCCACCGCCCCGACGAACACCACTCCGACGATGGCCGGCACGGGCATTTCCCGTCCCTTTCTGCCGGTACATTTTCTTTTTCGCACCCGCCACTTCCGTCCGCGTTTTCGTCTTGGCGGAACCTTGGCGAAGATTGCTTTGATACATGACGACCGCATCGTGGAGCAACTGCTTCGTAATTCGCGGTGCGATCACATTCGCGTCAACTTCGTACGTCGCCACTTCGACGCCGGATTTATTATAAACAGGAAGACTGGCCATGATACTGTGCTCTACTGTAATTGCTGTCGTGCCCTCAATCGACCCGGAGGAGGAATTTTATCGCTACCCCGACGCCGGCTTATTCCTGCGTCTGCGCCACCCCGATTTTCAAACGCCACTTGTTTTCTTTGGGAGCCGGGAGCATATTCGTCGGCCTAATCGTCACATAGCCGCCGTTCGGTCCCGGGACGGCCCCCCGAATCACCAACAGATTATTCTCCTTGTCCACCATGACGATTTTCTGATTGCGAACGGTAACCGTTTCGTTTCCAAGTTGACCCGGCATCCGCTTGCCTTTCATCGTACGGCTCGGATAAGCACTGCAACCAGTGCCGCCGAGGTGACGGTGACACTTTTTCACGCCGTGCGAAGCGCGTTGCCCGGCAAAATTGTGGCGTTTCATTCCTCCCGCATAGCCGGCGCCTTTGCTGGTCGCGGTGACATCGACGGCAACCGCTTCTTCAAGGACTTCGACCGTCAATTCCTGCCCGACCGTGAAATCGGCGGTCGGAATACGAAATTCGCGAATGAATTTTTTGGGTTCACAACCCGCTTTCGGAGCAGGTTCGGCACCCGCGGCAACCAGAGCCTTGCGCCGCTTACTGTCAATGGCGGCAACATGCCCGCGTTCGCTTTTAGCGGCCCTCGAACGGGCCTTGTCGAGAAAACCGACCTGAACCGCCTCGTATCCGTCCTTATCGACATTCTTCAACTGCAAAACATTGCACGGGCCCGCCTGAATCACGGTGACGGGGATCACCTCCCCTTTTTCCGTGTAAAGCTGCGTGGCCCCGACTTTTTGTCCTAGAATTCCGATACCCATGACTCTCATTTCTGAAACGACGGTTCACGCCAACCTGATGACAATCCACTCCAAACCCGACAACTCACAAAACGCGACAATCCGTTTTCCGGGCGCGGGACAAGCCCCGCCGTCCACGAAAAACAACGAGGCTCATTTATTACCGGTGGCCTTGATCTTGATATCGACACCCGCAGGCAGATTGAGCTTGTTCAGCTCATCAATCGTGCGCGCCGTCGCGTGAACGATGTCAATGACTCTTTTATGCGTTCGAATCTCAAACTGCTGACGCGCCTTTTTATCGACGTGCGGAGAAGAAAGAACGGTATAACGTTCGACCCGGGTGGGAAGCGGAATCGGACCACGAACGACGGAACCGGTACGCTTGGCCGTGTCCACGATCTCACTGGCGCTCTGATCGAGAATGGTATGATCAAAGGCTTCCATCCGAATGCGAATGACTTCGTTAATTCCCGTCACGGTCTCTCTCCGGTTTCCTGTGTCGATTCCAAGTTGTCAAGCAACACGCTTCCACCCGACGCCCGCGGTGTCTGCACGGTGACAGTCTACCGTGCGGCACGGAGCGCCAATCGGGAAGCCAACAGTCTAATCGCCCTTCCATGCATTGTCAAGGGCCCGCCTTGGACGGAATCCTGATTTTTTTGCTCTTTCGCCCCTTTACTCTTCCGCCGAAGAATCGGGAAGAAAAACCGGAAGCGTGCGCCGTCCGGCACGGTGTTATTGCGCCGTCCGGCGAAGGATCGCCGACGAAACACCATGCGGCAAGATTCCCAAAGCGATAGGTCTGAAGCAGTATATCCCGCGATCCGTCCGACGCAATCCCCCCCCTCTCATGAAAACCACGGCTTTGAAACTTTTTGGGAATCGCGCCGCAACCATCGGTCAACCGTCCATTTACCGAATTTCGAATTACCGAATTTCGAAGAAAGCGGGCGACTGCGCCGCCCAGGCGCGATGTTGTTGCGCCGCCCCGGGTCGCCGCTGTATACTGGAAACGCGATGAAAACGGACATTGGGTCCCGTCTGCCTGCAGCACCCAATTGTCCTCAACTTGTGTTAATGTAGGTATTTACACGGATCGTTCGAGCGGCAGGCGGTTATGCGCGGGACTGTTCGCGGGAGGATTATCATGCCGTTTACAGCATAAACAGGTGGTTCAACCGGAAATCTCAACCGCCTTCAGTATAACACGATTGTGGAAGCAAAACAGCCGGTCCTCGCGGGAAAGCGGGAAAAGCGGCATCGGTATTTTCGATCGTCAACGTACGGTCGTCAAGGTGCAATCGTCAGCGCCGGCATTTCTTTTTTCAGCAATGCGATTCCCAGTGCGTTGATCCGGCTTCCTTTCAGGTTCAACCATCGGAGCGATTTGAGCGCAGGCAGGAACGGGACCGCGGCATTGGAGACATTCGTATTGGCAAGAGAAAGGGATTCGAGTTCCCCCAGGGTTATCAAGAAACCGAGATCGACGCTCTCGATCGCCGCGCCGTCGAGGGAAAGCCGTTGCAACCGCGTAAAACGGCCCAGGGGTTCGAGGCCGTATCGCCCCCAACGAAAACCGTCGAGTCGCACATCGCGGAGCGTTTCGGACGAGGCGGCCAGGTGCGGCAGGGAATCGAACGAAACCGGATTTCGGGAAAGGTCGAGCGATTCAAGGCCGTCAAGCGTCGAAAGCAGGATCATCGTCTCGTCGGTCAGTCCCGTCGCGGAAAGGTCGAGAGAACGGAGGCGGCGCATTTCGCCGATCATGTCGATTGCCGCATCGGTCAGCGTTTTACAGCCGGGCAGAGAAATGCCGATCAGGCGTCCGTCGATTCCCATTTCGGTTTTTCCCCCGACCCCGCGGACCCAGTCGATGATGCGGCGTTCACGATCCTCGGGCGATTCGTCGATCATCGGTTCGAGTCGGACGCTTTGATCGTGCCGGTCGCTTTGGTCGTGCAGCATCCCTTTGTCCGGAGTGTTTTCAACGGCCGTCCCGCTTTTTACCACATTCTTTACCACATTCTTTACCACATTCGTTACCGCGTTTTTCCGCCGTTCGATCCGCTCGTTTTCCCGTTCCTTGATCCGGGCCCGATTCCATTCCCTGGCCGCCGCCTGCCTCAATTCCATCCCCGCGAGATCGACAGGGCCGTATCGGGCTCGATGGGAGAAACACAATTCATCGATCCAGAACGTCGTCAGCGGCGATTGCGGTATGATCCGGATTTCCAGCCAATCGATCCGTTCCGGCATTTCCGCTTCGGATTTCTCCCGTTGGACGTCGTCGGCGTTCGGCCCGACGGGAAACGAACGTTCCCAGAGGGAATTGCCGCTCATGGGAATCTCGACCGGCGTAAACGCTCCGCGGCCCGCGTAAAAAATCGCTTCAAGATATCGCGGAGAATTCAGCGCGTACTCGACGCTACAGGCCGCATTGCCGAACCGGATCGTCATTGCCCGAAATTTACAGGTGTTTTCATCGACGATCACCGGCTTGAGCAATTCATCGACTTCGGGAAATCGAATCCGGAACCGGAACCCGTCATTCCCGGCTACCTGCCAGTTCGCCCGGCCGGAGGCGGGATATCGCAGGACGATTGCCTCCCCGTCGTTTTCACAGGGGACGTTTACGGCGGAACCGCTTTCGCCGGAACCGAAATGAGCAACCCGCAACGACGTCTCGCCGACGTCGCGCCGGGTACCGTCCAGGGTCGCGAAAAACCGGTTTTCCGAACTCCCCGGAAAAAGAAAATCGCTGAAAAGCCCCTCCGTTTGATCCCGGTACGGATCACGGACAACGTCCCTGAAAAGCGCCGGTTTTCGAAGCGGACGGCGGTCCGGGTGTTGCCATTCATCCCCGCCGTCGCCCCGTTCCGCGACCGCCGCGGCATACCGCTCATCCGCCTCCTCCATGAGGACATCCGATTTTTCACGCAACTCGTATTGTCGCAGGGAGGCGTTGTCCGCGTCATTCATCCGGGCAACCGCGGTTTGGACGTTCGCATGAAACGAATCGCGATGGACATCCGCCCGCGTCCGGGCGAATGCGAGCCGGGAAGTCGCCTGTTTTCGCCGGACATCGGCTTCGGAAGCAATCAGGGAATCAAGGCGGTTATCGGCGCGGGTCCACGACTGCCGGGCGTTGACGACGTGAACGAAATACTCCCGTTCTTTTTCATGGGATTGACTACGGACACGTTCGGACTCCTCTGCCAGTCGCATGGCTTCGAGCAGATTCCGGTCGGGTTTTTCGTCCTCGAAGAGAAACAAGGCCGTTCCGGCTCCCAAGGCAACCAAACACGACAAAACCGGAAAAGTCCAAATCCACCGGCGGACCGGTTTCACGCTCGCGGAAATCGTCACGTGCGACGGGGATACCGGAACCTGTTCCTGTTTGTCGTTTTCGGCGGCTTCATTGTAAACATGGGCAAGCAGGGAAATGATGTCCTGGTCCGATGTGTCGATTGGCCCCGTGATTGGCCCGGTGATTGGCCCTGTGATTGGCCCGGTATCATTCGGTTCCATCGACGACACCGCCGTCAAATCCGGAAAAGAATGTGATGGAGAGTGCGCATCGGGGCGCCGCGTATCGGGACGTCCGGAATCCGGCGCGGAAAAACCCGGCGTGTTTTTTCCCCGTCCGGTCGAAGCGGGAAGGGTCGGGACGGAAAAAGGAGCCCCGCAACCGATACACCTCATCCTCCGTCCCGCGAATCGGGAACTGAATCGAAACGATTTTCCGCAGATGGGGCATTCGAACACAATCATGAAACACGACGACGGGCACAATCCTGATTTTTCAATTCAGCCGGTATTCCTGCAAATCGTCGAGCCAGTTTCGAAGCTCCGATTCCGGTTCGCAGGCGAGATCGCCCTTGACGAGTTCCCGCAGGAAATCGGCGGCCCCGTTTTTGAACAAGTCGGCCTGTTCGGCGTTTTCAAAGCGGTAGTTCGGATCGGGGGCGATCAGGCCGCGGATGAACTTCATCAACAAATCGCTCGACGCGACGGTCGGCGGCAGAATCGAGGAAAGCTGCTGGGCGATATACAAACGTCCCTGGAGACGTTTATCGATCGCGTCCTTGGAATCGAAAAGGCGCCGCCCGGAAAGCATTTCAATCAGGACGTATCCGAGACTCGCCAAATCGGATCGAGGTGTAAGTTCTTCCCCTTTAAGTGCTTCAGGCGAAGCGTACGCGGGAGTGAACAGCCGGTTCGCAGGCGGATTCTCGATCTCGAAAGCACTCCCGACATCGACGATCTTGACGTTTCCGGTCCGTTTGATCATGATATTCGCCGGTTTGACATCGCCGTGAATGATGTTCTCGCGGTGGAGCGCCCCGAGACCGGCGAGGCAGTCGCGAATGATCGGAATCGCAATCCCGGGCTGTAATCGGGCGTGGATCGGTCCCCGGGTCACGACCACGTCTTCCAGATGCCGCGACCGGTCCACTGAAAGTTTTTTGTTCAGGTCGCCCAGTAAATCATTGCTGAGCAAGCGGTTCAGGTCGAGCCCGTCGACCCATTCCATCTCCATCACGCGAATATCGTCGAGCGACCGCCAACTGTGAACATCCAACAGGTTGTCGTGTTGAATCTGGGCAATCCTTGCGGCAATATAGGCAAGCTGTTCCATTCCTCGGGCATATCTGCGGTCGTCTCCATACCGTTCCGGCGAAAAAACCTTGACGGCAACCGGAAGAACGAAATTGTCCGTTCCGCGACGTTCGCTCAAAAAAACGACTCCCTGCCCGCCGGAACCGAGTTGCCTGATGAACAGCAATTCCTCGTTCCATTGATGGCGTTCCTCTTGGAGCATACTCTGATACGCCCCGATCAACTCCAGACTGCAACCGGAACGGAGTTGTCCGTCGTTGGGGTGCGTAACCGTACTTTCGATAAACCCGGTTGTACTGTATCCGGTCGTACTCACAAAAATAATCCCCGGCGATACTTCGTTCCTTATATCGTAAACGGCCTGAAACCGTTCCTGCACGCAATCCCTCGCATAACCGCCTGCCGCTCGAACGATCCGCTTATATCATTATCCACCGAAGCCGGTTGAGTTGTTGGCAAACACAGCCCGCTTAACCGCCTGTTTACTCTCCGAGCAGTGTTGTTGCCGGTGGGCAGGCTCTTGAATCGTCGGCTTCGGGAAATTTCAATGGTTTTCAGTATACAAACAAAAGTTAGAGTCAAGTGGGTACGGCAGGTGGACTTGACCAAATGTTCTCTTTCATCGCGTTTCCAGTATACATGCGGTGCGACGGTCTCCCTTGGAATCCGATTCTCAACCCGGAGAGCGAAACGAACCTGGAAACACGAACTTGAAAACCAAGGCGACCTCGGGATCATTATAAGGGAAAAAACCGCCGTCCACAAGCCTTGTTTATTCGGTTTTTCAAGCCTTGTTCCCGGCTTGAAAACGGGTATAATGGAACGGCATCCAACGAGGAGAGTCGGAACATGTCCGTGCCACGCCGTTTTACCGAAGAAGAAACGATCACCTTCACGTTTCAGCCGAAATTGCGCACGGGGTGGCGTTTCCTGGTGTGGGATGTCCCCTTGACGTTTTTGTTGTCCGCCGCGATTGTCGATCAGCCCGTTTTTCGACACACGCGGGACGTTTCGTGGGAGCCACACGAGAGACTGTGGATTTTCATCGCGGTGACGGTCGGTTTGGCGGTAGTGTTTTTGGTCTGGGCGCTCCTTGCCAGGGTGAACGGAATGCCGTGTTGGACGCTCCGGGGCGGGGAACGGACGATCATTAGATCGTTCTCGGGATTGTGGAATCGTGAGTGGACTTTGAACGCCGGGCAAGCGAGGTTTTGCGCGGTCCGGTTTGGTTTTTGGGCGAGGATGTATACATTCGGTATCATGAAGACGCTTGCCGAGTACCAGATTGAAATCGAAAGCGGCGGTCAAACGCTGTTGTTTCCCTGCCGCGACGAAGCGGAGCAGCGCTTATGGCTCGGGATGATCGAATCGTTTCGGAAATCGACTCGTGGGGAAACATGAGGGATGCCCCCGCCGAACCGGATGTGCCGGTGTTCACCTTCCGGCAGCCGTGGAGCACGGTCGGGTGGAATATCGTGTGGGGGTCGGTGTTCACGCTCCCGTGGTTTTTGTTCCCCGAGGGTTTTATACCGGAGCCGGTTATACTGGAAACGCGGTGAAATTGGTTGTTTGGTCAAGGCTGCGTGTCGCGATCACTCATCTCAACTCCATTACAGGAAATTACTTAAACGGATCGTTCGGGCGGCAGGCGGTTGTGCGCGGGAACAATTTCAGGCCGTTTGCGGTATAAAATGAGGAAACCCGCTTGAAGAATACGAAAACGACTTACCGGGGAACCGCCGATGAATTGGTACGCATTCTTTGCCGACGTGATCGTCTGCCTGCATTTCGGTTATATCGCGGTCATCCTCGGCGGAATGCTGTTGATTTTGACCGGCTGGGCGGCGGGTTGGAATTTCGTCCGGAATTTTTGGTTTCGCGTCGTCCATTTGGCGATGATCCTGATCGTCGTCGTCGAAGCCTTGCTCGGGGTCGTGTGTCCGCTGACCGTTTGGGAGTACGAGCTTCGCGTCGCGGCAGGGCAGGACGTCTCCGAAGGAACCTTCATCGGGCGTTTGCTGCACGATTTGATATTCGTGGACGTCTCCCAGGGCGTGTTGACCGTTTGTTATTGCCTGTTCGGCCTCGCGGTCCTCGCCTCGTGGCGATTCGTCCCGCCCCGTTGGCCGTGGAAGAAAAAAAAGAAAGCATAAAACACCGTGAACGACCATCCGAATAAGGACATTCGCGAGGCGGTCGATTACGCCTTGTCGAAAGGCCGGCGGCTGCGAAAATGCAGCGGTAGTGCTCACGCATGGGGACGAATTTATACCGAAGCGGGATGCGACGACGCGCTGCCCGGTTCCTCGCAAGGACGGGCGACGGTTCGTTTCGCACGAAAATCCGAATCGCTGGAAGCCGCGATCCGTTCCGCGATCGGCGATGTTCAGCGTGCCGGATTCACCGTTTCGCAGGCCGTAATCGAAACCGACGCCCTGCCGGTATCCTGAAAAAACTCCGAGCCATGGCCAACGGGAGACGAACCGCACCGGCGGTCGCGGGGTATTGAGGCGGCCCCGTTTCCCCGCGAGCCGTGCTTGCGGCGCGCAAGCCACACATTTTTTGAAAACGGAAACAACGCAACCCCACCCAACCAGTAACCGATAATGACTGAAAACGACGCGAACGCATTCAAGATCGACACGACCCCGACGGCCCACGAGGATTACAACGCCTCGGACCTGGAGCACCTGAGCGACCAGGAACACGTCCGCAAACGGCCCGCGATGTACATCGGCGACACGGGCGTTCGCGGACTCCACCACCTTGTCAGCGAAGTCGTCGACAATTCGATCGACGAGGCGATGGCGGGGTTCGCCTCGACGGTCTCGATCACCATCAACATCGACGGTTCCGTGACGGTCGAGGACAACGGCCGCGGCATCCCGGTCGAAGAACACCCGGACCTCAAGAAATCGACGCTCGAAGGCGTGATGACCGTCCTCAAGTTCGGCGGCAAGTTCAGCAAAGGCGCCTACCAGACCTCCGGCGGTCTGCACGGGGTCGGCGTGACCGTCGTGAACTTTCTTTCCGAATGGTGCGAAGTCGAAGTGCGGCGCGACGGCATCGTCTACCAGCAGGAATACGAGCGCGCGGTATCGAAAATCGGCAAATCGGACCATCGCGGGACGAAGACCACGTTCAAGCCGGACCCGGAGATATTTCCCGAGACGAAATTCGATTACAACGTTTTATTCCGCCGTTTACAGGATTTGGCCTTCCTCAACCGGGGCGTCAAAATCGTCTACCAAGATGCCCGGACCGGGGCGGAAGACGTGTTCGAATATCAAAACGGGCTGGTCGATTTCGTCGAAAACCTGAACCGGACGACGGAGCCCGCCCATAGGGACATCGTCCATATCCTCGATGAAATCGACGGCGTGACCGTCGAGGTCGCGATGCAGTACACGACCGAGTATACCGAGAATGTCCGTTCGTATGTCAACAATATCCACACGATCGAGGGGGGGACGCATATCTCGGGTTTCCGGACGGCGCTGACCCGGACGTTGAACAATTACGGCAAGAACGAAAACCTGTTCAAGCAGTTGATTCCCAGCGGCGAGGACTTCCGCGAGGGTCTTACCGCCGTGATCGCGCTCCGGGTCCCGAATCCGCGATTCGAAGGTCAAACGAAAACCAAGCTGGGGAACAGCGAAGTCGAGGGAATCGTCAACTCGGTCGTCGGGGAGGTACTCGCCAAATTCCTGGAGGAGAATCCGAAAACCGCGCAAATCATCGTCAAAAAAGGCATGATCGCCGCCGAAGCGAGGGAAAGCGCCC
>QMCD01001606.1_pt1 | contig 18926 bp, 16 predicted proteins | sample 1821841 | NCBI WGS metagenome assembly QMCD01 (sample SAMN01991225, study PRJNA193472) | Termite gut metagenome, whole genome shotgun sequencing project. | isolation source: worker | host: Macrotermes natalensis
TCCGTCACAATCAACGAGCAACCTGCAAAACCGGCTTTGGATGAACGTTTCCATATCTTCTGCCAAACCGGCAATGACGAAAAAATTACTCCCAACCCAATCGCCGGTGATTTCTCTCTCGTATGGCGGCAGGAAGGAAGCCCCGATACGGTTGAAGGCGAAAGTTACATTGCCGATACCCACGTAGCAAATGCAACGCCGGTAAGCGGTTGAAGGCGAAAGTTACATTGCCGATACCCACGTAGCAAATGCAACGCCGGTAAGCCTTATCGTTTACCGGAAAAATAATGCCACCGGCTGTCCGAGCGATACAACAATGTTGAAATATCAAGTCATGGATTCGATTCGGCACAAGGCGATTGACGACATTGAAATTTGCACGTATCAATCCGTTGATTTGAATCCTGTTGCCGAAAACACGTTCAAATCGGGCAACACGCTCACTTTCAGCTTTTTTAAATCCGATGCCGCAGGAAGTCAAAATGCGTTGCTGGCAAACGTAAGCGCCATTCAGGATGCCGGATATTACCTGATTCACGCAATTGATTCCTATTCCGGTTGCGAAGCGCGGGAAACAGTACGTGTAATCACCAACACGCCGCCGCAAATCAGCATCGACGGAAAAACGGAACTGTGCGATGGCGAAGACCTGAAACTGACGGCAAGTGCCACAGCCACCGGAAAGCCGCTTTACACCTGGTACAACAGCGCGAAAGAACAGTTGGGCGAAAATGAGCTTTTCCAGTACCACATCAATTTAAGAGACAGCGAAAAGGCACAAACCGACACCTTCTACCTCAAAGCCGTTGACGTAAAAGGATGCGAAACGGAACAGATGATAAAAGTAACTACCCACCCGAATCCGGAAAAGCTGGAGGATGCAAGCTATATCTTCTGTCAAAACACGGGAATGCAATCCATTCAGATTGAATACAACGCGCAATACCGCCTGTTAATCGACGGAATACAGCAAACTGCGATTAGCGTACCGACAGACGAGGCTGGTTCTCCTTCATTTATCATTCGCCAGCAAGACGGTTTGACCGGCTGTCAAAGCGAACTCGCTGTGATTCAGGCGACCGTTGCCCCTGCATTGCAGCTGAATATCCCGGAACAGGAACCGGTTTGCACTCCGGCAACAGTTGATTTGGCATCGGTAGTGCTCGGCAACTCAATAACAGGCGGTTCGGGTGCATTTGAAATCAAACAGGCAGAGAAAGATGCCGGACTGTTGGCTGATTTGGATTACCTGACCCGGATAGATGCTTCGGGAATATACAAAATTACCGTGGTGGACAAATTCGGCTGTACCACATCCGGCTCCGTAAGAATCACAGTCAACGAACAGCCGGCAAAACCGGCTCCGGATAACCGTTTCTTTATTTTCTGCCAAATGGGTATTGACACAACCATCGCGCTCAAACAGATTTCGGGCAACTTCACCTTCCTGTGGCAGCAAGAGGGAAGCGCGGAAATATTCGAGGGCGGAGAATACCCTGTCGTCACAGACAAGCCGAGCGGAACACCGGTAAATCTTATTATCCGCCGCAAAAACAGCGATACAGGCTGTCTGAGCGATACCGCAATGCTGAAATATCAAGTGTTGGATTCAATCCGGCATAATGCAATCCCGGACATTGAAATTTGTACGTATCAATCCGTCGATTTGAATCCGGTTGCCGAAAACACGTTCAAGTCGGACAACAGCCTCACATTCTCATTCTTTAATCAAAATGTATTGATAACGAACGTAAACGCCATTCAAAACGCAGGAAATTACCTGATTCGCGCAACCGATTCCTATTCCGGCTGCATAGCGCAGGAAACAGTACGTGTAATCACCAACACGCCGCCGCAAATCAGCATCGACGGAAAAACGGAATTGTGCGACGGCGAAGACCTGAAACTGACGGCAAGCGCGACAACTGCTGGAAAACCGCTTTACACCTGGTACAACAACCTGAAGGTACAGTTAGGTGAAAATGAACTTTTCCAATATCACATCGACTTAAAAGAGAGCGAAAAGGCGCAAACCGACACTTTCTACCTCAAAGCCGTTGACTTGAAAGGATGCGAAACGGAACAGATGATAAAGGTAACCACCCACCCGAATCCGCATAAATTACAGGATACAAGCTATGTTTTCTGTCAAAACACAGGAACAATGACTGTTCCGGTTGAATACGACTTAAACTGCCGCCTGCTGATTTTTGACCGGAACGGAGCACCTTTGGACAGGATTGAAATACCAACGGATGAGGCAGGTTCGCTGTCATTCATTATCCGTCAAGAAAACAGCCTGACCGGTTGCCAAAACGATCCGGCGGTTGTTCAAGTAACAGTTGTTCCGGCATTGCAGCTGGAAATTCCGGCGCAGACACCGGTTTGCGCGCCGGCAGTACTGGATATGAAAACGCTGGCGCTTAATTCAATAACAGGCGGTTCGGGCGGTTTTGAAATCAAAGAGGCGGAGAAAGACGCAACTGTACTGGCTGATTTGAATTCCTTAACTCAAATAAATTCATCGGGAATGTATAAAATCACCGTTTCGGATAAATTCAGCTGTACCGCTTCGGGAATGGTTAATGTTACGATTTACGAACAGCCGCAACCGCCTGCTGTTCCGGACGGAAAACTCGACTTCTGCCAAAATACCGGAAGCCAGTTGCTGAAAGCCCTTCCGGCAGGCGAAAACACCAAATTGCAATGGCTGGACGAAACGGGCATCTTCTCCGATTCAGTTTTTGTACAAACCGGAAACGTCATAACCGGAAAAACATATAACGTCCGGCAAATACACACATTGAGCAACTGTGCAAGCGAAACGGCAACGGTAAAAATCACGGTACATCCGGAAATTCGCCCGGCGCTTGCCGATACGGTTTTGTGCTACGGCGCTTCGCTGAATCTGGTAGAAATGGCAAAAGCGGGCGTTAACGGCGGAACCAGCCCGCAACCTTACTCTTTCGCCTCGCTGACCCCGGCACTGTTTGACGCGGAAAATATCGTGAAAAACGGCACATTCATCGCAACCTATACCGACGCGACGGGCGTGTGCTCGGCAAACGACACGTTAAACGTAACATTTGACAGGGAAATCGACCTTTCCGTTTCGGGCAGCGATGTAATTTGCGCAGGCGACACCATACGCCTGAAGACAGACGGAACCGACTTTTACGCATGGCAGTTCAACGGCGTAAACATCAGCAACGAAAACGGCATTGAGATTCCGACAAGTCTGCTGTCCGATAATCCGGACGGGTTGCAGGACACGAAGACAATCTCGCTTTCGGCAAGCCGCATTATCGACCATGCACGTAACCTGGTGTGTGAAAACAGCCGCGATATTTCTGTTACGGTGAAAAAAGTGCCCGGACTGATTTCCGGCAAGGCGGATACCAGCTACTGCCAAAACACCGACACACAGCCGCTGGCGTTGAACCCGACCCAAGTAGAGTGGCTTGATGCCGACAACTTCAATACAATAATATATGGAAACGGAACGCTGCGTCCGGTAGCCCTTCAAGCGGGAGAGTTTACCTACAAGTTCCGCCAGTCGCTGAACGGGTGCTACACCGCCTGGCAAGACTACACGGTGTTGATTCAGGAAGAGATAAAAGCCGTTGCCACACTGCGCGACACGGCTTACTGCCAGGACCAGCCTGCGGCTCCGCTGATTGCCGCCTCCGCACCGGAAGGCTACACCGTAAAATGGTATCACGAAAACGGAACGGAAATTGAAAACCTGCCGTTTACCCCTTCTACGCAGACCATCGGTACGCAGCATTTCTATGCACGCCTGAGCAAGGGCGTTTGTGTCGGCGAGCCTGTCAGAGTGAGCATTGGCACACAAAATCGCTATCCGAACGCGCCGCAAGTCGAACCGCTGGTTATCTTCTGCCAGAATACGGGCGAACAGATTCTGACGGCAAAACCGGATTTTAACGCCGGGTTAAACTGGTACGAAACCGCGATTGGAAACGAGCGGCTGGAAAAAATCACCATTCCGACCGGGAACACCACGCAGGTAGATAAATCGTATTTCGTTTCACAGTCAATACTCAAAGGCTGCGAAAGCGAGCGCGCAAGAATTGACGTGCGCGTGGTAAATACGCCGGAACCGCGCACAATCCGGGTTGATACCTGCGCCAACACGCACTTTACGGTTGCCCACATCGCACAGCGCGAAAACATTACGGAGACAATCGACACCCTTTGGCACGGAAAGGAAAAGGAGATGCGCATTTCGCTGCAAAACAGCATCGGAAATCACGGCACATACCGGTTCAGCGTATTTGACGAAAATAACTGCCGCGCTACGCACACGGTAGAAACATACACCCACAGGGTAGAAAACCTGTCGCTGGCAAAAAGCGCAGAAAAGTACTGTCCCGGTGATTCCGTCCGCTTTGAAGCTTCGGCTGACAACGGCAAGGAGTACGTCTGGATAGAAGAAGCAACCGGCAACACGGTGTATGGAAATGTTTACCGCGAGCCAATTCCGGGCACGTCAAACTTCCTGCTGATTGCTTCGGAAAATGTGCTTGAATGCAAAGATACGCTCTATTTTACGGCTGCAACCTACCCGCAGCCAACCATACGCATAGACGGCGAAACCAGCCTTTGCGCAGGCGAAAGCACTACGCTCACGGTCAATGCGCCGCTAACCGGTATTGCGTGGACAATGCCCGACCTGACTGTCCGCACCGGAAATGAAATTACCTTTGCTCCCGAAGAAACCGGGCGCATTACGGTAAGCGGACGCGATGTGAACAACTGTCCGGCAACAGCAACCATACTTGTGAACACGGCAACTGTTCCGGCGCCGCAAATCGGAATCACGAAGCTCATCGCCTCAAGCGCTTATCACATCAACCGCGATACCGCCGGGGTGATTTTCCGCGAAACGGCACTGCCTGAGTACGGGGAAAGCCCATACACCTACGTTTGGGAATTTGGCGATGGAAACACAACGACCGGAAACTACAACGACCTCATTTCGCACGAATACGAAGACCGCCTTGTCAGGTTCACGAAAGGATTTGACGTAAGGCTGACCGTAACGCACGAATATGGCTGCGAAGGTGCGGCAACGGCTCGCATAGCGGTTGACCCTGACTTTCGCGTACCGAATACGTATGCTTATGGCGACGGGCTGTTTATGGAGAAATATGAGCTGCAAATATTCGACCGCATCGGAAATCTGATTTACGAGGGAGAAGGCTGGGACGGTACTTACAAAGGGCAACCGGCATTTGCCGATACCTATTTCTATGCTTTAACCTACTACGTTGAGGGCGAAAAAAATATCAAAACAGGATATGTTACATTAGTCAGGTAATTTGGAATATGAAGCACCCGCTGTCAAGAGTACACGCAAGTCCTTCAGGCTTGGAGCTATATTTTAGGTGTCATCACGGATAACCATTAAAAATAAATAACGCTTATCAGCCATATTACTCCTAATGTTAAAGACAATGAATATTATAAACACAAAGGCACAAAGAGCACGAAGTTGTGTTTATTTTTGTGTACTTCGTGACTTTGTGTTTACTATTTTTAGGGGGTAATATTGCTGATAAGCATAAAATAAATTATTAAACAGATGAAATTTAAGATTTTGAAATACATAACCGGAACGTTCATTGCCATTCTCGCGTTTTCAGGAGCGCGTGCACAGGAAGATGTACTGTTCAGCAACCGCCAGCTCAGGCTTGCGCAGACCAACCCTGCATATATCCCCGAAATTCTGTACGCCACCATTACCGTAGGCGGACGTATGCAGTGGACAGGACTAGAAGGCGCCCCGAAAACGATTTACGCCGGCGGTAAATATTTCTTTGTAGGCGCGCACTCGCAAATCGGTTTGTCTGTCCTTGCCGACAAAATCGGCTACCACCAGACCATCAACCCGAAGCTGACCTACGCTTTTATGCTGCCGATTTGGGACGACAGCTACATCAACCTCGGCTTAGGTGTGGGACTGATAAACCGATCCTACGATGCCGATAAGATTGACGGCGGAAACACCACGGGGCGCGACGAGCTTTATTACAACCAGATAAAAGGCACCGCCCCCGACCTTGAATGCGGGATCGAGGTGTTGATACAGAATTTCGAGCTGGGTCTCTCCGCCAACCACATCGTCAGGGGCAACGAGCAAATCGAGCTGAAGCCGCTTTTTTCGGGATATATAAACTTTCTGCAACAAACCTCCGAGTGGTGGCAGATAATCCCCTCTTACTCTGTTTACAACTACGACAACCGCTGGAAGCATCAGGTTTCACTGCGCTTCAACTACATCTTCGACTACGAGTGGAATCCGTCCGACCTGTTTTACGTCGAAGCCGCCTTCCGTCCCAAATACGAAGGCTCGGTCATCGCAGGCATAAACCTCTTCTCGTTCCTCACCGTCTGTTACTCGTATGATTACTTCTTCGGCAACCTGCGCCACGGCAACTACGGCTCGCACGAGATCGGCTTGGAGTTCAAAATCCCGCAAACGCACCAAAGTTGCTATGCTAATTATGGGAAGTCGAGGAAATATACGAGGTATTCGAGGAGGTAGAGGGAAGGTGGGAACGTTCCGACAACGAAAAATAAAAGGAGGTAGCCTGTAAATTCTCTTTTAACTCTCTTTGCAACAATGAATTGTAAGAAAAATGAACAAAGATAACATCCTTATTATGATGTTCGCCAACAGAAAATAGATAGTTTTGTAGATTAAAAGACATAGCTATTAAGTGCGAGGCATTAAATAGTTTGTATTATTTAAACGCATAAACCATTGATTTTAAGAATAAAATATATTTTCGTAATATAAACTAATTTGTGTCTTGTACTTATAAACAACATTTTTTATTACTTTCGCAAAAATAATAATTAGAACAAGCAAATGCAATATGCGCATCTTGTATATCCAAACCAACTTTAACCCGGCAATCAACAATACAAAATACGCACACAAAAAACAGATGTAATTAACTAATATACAACATTTAATTCAATATTCTTTTATGGAAATTTTAAAAGAAAATGAGGTGGGAAATGTACGCATATTTGAGAGTTAGCCGTCATTCGCGGACAGAGCAGCGCATTTTGCAAGCGAGAAAAGAGTGTAATCGGACAACGCTGCGAAATTTGGGAGTAAAACAACTTTAAGAATTTAAAGATATGATAGATGTAATTTTAACAGACAAAAGTAAATGCAACTGTTTCGACAGTCCTCTAAAAAACGAAATATTTACATATATTGAGGAGTTGAGCAAGAAACAATGCAAAAATTTGAGCGATTACAAAACATTTTGGCCACCGCGTTTAATGAAAGCATTAGAAAACGGAAAACTTTCTTGTTTTTTTGGTGCAGGACTATCTATGCCTTGCGGATTGCCGAATTGGGATTCCTTGTTAAGAGATAATTTGGGAGTAAGTAAGGAATTTCTTGATGATGACAATGCAAAAAATGACCCATTAACACAAGCGGAACTCGCATCTCATAAAATTGGAACGGAAAAAGTTCAAAAATTGATTCGAGAATCTGTTGATGTAACAGACAAGGCTTCATTTAATCATTATCTTTTGGCGTTTTTTAAATTAAAATTCTACATAACAAGCAATTACGATTGTCTTTTTGAGAAGGCTTGGGCGAGTTTGCACAAGAGTAGTACATTACAGGTAATTCTTAATGATTCGGATTTATACGCTTATTTTGTAGACGGTAACATTGAAAAACCGAAAAACAAGAATTTACATTACCTTTTTAAAATACACGGTTGTGCCAGCGAAGAAAGAGAAAATGAACAACTTATTCTTACTCGTTCAGATTACAGAAGGCATTATCGGAGTAATGCGGAGTTTTTCAGTACGCTTGTTAAGGAAATATTTGCAAAATCTCATATGTTATTTTTAGGATTCAGCCATAAAGACCCTGAAATATCTCGTCTTGTTGAAGATTCTATTTGGCATTGGGAAAAAAGCAAAGAGGAAAATACAAATAATTATCAACCCAATTTTTATAGTTTGCAGTTCGATATGACAAGCGTTACACCAGAAATATTTGCCGCAAGAGGTATTGTTGCGCTAAACCCACCTATACATATTCCAAAAGATAAAATAGATATGCGTAGTTATTGCTTGGCTCTCGCTTTGGCGGATTTGCACGCAATGAAAAAATATATGGACATTGAAGACATTTCGTTGGAAAAAGATATTGAAAATTATTACTGCGAAATCAATGGGCAATTAAATAGTGCTTTCAAAATGTTGGGAAAATGTGAAAATAAATCCAAAAAATGCCTCGAAAACAAATCAAATGACTTTTCGTGGTTAGATGATTTACGAAAAGAAATGACTTTTTTTGCAGGTCAAGGCGTGTATTTGCTAAATGAGAAAGGCGAAATAGTAACAGATAAAAAAGGCGAATTGGTAGGTTATTCAATTGACGAAAAATTAAAAGAGAGACGACTACAAATACTCAAGGAGCGTGGCAATTCGTTTGGCAACAGACCGTATTTTCAGCAAGCAAGAACTTTTAGGAAAAAATTTATTTCGGATTTGTACGATTCTATTTTTAATGGGCTTGCGACTTTTTCAATATGTTTTCCGATTATTTCAGACGACAATATTTTTAAAGGTTTATTATTTTCCGCTTGCCAAATAGGACAATGGGAAACCCCTGTAAATTCAGCAAAGGAAATTATAGCACAGAAAAAATCTGTAATTTTAGTTGATTCAAATGGCATTTGCTTATTACCGCCTAATGGAGAATTTGAATATGAAACGAGTATCGGTGGAAATGCCGAAGAAGAACGAAAAGGTTTTTTACGCGATGATTTGTTAGTGTTATCGCGTCGAGACAAATTGATAAATCGTGTAATGGAAAATTTAATTCCTTTGGGTATAGACGATGATGTACTATCTCTCTCAAATGATTTAAAGTACCATTCATTAGTGAAAGAAATACCATTAACGCGGTGGAAGTTGGCGATTTCATCAAGACTGATTTCACCAAAAGAATAGCGAAAAATGAACGAACGGCTAACGAGCGGTTTCGCACAAGGTGGGGTGTAGCACCGCGCAGGCGGCAGTGCGATTTCGGAAGTTTTGCGCCCGCACGAACGGCAGTGAGCCCCGCCCTGCGCGAAGCCACTTCTACGTTAGCCGTCAGCTGGACAGTGCGGTGCTTTTAGGAGGCGAAAAAGAAGAGCGTAGCAGACAAGCTGGTGAAACAGGAAAGTCAGAGAAACAAATTAATAAAAAATCCCCGAAAATTTTTTTTTCGAGGATTTCTCATTTTCACAGGTCATTCCCATAAGTAGCCTTTACAAGTTCCAGATAAAAATCCATAGATCTCATCAGCGTGTTATAATCTTTCCTGATACATTCATCTATCCTCTCATTGAAACAGATATAGCCTTTTGCGATTTCAAACAGTCCGACAAAGTGATATAAGGGACTTTCCCGGCTTGCACAACTGTTTGAAAGCGCGTGTTTTAGCATCTCATCCGGAAACAGATGGAGTACGTCTGTTGCTTTTAACTGATTGCCGGATGTTGCTCCGGCGGGATTACGTGTGTACGGTTTCAGTGGCGGACAATACGGTTTGCGTTGAAACTCTTTCACCTGTTTGCAGGCATACGGCTTGCATTGAGATTGATTTAATTGAAACATAATTTTGATGTTTTAGGAGTAAATAAAAACCCTGCCACAGGTGTCCTAACGCCATCAAGAGCGTTTCGGGGGTTTTCACCACACCGCACCATAGCAGGGCAAATCTTAATTTTCTGTTCATTTCTTGATGTTTAAAGGACTGCAAAAATAAACAAATAAACGAAAGACAGGAAATTTTGGACAGAGAAATAAACAGGAATAAAATTTGAAAAAGCCGAACCGCACCAGCCAAATGGATAACAAATGGGCAACCGTACTTACCACCCCGGATATTTGCAAAGGTTAGGTAAAGAAAAATTTGATAAAATTTCAGATACAATAATCCAAGCGTTAAAATAGAACATTGATTTTTGAAAATTAGTTCTATCTTTGTTCTGTTATTTTAAAAAATAATTTTATGGTAGCATTGCAGAAAAAACAGACCCCGTTCGGCATAGCGTCTCGCTATGTCGAAGATAAAAGCAAATTTTTAATTTGCAACAGCGAAAAAGAGCAACGAGTAAAAGAATGAAAATATGCAGATAGGAAACAACATTGGGCTAAGTTTTTCCGGGCAAGGATGCCTACGGTTACTAACGACGTAGGCAGAGCCATACGCCGAACAGTGCACGCTGCATCATTTATACACTACGGCAAACGGTATGTGCTCTTAATTTTTTATTTTTTGCTATTTATAAAAAACATTTTTTGCAGAATAATGCTATTTATAAAAAACATTTTTGCACCTTTGCCGTCAGAAATATTAAGAACAAATCAATAGTCATTATGGACAGTTTAGTGAAAATTTATTTTCGTCTATTGCAGGAAACAGAGGTAAAAACATTTCGGTATCTCTATTCGGATATTGATTGGAACGAGCGTTGTATTGCCATTATTGGCGCAAAAGGTGTTGGAAAAACGACAATGTTGTTACAACATATTAAAGCAACTTTTGAAGATAAAAACAAAGTCCTTTATGCAAGTTTAGATAATTCGTGGTTTGCCAAACATACAATTTTTGAATTAGCTGACGAATTTTATATGAATGGCGGTACGCATTTGTTTTTGGATGAGATTCACCATTATCCGAATTGGACAACGGAGATTAAAAATATTTACGATAGCTTTCCCAAACTGAAAATTGTATTTACAGGTTCATCGCTTTTGCAAATTTACAAATCAACGGCAGACTTATCAAGAAGGGTTGTTTATGAAAATTTGGAGGGCTTATCTTTCAGGGAATTTTTGAAATTTGAAAAAGTTGGTGATTTTCCTGCGTTTTCGCTGAAAGAAATCGTAGAAAATCACCAAAATATTGCTTTTCAGATTACGGAAAACATAAAAATAATGCCTTTGTTTAAGAAGTATCTGAAATATGGCTATTATCTTTTTTATAAAGAGGGATTGAAAAAGTATGACATAAAATTGCAGGAAGCGGTAAATAATGTGATTGATATTGATATTCCTGCCATTGAAAATATTGAGTTTGCATCGCGGCACAAACTAAAAAGGTTATTGGCAATTCTCTCAACATTAGTGCCTTACACACCAAAAATTACCGATTTGAGCATAGCAATAGACAGTAACAGAAACAATACTGTCAAATATTTATCATTGTTGGCTAATGCAAAACTGTTAAATTTGGTTTCGTACAAAAATAAAACGATTGGAGACCTTACAAAGCCTGATAAGGTTTTGCTTAATAATACCAATTTGTCGTACTTATATGGCGACAACGCTAACATTGGCAGTGCAAGAGAAACATTTTTTGTTAATCAGTTAAGTGTGATTGCCGATGTTATTCTTGCACCGCAAGGCGATTTTATAGTAGGTAATTATACTTTTGAAGTCGGGGGAAAGAATAAATCTTTTGAGCAAATCAAAGATATTCCAAACAGTTTTGTTGTAGCCGATGATATTGAAATTGGACACAAAAACAAAATACCACTTTGGTTGTTTGGGCTACTATACTGACAAACAGAACCAAGAGATTAGACATGCAAATATTGATGAGTACACCGCCTTGTTTATAATACACCGCCTCGTTATGTCGAAAATAAAAGCAAATTTTTAATTTGTAACAGCGAAAAAGATCAACGAGTAAAAGAATGAAAATATGCAGATAGGAAACAACATTGGGCTAAGTTTGTCCGGGCAAGAATGCCCGTTAGGCGAAGCGTCTCGCTTCGTCTAAGTTAAAAGTAAATTTCTAATTTACAAATGGAAAAAATATAAATAAACAAGATGTCAAATGCCGGAGCATTTGTTTTAGCACGACGAAGCGAGACGCTTCGCCAAACAGGGGAAGCGAAAAAAGACAGAGAGAATAACATCTCTGTAACTGTCCGTTTGGAAAACGAAAATGTTTGGCTTACCCAAGCTAATTTGGTTGATTTGTATTAATCAAGCAAGTCGAATGTAAGTGAGCATATTAAGCATATTTTTGAGGAAGGCGAGTTGAATAAAATTTCAACTGTTCGGAATTTCCGAACAGTTGTCGCGAATGGAAAAACGTATGATATGGAGTATTATAATCTTGATTTGATTATTTCACTTGGTTATCGCATAAAGTCGCATATTGCAACACAATTCCGCACACGGACACACTGCCTCCGAAGTGATTTTCGCACGAGCTGACAGTGACAAGCCTTTTATGGGATTAACCACATTTTCGGGAACACAACCAACTCAAAAAGATATTTCCATCGCAAAAAATTATCTGACAGACCGTGAATTGAAGATTTTGAACAATCTTGTTTCGGGATATTTCGATTTTGCCGAAATTCAGGCAATGAAACATAAACCAATGTATATGGAAGATTATATCAATCAGTTGGATAAAATTTTGACTTCGACAGACGAAAATATTCTGCAAAATGCAAGTTCTGTTTCGCACGAGCAAGCCGTAGAAAAAGCCTTAGCCGAATACCGGAAATATCAGGTAAAAACACTCTCTCCCGTTGAACAGGCGTATTTGGAAGCCATTAAAGAGACTGAAAAGAAAATGAAAAATAATACATATCATTATAAACAAGAAAACATTAACAATCATTACCGCTTAGTTTGGCGGGCGTAGCGTGGAAAGATAATATAAATTAATTATTCAGTAAAGATAGCGTGTAATCACAAAAATTGGATTACTTTTACAATTTATGTGTAAAGCTAAGAAGGATTTGGAGAAGTAAATAACCTCTGATGTTTTGTCAAGGTTATCCCTCAGTGGCACTCCGGTATGTTCTTGCCGGGGTTATCTTCGTGTATTTAATATTTAAATTATGGCTTAACAAGATATGCTACTGTATTTTGTTGAGGCCATCAATACATAAAATATAATGGATTCAAATAATATTCAGATAAGAGAAACGATAGTAAGTGATTTTGTTGCTATCATGGAAGTAGAGAAACAGGCATTCGGTTATGACAAAGAAGCCATACTCACGGCGGATTTGTTGAGCGATGAGACAGGCGAACCGATGATTTCGCTGCTTGCTTTTTATAATGATGAACCAGTTGGGCATATTTTGTTTACCAGAGCTTATTTCGATAAAGAAACGGAGCAACCAATGATGCACATTCTTGCACCGTTGGCCGTGAAGCCGGAATATCAACGGCAAGGTATTGGCGGAATGCTGATAAAGGCAGGTATAGAGAGATTGCAGATAATAGGCTCGAATCTCGTCTTTGTGTTGGGACACAAGGAGTATTATCCCAAATATGGATTTATACCTGATGCTAACCACTTAGGTTATCCTGCACCCTATCCTATTGACGAAGAATATGCCGATTGCTGGATGGTTCAACCCGTTAGTCCTATTGGCTTTGAAATAGATAAAGGAAAGATAAAATGCTGCGATGCAATGAATAAGCCCGAACATTGGCGGGATGACGAATCAGATAAATGAATGGTTATTAATTTGTAATGATAATAAGCCCGTACTGTTGCGGGCTTATTTCTAAAAAGCTGTTTGAATTAATTATTCTCATCAGGAGTTGAAAAAAATGCGACAGATTTTGGTGTATATGAAAATCGCTTTCAATAACAAAAATGAGTTGTTTTTATGCCTGTTTTTCAAATAAATGCTTATTTTTGAAATAACCATTCTTTCATCAAAAAAATCTTCCGAACACTCGTAATTGCAAACCTGCACCAGCTTCGAGGAGCACAAAACTTTGAATTAACAAGCAAATTATTAAAAATTGCAAAAATTGCAATTTTTAATAATTTGCTATATTTTTGCCGTATGAGAAATTTAATAGAAAGAAAAGAATATCTTAATTGAAAAAACCGTTCATTTTTTTGTAAAAGTTATGGCTAAGTACTTTGACTTGAAAGTTATTCCATTTCAACACTTGACTTTTGCCAGAAAATGTGGAAATAACAGGTTTTATGAAACAATGGGTGAATTTATCTATATTGTTCCTATGGGGTTTTTCCTGCTGATATTGATTTAGATTCTCTAAAGTCCTGTATGCGTGAGAGAATATTACATTCATTTTACATTAACAACCAGAATCGAAGATGATATGGAGGAATTTAAGGTTATAATGGATGAGATCGTTGAATCGGAGAGAAAAGAAAACGTAAATGCTATTTAGTATATAATTGACTCAAACTTTAATATTAATCAGATAAATTAAATTTTTTAATTATTAAATTAAAATCAGATGAATAATTGGAACTTGACTTTAGGATGGCAAATTACAGTATATATGTTAGTATCTATATTGGCCACAGTAATAATATGTTTGTTGCAATATAAAATATACTCTTTTACTAAAATAGAGGTATTAAATTTTTTAAAACCGGAGAAAGCATCTTTAATGCTTTTTCAATGGGGACCAGCATTGGGTTTCGTGATAACTGCTTTAATTTTCAGTGGTATAAAATTCTCTCTGAATATTAATTTTGATTTTTTAATTTTGAAAAAAATAATCATAGTTATTGCTGTCCCGTTATTACTAAATAGTATCGTGTTTTTTTTATGTTACATATGGGGGGGTAGTACAAATTTAAGCATTAATATTTCTCAACAACACCTTATCCTTGCTTTAGTTACAATTTTCATAGGTGCTTTAGGTGAAGAAATAGGGTGGCGAGGGTTCCTTCAACCTCTGTTAGAAACAAAATATCATCCGTTGATAGCTTCAGTTTTTGTGGGAATTTTATGGGGAGGGTGGCATATTCACTACTTAAGGAACGGAGGAACATATTTTTTCTCATTTGTATTATTTACTGTAGCAGTGTCTGTTATTATAGCTTGGATACTAAGAGGTACAAATTATAGCATCGTGCTTTCAACATTATTTCATGCCATAATTAATTTTACTTTTTTTATTTTATTGAAAGATGTCATAATGAATCATCGATTTATGATTATTTTGGCTTTAGTTTGGGGATTAGCTGCGACTGTGATTGCTTTCAAATATGCGAATAGTTCAATATGAAAAATAGGTGGTGATGTAAAAAGTATGCTGTAATAAAAAATTGGCAATCAAAACATAAAGTGTTATTTTGGTCTCGTTAAAATAAAAGTTATTCTCTACTGTCCTAATTGCCAAAGTTTAAATATAAAAAGTTGTTCAATGAAAAGATACGAGGCAGGATGCAGTATTACAACAAATACCATCGTAATACCTTGAAGCACGTCTTTCATTGTTTTCATAACCGGTTATCCAATCGTGTAATTTTCTGATTTTCCGAAGAGGTCTAATCTTGGGACAATCAAAGAATTTTTTGAGCAGAAAGAGCAGATGAAAAAGCTGTTTTCCTGAAAATCCGAACAGGAAAAAGAGAAAATAATAATGTAAAATCGTATTTTTGTACTTTGTTGGAATTGTATTACAAATGGCAATTTAATGATAATTTTGCTATCCAAAACGGCAGGAACAATTATAAGGAAACAAGAAAAGCATTGGTCGTCATTGATATTCAAAACAACTATTTTGAAAGCGGGACAAGTTTTTTGGTTGATAGTCTTGAAGCAAGTATAAATGTTACGGCAAATGAAATACAGAAATCTTTTCTTGCTGTACAAATTAACTTTTATTCAACAATGAAAAACACGTAATAATACGTGGATGAGCAATAATACGCGAACTTTTATTAGTCTTTATGGAAATTATCTCTCAACATCTCTCTAAGGCAATTACTTACCAAGAAGCCTTTTCTCGTGCAACGAGGTTCTGTTCTCTTTCCGAAAAATGCGAACAGGATGTGAGGAAGAAATTAGTAATGTGGCAACTCTCCGTTGAAAATATAGAAAAAATCATTGCAAGTCTGAAAGCAGAAAAGTATTTGGATGAGATGCGTTTTGCCGGTTTTTTCGCACGAGATAAACATCGCTTTAGCAAATGGGGAAAAACCAAAATTATTTTTGCGTTAAAAAATAAAGGCATTTCTTCCGGAGCGATTGACGAGGCAATTAAAAGTATTGATTTTGAAGACTATTCGGAACAGCTAAAATCATTACTTTCTTCTAAATTTAAAAACATCAAATACAAAGACACCTATGATGCCAAAACCAAACTGTATCGTTTTGGAGTAAGCCGGGGATTTGAAAGTGAATTGATACTTAGAACAATCGAACTTATAATTAAATAAATAATGAATTACATAAAAGCCATTTTTGAGAAAGATTCAATTTGGATTAAATCTCTAATTATTATATTTATATCATTTTTTCTTGGCATTTTATTTACAGGAATAATCCATGTATTACTTTCCCTTTTTCATATTACGGATGAAACGTTGAAATTAAAATGGATGCAACTCTTTTCGGCTACCGGCATGTTTGTCTGTGCCTCTTTTGTATTAGCCTATCTGTTTAGTAACCATGTACGGCAATTTTTATCCTTGCGGAATCCCCGCGTAGAAATAATCATTTTAGCGGCTCTAAGTATGCTGATAGTTATCCCTGTGATTAACTTCATCGGCAATTTGAACGACCAGATCGCTTTTCCCGAATCACTGAAATTTATCGAAGAAGTACTAAGGACGAAAGAAAAAAAACTCGCAGAACTGACCATACAACTGCTAACTTCCGGAAATACTTTTGGCGGATTAGTTCTTAACTTACTAATCATGGCAATCATTCCGGCATTGGGCGAAGAACTTCTTTTTAGAGGGGTAATTCAAAATAGTATTGATAGGAATTTAAATAACAAAAGATTAGCCGTTTGGATTACTGCTTTTTTGTTTAGTGCCGTTCATTTGCAGTTTTACGGATTCGTACCACGCCTGTTGCTGGGAGCTTATTTCGGATACCTGCTTATTTGGAGTAAATCCATTTGGGTACCTATTGCTGCCCACTTTGTAAACAATGCTATTATTGTACTTTACTTCTTTTTTAAAAAAGAAAATACTTTGATTAACTTGGAAACAATCGGCACAACGAATTCATCAAACTCACCGGATTTAATATGCGGAATAAGTGTTCTGTTGTTTGTGTTCATCGTCTATCTAATATGTGAAAGCACGAAGGCACGAAAGCACGAAGGCGCGAAGGCGCGAAAGCACGAAGGCACGAAAGGGAGAAGGCACGAAGGGGGGTGATAATTTTCGTGCTTTTGCGCTTTATTTCTTTCGGTTTATAATAACCACTCCATTTCCTCCTCTCATTCCAAATATGGAGGTAGAGGCATCTTTCAAAATTTCTACGGTTTCCACTTCCACCACAGTCAGGAAGGAAGCGTATGTCGTCTCCGTACCGTCAAGTATATAAAGAGGATAAATATTTGAGTTGATTGAGTTAATACCTCTGATTATCAGATTATCGTTCGCATATTCCACACCTGGTACTTTGAGGGCAATTGCTTTCAAAAGGTTGGTTTCTCCGGTTGTTTCCAATGTTTCACGAGTAACCATTGTGCCACCGTAAGCAGAAACAGGGGGTACTTTTCGCCTTTCGCGCCCAACAAATACAGAGTCTTTTGTCTGTCTAATGGTTATCTGATTGGCTCCCCACAAAGGAATTATCAATACCTCATTATGTATTAACCCTGACACAAAGAGCGTATCACTTTCAGTCGCAATCCCTTTTATTCTGAAATGCCCTTTTCGATTGGTTTTCACTGGCTTACTTTTTTCTGATGTTTTTACAGTTAAATCGGGAATCCCTTTTTTATCATTGAAAATGTAGCCTTCCACCACCTCATTTCCTGCGAAAATCACAGTGTTACATACTAATAAAAACAGAAAAATAATGATTTTTTTCATTGGAGTATTTATTTTAAAATTCTTACAATCACTAAATATTAAAGACAAATATATAAAAATAGTAGAAAATACAGTCTCATTTTTGGAGATAAAAAATGACATAAATTCTCTTTTGAAATTGTTAAAGGAAATAAGAAAAGAATTTTATTTTCAGGTGCTTTTTGAAAAAATTATATTTTTGCCTGCTTACAAAGAGAAAAAGTTATGAAAGCAACAATGTCAGGTAAATCCTAAAAATGAATTTTTAATTTACCGCAAAAAGAAAATCACAAAGATCATTTTGACAGACAGTAGAATGATTTACCGTTTTTTTCGTTTCTCAGTTTGTATCTTCATTGAACTATTTTTTGATACAAAAGAAAATTTTGTACTTTTGCCTTATGCAAAAAATGATTACAGAAATGCAAAACAATACTATTCAGCGGGTAGAAATAAAAAATCTATGGGGTAAGTATCGTTTTATTTGGGACGACTTGCATCAGGATGTAAATATATTAGTTGGAATTAACGGCAGTTTTAAAACAACAATATTAAATATTCTCAATGCAATTCTCTCTGGAGACAGGAAAGTGTTGAAATATTATCAGGCAGATATATTTATAACTTTTTCAGATGGTTCTCAAATAGGATTTAAGAACGATGCTATTTTTCATTCCGGGAAAACGCCTTTTAAATTGCACGCTTTGATTAATACTTTTGACGTTCCTGTTAACAAGAAAAAATTAAAACAGGAGGAATCTCCTTTATCTTTGGAACTGAAGGAGTTGATATATCCCACCGGTACATCCGAAATCCAAAAAGATTATGATGGCATCACCATTATTCAATCTTTTAATGATTACCGGTTATCTGCTACTGTGGATTCTGCCCGGGGCGAAATTGTCAACAATCGAATTAGCGCTTTTTTCAAACAGGTTGATGCTTTTTTTATTCATACGAAAAAAAAAATAGCAATTGAATCAACGAATAAAATAGTTTTTAAAACAGAAAACGAAACACTTCAAATAGAACAACTTTCTGCCGGTGAAAAACAGCTTCTAATTATCCTGTTCCGGGTTTTTTT
>QMCD01001060.1_pt1 | contig 18913 bp, 7 predicted proteins | sample 1821841 | NCBI WGS metagenome assembly QMCD01 (sample SAMN01991225, study PRJNA193472) | Termite gut metagenome, whole genome shotgun sequencing project. | isolation source: worker | host: Macrotermes natalensis
TGCAAATCAAATCGGTAATGCAGATAAAAACGCAACATTTGGTGATGCAGCCGTTGAATTAGGTGATTATGCCATCGTTTTTATCCTGAATAAAAAGAGTGATACCCGTTTTGACAGTGAACCTTATGGTGCATTCGGCCGGCACTCAACATCTGAATTTATCCATCCGGAAACCGGTAAATGGGTACCTAACGCATTTCCTTTGTTTTTGAATGGTAATTATGTACTAAACACATATGGTGTCAGCGGAAATACCGCAACATCAAACGTATTCTGTGGCTTGAACAAAGTGGAAGACGGAACGCGTACAGCAGAAAGAGGTGACTCTTACCGCGATGTGATTATGGCACGGACTGGTGAAACTTATCTGGTAAAAGCAGAGGCACAAGTTCGCATGGGTAATTATCAGGAAGCTATTAATACTGTAAACACGTTACGCGCACGTGCTCAGTGGAAAAATGGCGAAGACCGCGAATATTATACAGATGGTGGTGACTGCTATAAAAACAGTTCTTTTTATACGAATGAGTCTAACAAAGCGCTTCACGACAACGCTTTTATCAAGAAAAATACATATTACCTTTCAACAGGCATTGAGAAAACAACAGCTTCATCCAGTCTGCAAATCACAAGCTATTCGCAATTGCCTGAAGAAGATGAAGCAATTCTGGCTGCATTAGGAGTAAGTGGTGATAAAGACCGCCTGATTCATTTTATTCTGAACGAACGTACACGCGAATTAAACGGCGAATGGAACCGCTGGGACGAACTAAGCCGTACAAAAACGCTATTGCAACGTGCCAGGGCTTTTAATCCGGAAGCAACTGCAAATATTGCAGATAAACACTTGCTTCGTCCAATACCGCAAACATTCTTAGATGGTTTGCAGAACGAAGACGGATCAAACTTAACTTCTGAGCAGCAAAAGGCATTGCAGAATCCGGGTTATTAATTTCCTAAATCCAATACGATTATGATTGTATACATTAAGATGTTTTTTTAATTAGTTTTAAACCTGCTATTCACTGCATTGTGAATAGCAGGTTTACCATTTCACATGATCATTTCCATTCCAAAACAGAATCAACACCAATACAAAACAGCATGCATTGCAAATCATTTATACTTCTGATTATTTTTATGTTTGCTTTACGTCATTGAAATCACAACCCGGACATAATCAGGGAAAGATGCAACGCAAAAAATTGGGGCGTGGATACATGAATACATAAAAAATAACGGCTATGAATAAAAAAATAACATGCTGGTGCTGTCTTTCCGCCACTGCTATATGCGCATCGTGCGGCAGCAAAGAAAATAAAAACGAATCTCAGCAAAAACCGAATATCATATTCATCCTGGCGGACGATATGGGTTACGGAGACCTGGCCTGCTATGGTAATAAGTACATGCAGACACCCAACATTGACAAACTGGCTGAGACGGGCACACGTTTTACACAATGTTATGCGGGCTCAGGGGTCAGTTCTCCTTCGCGTTGCGCCCTGATGACAGGCAAAAACACGGGAAACACGACGATCCGTGATAATTTTTGCGTAACCGGCGGCCTTGAAGGTAAAAAGGGAGAAACAACGATCCGCAGGATGCATCTGTTACCGGAAGATACCACCGTAGCAACCATCCTCCGTGATGCCGGATACCGTACATGCCTTGTCAACAAATGGCATCTCGACGGATTTAACCCTGAAGCTACGCCGCTCAACCGCGGCTTTGACGAGTTTTACGGATGGCTTATCAGTACACCGTATTCGAATGATCCGTATTATTATCCGTACTGGCGTTTTGACAATTATGAACTCCGTAACATTGATGAAAACGCAAATGATAAACGAATTATGCACAATACCGATATTTCGACGGGAGACGCTATCAAATTCATTCAACGGAACAAAAAAAATCCGTTTTTCCTGTACCTTGCATTCGATGCGCCTCATGAACCATACATTATAAACGAAACAACCTGGTATGACGAAGAAGAATGGGATATCAATACGAAACGTTATGCATCGCTTATCACCCACATGGATGCGGCCATTGGCCGACTGATAGCGGAAGTGGACAGACTGGGCCTCCGGGAAAACACCCTGATCGTTTTTGCATCCGACAACGGCGCCGCCGTACAGGCCCCTTTGGAAGAACTGGGTTGCAATGCATCTCTTCGCGGGCGTAAAGCGCAATTATACGAAGGAGGAATACGTGTACCTTTCATTGTTAATATGCCTGACGTTGTTCCCGTACAAACACTTGACAACATCATTTATTTTCCGGACGTAATGCCTACGCTCGCCGCATTCGCCGAAGCGAAAACACCGCAGCATACGAACGGAATAAATGTCCTCCCATTATTCAAAGGAGAACCGTTGGATACAGACAACAGGCTGTTATACTGGGAGTTTACAGGCAAACAACGCGCAGCGCGCAAAGGTGACTGGAAAGTCGTTTCCGTAAAAAAGGATACGCCGCTGGAACTCTATAATATCAGAGAAGACATGACTGAAAGCAATAACCTGGCGGAAACGCATCCGGACATTGTTGCAGCGTTTGAACGTGAAATGAGACAAATAAGACCCCCTTCCCCAAACTGGCCGATAGAAGGTGAAAGCATACGGGAATAATCGTAAAATTCTCAATGTATGCCGGTGTACAAACATTTCCGCTATTTTTGAACTTTTAATTTTTACATTCAAAACCATATTTAAAATGATACCGATGAAACAACTGTGTTTTCTTTTCGTTTTTTTGATTTGTTATGCCATTCCGGCAAATGCCCAGGACCCGCGTGAACGAACCTATTACTATGAAATACGCCAACCTAACCACGAACAAAAACCGGTGGTAGTTGACAGCCGGGCTGAGAAAAGGACGGAAGAATATCTGAACAGGGGGCTGACCGTTGCCGCCGGAGACAACGGAAAAGGATTACACCTAAGCTGGCGATTATTAAGGAACGAAAGTGAAGATGTATCTTTCAATATATACCGGACGGCAGACGGCAAAACAAAACGCCTGAATGCTTCGCCGGTCACAAAGACAACGGATTTTACGGACACAAACCCGGTGACAGGAAGCGCCGTATATTTCGTAAAACCGGTTGTAAAACGCAAAGAACTAAATGCATCCGAATCCGTCACCATTGATTTTAAGACCATTCATCCGTCCAACTATCAGACTGTTCCGTTGAAAGATAAATCGGCCAAAGCAGGCAAATTAGCCGTCGGGGATCTGAACGGAGACGGAATATACGATTACATCGTCCGGACTCCGTCGATGAATGTCGATCCCGGTTCACGCGTAGGCGATACGTTGGGACGAACCTACCGGATCGAGGCTTACCTGCACGACGGAACATTTTTATGGTCCTCAGACTTGGGACAGGGCATCGAACCGGGCGTTTGGTATTCTCCTTTTGTCGTATACGACTTTAATGGCGACGGTAAAGCCGAAATTGCGCTCAAAACCGCACCGGAATCTACCAAACGCGATTCTAACGGACATGTCGGACACGGAGAGGAATACCTTTCCGTATTAAACGGAATGACAGGCGAGATCATGGCGCAGGTAGCATGGCCCGAACGCAACGACAGGCTGGGAAACCTGAACCGGCAAAACCGTAACCAGATAGGAGTCGCTTATTTAGATGGAAAAACGCCTCACATACTGGCATGCAGGGGCACCTATAAAATGATGATGGTCGACGCATGGCGACTGAACGGCGACAAACCGGAACATGTATGGCGCTGGGATGGTGATGAAGAAAATCCGGTCGTACGCAGTATGGGCTCGCACAACATGGTTTGCGGAGATGTGGATCAGGACGGAAAAGATGAAATTTTGCTGGGTTCCTGCATGATCGACGATAACGGAACATTATTATGGTCGGCCGGCCTGGGACATCCGGATAAAGTATACCTGACGGACATTGATCCGCAGCGTCCGGGCATGGAAGTCTTTCTGGCGCTTGAACCCTGGCACGATAACGGCCGCGGCGTATGTGTCGTAGATGCTGCGACAGGAGAAAAAGTCTGGAATATCGGACATAAAACATTTCACGTAGGCGACGGCATGGTCACGGATTTTGACACGGACAATCCGGGATTGGAATGTTTCGCATCGGAAGATCGCAAAGGCGGCAGTACGGACAAATACCTGCTGACGGCGCAAGGCGGATACCTCGGCGGAAATGAAGATGTGCCGGGCTGTCGCAACTGGATCTGGTGGGATGGCGACCTGCTCCGTGAAACCGTCAAAGGCGTGGACGACCGCTGGGGAGCCGGATCCATGTCCGGAGGACGGGCGCAACAGATCGTTAAATGGAAAGGAGAAACACTCCAGGAGGAGATGATGGGCGATATACTGATGATAGCCGATCTGTTCGGCGACTGGAGAGAAGAAGTCGTTACCGCCCTCGACGGAGAAATCCGGATCTATCATACCAATATTCCGGCGCAAGACAGGCGCACCTGCCTCATGCAGGACAATATTTACCGGAATAACGTGGCGCATCGTTCGATGGGCTATCCGCAAGCGCCGGTTCCCTCCTACTACCTTGGGCTTCCGGTAGAAGAAAAAACGGCTGTTAATACCTCATCATACGCACAGTGGTTTGCCGATTCGGAAATGAAACGATTTCCGGAAGCGTGGCAATTGGATCATGGAAAACGCCTGTTTTTCGGATATGCGCAAGGCGTGGGATGTTGCGCTATGCTGAAGATGTGGAAAAAAACGGGAGACAGGCGGTATTTTGACTATGTCGAGAAATGGGCGAGCTCCCTTATCGACAGTACCGGCGACATTCATCTGTACCACGTTGAAACATACAACCTCGACTATATTAATTCCGGAAAAGTGTTATTCGATTTATACCGCGTAACAAAAAACGAAAAATACAAGCAGGCCATGGATAAACTTATCAATCAGTTGAAAAACCAGCCCCGTACCACCGACGGAGGCTTCTGGCACAAACTGATATACCAACATCAGATGTGGCTCGACGGCTTGTATATGGCATCCCCTTTCATGGCGCAATACGGCGCCGCATTCGACAAACCGGAATGGATAGACGAAGCCGTCAAACAATTCCGGTTATGCCATAAACATACGTATGATGAAAAAACGGGCCTCTACCATCACGCATGGGACGAAAGCCGCCGCCAGCGATGGGCGAATCCGGAAACCGGACATTCGCCGAATTTCTGGGGCAGAAGCATCGGCTGGTGGTTCATGGCGCTTGTGGACGCGCTCGACTTTATTCCTGAAAATCAGGAAGGGCGGACGGAGATGATTGATATGATCAAAGGACTCGCCGAAACACTACCGAAATATCAGGACAAGGACGGACTTTGGTATCAGGTGATCGACCAGGCGGAAAGAGAAGGCAATTATCCGGAAGCATCCGTCACGGCCCAGTGCATGTACGCCTATGCAAAAGCCGTCAATAAAGGATATATCGACCCCGGATATAAAACGGTAGCGGAAAAGGCGCTGAACGGATTAAAAAATAAACTGATCATCAAAAACGATGACGGGACGTTGACATTAACACGTTGCTGCCAGGTTGGCGGACTTGGCGGAAACCCATATCGCGATGGCAGCTTCGAATATTATATAAACGAAAAAATACGCGATAACGACTCGAAAGCAACCGGCCCTTTTATCATGGGATGCCTGGAGCTTGAACAATGAATCTAAAACAAATCTCTTTTATAAACACTAATAATAATTTTCAAAAAACGCTTTAATTCATTATGAAACAAGAAACAAGTATGAAAGTAAAGTCCTTATTATGGATATTTCTATTCATAATAAGTCCCGTTACTTTATGGGCACAGCAACGTACAATCACAGGTACGGTGAGCGATGAGTTCGGATCAATGGCAGGTGTATCCATTGTCGAAACGGGTAATAATAAAAACGGTACGATAACCGATGCCGACGGGAATTATGCTATCAACGTATCAGACGCAGCTAAAACACTTACATTTTCTTTTATCGGATACGAAACCCGGCAAATCGAAATCGGGAATCGTTCCCGGATTGATGTCATTCTCAATGAATCGAGCATTATGCTTGAGGAAGTCGTGGCCATCGGTTATGCAAAAGTAAAACGAAAAGACCTGACCGGATCATCTATCTCCGTCAGCTCCGAAGACCTGAAAATGTCGCCGGTATCATCGGCGGCACAAGCCTTAGCCGGAAAAGCCGCCGGTGTGAACGTAATCAAACAGAGCGGCGCGCCGGGTTCCGATATCCAGATCACCGTGCGCGGCGGTACATCCATTACACAAGGTACGGAACCGCTGTATATCGTAGACGGCTTCCAAATGGACAACGGACTTCAGAATGTAGACATTAACGATATTGAAAGTATCGATATTATGAAAGACGCCTCTGCCACGGCAATCTATGGAGCCCGCGGATCAAACGGTGTGATTCTGATTACTACCAAATCCGGAAAGAGCGGAAAAACGGAAGTTTCATACAACGGGTTTGTTAGCTTCGACTACCTGGGAAAAGAACTGAATCTCCTGAATGTGGAAGAATACGTAAAATATCAATATGAATTCCAGACGCTCCGCGGTGGCCAAAATGAATTTGCCAACCTGTTCGGCGGAGATATCAACGCATCCGATTTTTATACCGGCGCCTACAGCCGCATAGCCGGCGAATATGGTAATCGCGAAGGGATCGACTGGCAGGATCTGGTTTTCGGCAGTACCGGTATCACGCAAAATCATAACGTCAATATCAGTGGAGGAAGCGATAAAACGCGGTATATTATCAGTTATAACTATACCGGAGAAGACGGTATCATGGACCGGCACGGTTATCAGAAAAACAGCGTCCGTACGAAAGTTAACCATGAATTATGGAAAGGTGTTCGTTTTGATTTTTCATCCAGCCTCCAGACAACCAAAGTCGATGGCGGGGGTTCGATGGGAGGTAAACTGAAACAAACCATCCTGCAACCGGTCACCGGCGGTATCCGTTGGACAAACGAAGAGATGATCAGTTCCGATATGGGGACGGCATTTTCCGATATCATGGGAGATCCGAACTATGATGCCAACAATCCGATCCTGGACAACCTGGCGATCACAAATGAAAAATATACACGCCTGGCAACAGTAAACGCAGGACTGGAAATTGATATTATGAAAGACCTGACTTTCCGCACGTCCGGTAGTTACCTGTGGCAGCAGGTACGTAACGACTATTGGGACGACGGAAGCACCAAACAGGCAAAAGCGAATAACAGTCCTTATGGCTATGGCTACCGGAATAACGGCGAAAAATATTCCTGGCAGGTGACAAACACATTAAACTATGCTTTCAACCTGACGGAAGCGCACAAATTCAATGTACTTTTAGGCCAGGAAACATGGTATACGGAAAATATGGATTTAAAGAACGAATACCGGGAATTTTCCGACGGAAACTTCGGACTGAACGATGTGGACATGGGTATTCCTTATTCCAGAGATTCACAAAAGGGAAAAGTAGGGTTGGTTTCCGTATTCGGCCGTTTGTCCTATAATTTCAATGAACGATACTTAATTACCGGTACTGTCCGCGGCGACGGATCTTCTAAATTTGCACGCGGAAATCAGTGGGGATACTTCCCGTCCGCATCCGCCGCATGGCGTATCTCGGAAGAAAGTTTCATGAAAGATATGGAATTTCTGAATAACCTGAAATTACGCGCCGGCTACGGCACCTCCGGTAATAACAATATTGATAACAATATGTATGCAACAGATTATCAGTCCGGAAAATACGGTTACAACGGCAGTGAATTTATTACATACGTACCCGGAACTACCTTAGGCAATAAAGAGTTGAAATGGGAAAAAACGACGACCACCAACATCGCTTTAGATATATCCGTGTTCAAAAGCCGCCTGAACCTTTCTGTCGACTGGTATAATAACGAATCATCCAACCTGTTGATCAGAAACAATATTCCGACTTCTACCGGATATTCAAACCAATTCCAGAACATCGGTTCCATACGCAACCGCGGGGTGGAAATCGTCTTGAATTCGGTCAATATCCGTAACAAAGACTTCAGTTGGTCTACCGATTTCAACATAGCGTTCAACCGTTCTAAAGTACTGGAACTCTACGGAGATGAAGAGTTAAGTTATTTTATCCAGGATTACGAATCGCGCATGGGATATAAAATAGAAGTAGGCAAGCCGCTGGGACAATTCTACGGGCTGATCTACGACGGTATCTATACAACGGACAACTTCACGCAAACAACAGATGGAAAGTACGTTTTAAATGACAATGTGCCTTACCTGAAAGGAAGCGTGCGCGCCAATGTTAAACCGGGAGATGTCAAATATAAAAACGTATCCGGAGAAACCGACAGCGACGGACATCCGGTATACTCGATCAACGACCGTACGGTTATCGGCAACGCGTCGCCCAAATTTACCGGAGGTTTGAATAACACATTCAGATACAAAGGTTTTGACCTGAATGTTTTTATGAACTTCTCCGTAGGCAACGATGTATTCAACATGAGTACACAACGTTTCATCGGTCCGTACATGGCCAATCAGAACACCTTGAACACCATGAACAACCGTTTTACGTTGATCGACCCGAACACAGGAAAAGAAACAACGGATTTAACCCGCCTGGCTGCACTGAATCCACAGCAACACAGCGGTTCCGTCATGTGGAACATTGCCTCAAACAACAAAACAGCTATCAGCGACCACAGCAGTTACTATATAGAAGACGGCTCCTTCCTGCGTTTAAATACAATCACGTTGGGCTATTCTTTGCCCGGACAAATTTTACAACAGGCAAAAATTTCAAATGCCCGCATATATTGTACATTAAACAACATTCATACATTCACCAATTACAAGGGTTACGACCCCGAAGTATCTGTTTCTTCCGATGAATCGAACAGGGCGCTAAAACAAGGTATTGACAATTCCTCCTATCCGCGCTCAAAAAGCTGGGTGATCGGATTAAACCTGACTTTCTAATATATAAAATATTATGTATATATTTAAAGCCGGAAAGTAAAATTAGTAAAAATATACAAATAAAATAATAATATGAGACAGATAATAAACATATTAGGGGCGTCAGCCATGATCCTGGCCTTTACATCATGCGAAGACTGGTTAGACATGCCCTCCGAATCAAAAGCCGACAGTTTTTCCATCTTTGAAACCGTTAACAGGGCCGAAATGACTGTTGTCGGCGCTTATCCGAACCTGTTTACGCAGGAATTGGGCTACCAGCTACTGGAAGGTACGGACGAGTCAAGTTCTACGGAATCAAATTCCAAATACAATGTATCCAACTATGACTATACCAACCTGACCGGCATGTTAAATTCAACCTATACTACGATGTATAAGGCGATTGAATATGCCAACGTATGCATTAAGAACCTGCCCGGCATGACGGCGGCTTCCGACGGCGAACAGGAAAAAATCGACATGTTGTTAGGCGAAGCGCTGGCCATCCGCGCTTATGCATACTGGAATCTGGTTCGTTTCTTCGGAGACGTTCCGTATTCAAACGTACCGACATCCGAACTGACTACCTTCTCTTCTTCGCGCGTCAGCCGCGATACGATCTGGGATAACTGCGTAGCCGACCTGCAAAAAGCGATCGAATTGCTCCCATGGAAAAGCGAAAGCGCACTGACTCCGGAACGTTTCACCAAAAACGCCGCTTACGGTATTCTGGCACGTGTCGCTTTATATGCGGCCGGCTATTCCCTGCGTTGGGATTTGAATACGGTACCTTATGACAAAGGAACGGTCAGAAACGCAAAACGCGATGACGCCAATCGCGTCCGTGAACTCTGTCAGATTGCGGCAAATGCCTGCAAAGCCGTCATTGAGCGTAACGAAAATAAACTGCTGGATAACTATGACGACGTATTCCGTAACTTATGCGTTAAAGTGTATAATAACGAGACGATGCTTGAATACGGAACCTATGGAGCCGACGCTCCGGATGTCCGTACGGGTTATACAAACACGATACCGACAAGCGGCACTCCGGCCCTTTTCGGAAAAGGCGGCACCCAGATGATTGCCATGCCGACCCTCTATTTCGAATTTGAAGAAGGCGACCAGCGTCGCGACGTTTCCGTATGTAACTACGGAGTTCGCGGAGACGCCGGCGGAGACGAATACCAAATGAATACATACATGGGACAAGGCGTAGGCAAATACCGCCTGAACTGGCTGAAAGAAAAAGGACCGAGCGACGCCCGCAAAAATATCAATTTCCCGCTCTTGCGTTACTCGGACGTACTGTTGATGTATGCCGAAGCATTGAACGAATTGAACAACGGGCCTACTTCGGAAGCCATCGACGCATTCAAACAGGTTCGCCTTCGCGCATTTAAAAAAGACGAATCGAAGATCGGCGCCATGCCGGGGACGTATGACGATTTCAGAAATGCGATCATTCAGGAGCGCAAACTGGAGCTTTCCAACGAATCGCTGCGTAAGAGCGACCTTGCACGCTGGGGCATCCTCGTTGATTACCTGGCGGAAGAAAAAGCGAAACTATATCAACTGGCTAACCGTGAAGGCCAGTATGCGAACGTAGATGTATACCGCGCATACAAAAATGCCGGCAAAGCGGTTCTCCAGGATCCGCTTATCGCTATCCCTTTCATACCGATGGATGACGACGACCTCGCTTCATTAAGCCTTACAAACGAAGAAGCAACCACATTGAAAATCATAAATTCTTCGAGCAAAGGATATCTGGAAAAGGAATTTTATGAAGACAAGGAAGGAAATGTCTATTATACTACCGGTTCCGTTCCCGCAGGAACAGACGTAACCGCAGTGACTTATACCATCCTGAACATGTACGGCATCTACACGATCAAACATGCCGGCGGACTCTCAATTGTAGACGTGGACGGATATGCATCGGCAAACACATGGATTACAAACATGTTTTACGGCATGGAGAAAAACAAAGTGGAAATCCTGCCGTTCAATACGACTTCGATCATTGATGTAAATCCGGGCCTGAGCAACCAGCAACATCCTTGTTATTAAAAAAATAAACCGGACGGTTTTATCTCCCCAACCGGAGAAAACCGTTCCGGTTTTATCATACAAAACCGGATATTTGCGACACGCTTATCATAAAGAAAAAAACGGGAATTAGTCCATATTATCAAAGAAATAATCAGCATGAAAAAAATCAACATTATCCTTTCCGCTTTGGCAATACTTTGCGCATGTACGGAAAAGCAAGTGCAGGAAGAGCCGATAGACCGTGCCGCTTTATTAGCAAGAAACAATCCGCACATCACGGAATTCGACTCACTGGCCTCGCTGACGGTAGGAAACGGAGAATTTGCCGTGACCGTCGATATTACGGGACTGCAAACCTTCCCGGAAAAATATGCAAAAGGAGTACCTCTCGGAACCCAATCGCAATGGGGATGGCACAGCTTCGGCAACCCGAAGAACTTCCGCCACGAAGAAACATTGAAAGAATACGACTTCGGCCGCGGACATAACGAATTATATGCCGTACAATTCAACGAAGACGGGCGGCCTAAAGAAGCGGCAGACTGGTTCCGCATAAATCCGCACAGGTTGCACCTCGGGATTATCGGGCTTGAATTAGATGAAAACACCGGGTATGCATCATTTACGGATATAAACCAGGTTTTGGAACTCGAACGCGGAGTGATATGCAGCCATTATGTACTGAACGGTTCGCCGGTTGAAGTATCGACCTGCGTACATCCCCGGAAAGATATGCTGGCGGCGGAAATCCATTCGGCGCTTAAACCGGCTGTAAAACTGCACTTCCCTTACCCTACAGGCGCCCATGCCGACGACGCCTGCGACTGGAACAGCAACGATAAACATAACACGGAAATCGTTTCCGAAACAGCCTCGTCCGCCCTGTTGAAACGGACACTCGACGAGACGGCCTATTATGTCAGCGTACAATGGGAAGGTAAAGCCAAACTATCCCGGAAAGAAAGAAACTATTTTGTACTCACACCTGAAGACGAAAAACTGGCAATAACCTGTTCTTTTGCGCCTTCCCCGCCGGAAAATACAAACACCCCGGTATCGGAAACCATCGCCGAATCGGAAAAATACTGGCATAACTACTGGTATAACGGCGCAGCGGTTGATTTTTCAACATGCACCGACCCGCGCGCAAAAGAACTTGAAAGAAGAATCGTGTTGAGCCAGTACCTCCTCGCCGCACAATGCGCAGGTTCCACACCTCCGCAGGAAACGGGCCTTACTTACAATTCGTGGTACGGAAAATTCCACCTGGAAATGATCTGGTGGCACCAGGCCCAATTCGCACTATGGGGACGTCCCGAACTGCTGGCACGTACCATGGAATGGTATGAAACCGTTGAACCTATTGCACGGCAAATCGCAGAAAGACAAGGATTCAAAGGCATCCGTTGGATGAAAATGACTGACCCGGGCGGCATAGAAGCGCCGTCGAAAGTGGGCAGCTTCCTGATCTGGCAACAACCCCACTATATCTATATGGCCGAACTCCTGTATCGCGCCAATCCGGATGAAACGATTGCAAAAAAATACAACCGCCTGATACAAGAAACGGCGGAATTCATGTATGATTTCGCGACTTACGACGAACTGGAAGGACGTTTTGTGCTGAAAGGAGCCATTCCGGCACAGGAAACTTTGCGTGCCTCGGAAACCGTCAATCCGCCGTTCGAACTGTCTTACTGGCATTTCGGCATGGAAACGGCACAAAAATGGCGCGAACGAAACGGCGAAAAACGCAACCTCGAATGGGATGAAATGATTGATAAACTATCTCCGCTGGCATACAATGAAGACAAACTCTACCTCGCTGCCGAAACGGCTCCGGACACGTATCTTGATGTTCGCTTTACGTCAGACCACATGGCGGTGCTGGGCGCGCTGGGTATCCTGCCGAAATGCAAACTTGTACGCGAAGACTATATGCGTAATACGCTCAACTGGGTGTGGGACAACTGGAACTGGGGTAAAACATGGGGATGGGATTATCCGATGACAGCGATGAACGCCGCCCGCCTCGGAGAACCGGAAAAAGCAGTCGGAGCCTTGTTGATGGACAAACGGACAAACACCTACCTGCCGAACGGGCACAACTATCAGGACGGACGCCTGCGTATATACCTGCCCGGCAACGGCGGATTATTATACGCCATCGCAGTTATGTGCGCCGGGTGGGACGGATGCAAGGAAAAAAATCCCGGTTTCCCGAAAGACGGAACATGGGAAGTCCGGTGGGAAGGATTAAAACCGGCGCCGTAACAAGTATACAAGCAGAGAAATTAAACATTAAACGATCCGGTAAAAATGAAGTGTAAATTGACCTTATTTGGATTTGGTATCGCATTAAACATCTTAATGCTAACAGAATATAACCCCATCAGTGCGCAACAACCTGCCGTTAACCAGGCTAAAAAAGTCGGAGATTTTATTGAATCGACTTCATACAATGACGATAAACGCGGAACAGAGCGATTCCTGCAATATCGCCCCGATGGAGAAGATTTTGTCTGCGTAAACGGCCGGAACCGCTATACGCGCGCCCTATACGGCAGTCATTCCGCTTTCCGTGTCGAAACAAGCGACCGGCCTATATTTGCGACATTTGAAAAAAACAACAGCAAAAACATACGATTCATATACATTTGCGAAGACGACACCCTGCCATTGGAAACAACAGCATACTGCGAATCACGCTACACGCCGGGTAAAAGAACGTACAAAATAAAAGATCGTCTTTTTAAAAACGGCGATATATCACTGTCCGTACTTGCATTACCGGACGAAGACGCCGCGATCTGGAAATTAGAAACACCCGCAAGCAAAAACACATCCGTCAGAGCCGTTTTATCCCCAATAAAAATTCAGAAATTAAACCGGAACGGGGATATGGGCGTCGATCCGGCCGACAGCTTTGACCCTTCCGATACACTTCCTCCCATACGCAGCCTCGACATTCACCCGGACGAACCGGTTCAATATATACTGTTCGCTGATAATGACCTGCACGTATTACCTGCCGGCAAAGGAGAAACGTATTACCGGAAAGCGGAAAATGCCCGGAAAGAACTGGCGGAAAGAATCGTTATTTCAACCCCCGACCCGTATTTCAATACGTTGGGAGGAGCGCTTTCCGTAGCTGCCGACGGAATATGGGACGGCCGGGTATGGCAACACGGAGCCGTCGGCTGGCGGATGCCGTTAAGCGGCTGGCGGGCAGCCTATGCAGGCGATATCATGGGATGGCACGACAGGGCCCGCACACACTTCAACGGATATGCCGCTTCGCAGGTAACGGAAGTTCCTCCCGTATACCCGCACCCGGCCCAGGACTCCGCTCTCAATCTTGCCCGGGCCGAAAAACGCTGGGGTACGCAAATGTATAGCAACGGATATATAGGCCGTAATCCCTACCGCAACGACCAGATGCATCACTATGATATGAACCTTTGTTATATCGACGAGTTGATGTGGCATTTCCTTTGGACGGGAGATACCGCCTACGTAAAAACCATGTGGCCCGTTATCGAAAGACACCTGGCATGGGAGAAACGTAATTACGACCCTGATAACGACGGGTTGTACGACGCCTATTGCTGCATCTGGGCAAGTGACGCCTTGTATTACACCGGAGGAGGAGTAACCCATTCGTCGGCATACAACTACCGCGCCAACAAACTGGCGGCACGCCTGGCCGGAATGATCGGAAAAGACGGAGAACCCTATCGGAAAGAAGCCGGGCGTATCCTATCAGCCATGAATAACAGGCTCTGGCTGCCGGATAAAGGACACTGGGCGGAATACCAGGAACGGATGGGCCATCAAAGAACCTACGAACATGCAGGTATATGGACAATCTATCATGCCATTGATTCGGAGGTAGACAATATGCTCCAGGCTTACCAATCCACGCGCTACATAGATACCGAAATTCCCCATATAGCCGTAGCCTCAAACGATCTGGAAGAGAAAAACCTCGCAACCATATCCACCACCAACTGGTTGCCATACGCATGGAGCATCAACAATGTAGCATTTGCAGAAGTGATGCACACCGCACTGGCCTACTGGAAAACCGGGCGTAACGAAGAGGCTTTCAGACTACTTAAAAGCGCCGTCGTTGACGGCATGTACCTCGGCGATAGTCCGGGTAACTTCGGGCAGGTAAGCTTCTACGATGCCGCGCGCGGCGAATGTTACCGCGACTTCGGAGATCCCATCGGAATCGCTTCCCGCACACTCATCCAGGGACTTTACGGAATCTATCCCGATCTGCTGAACGAAACCGTCCGCCTCATTCCCGGATTTCCGGCGGAATGGGAACACGCCTCCCTGAAAACACCTTATATCAATTACTCATTTTCCAGACAGCATACAACGGATAGATACGATGTATCGCTTCATTTTCAACGTCCTGCCTCACTACAACTCGAATTACGCGCGTGGTATGACGACGCGGTGGTAACGGTAAACGGAAAAAATACAATCCCCCAGTGGAAAGAAAGTGTGCAATACCCGAAACTGATCCTGACATTGCCCCAATCAGCTCACTATACAATTGAAATCAAATGGAAAGGAAATCCGCTTGACTGCTCATACGAAGCGCCGGAAAAGGGACTACGAAATGAGCGCTGGCAACTGAAAGCCGCCAACATCAGTACGATCGAAGATCCGCAAAACGTTTTGTCGGATCCGGTACGGAGCGCCACCGGAACATCCCCGCAGGTACAGACCGTCAGCGGAAACCTATCCGGAACACCCGGACACCGGACACTATTTATCAGACGCACACAAGGTAAAGCCGTATGGTTGCAACCGGTGCATATAGAAATCGAGCAACCTTCCCTGCCGGCGCACATACCATTTGACAGGCTGAACAAATCCGCCTGCGAACCGGTGCATATCGGAGACTATTTCAATGATAGCATAACGAATATTTTCCAAAACAGATATTTCTCACCGCGTCCTCCGTTTACAACACTACAGATCCCGACGCAAGGCATCGGCGAATGGTGTCATCCGCAACTTACCGCCGATATTGACGACAGCGGATTACGAAAAAACTCCGAGAACGGAATCTTTACCGTTGCAAACGGCATCCCGTTGCAGACACCCGGAGAGGGCAAAAATATTATATTTACCTCACTGTGGGACAACTTTCCCGATTCGGTACGCATACCGCTGAACGGAAACGCCTCCAATGCCTATTTGCTGCTTGCAGGAACCACCAATCACATGCAATGCCACATTGTGAACGGTATAATCACCGTAGGATATAAAGACGGAAGCGCTGATACGCTCAACCTTATCAATCCGAAAAACTGGTGCCCGATCGAACAGGATTTCTTTGTTGACGGACAAGCTTTCCGGCTCAAAACCCCACGTCCCCACCGCCTGCATCTGAAATCAGGATTAGTAAGCAACAATCTGGAGAAAGACCTGGATATAAAAGGCGTTTACGGACGCTCTATCGACGGAGGAGCCGGCGTCTTACTTGATATGCCGCTCAACAAGGACAAACAACTGGAATACCTGTGTCTTGAAACCATATCCAACGATATCGTTATCGGACTCATGAGCATTACACTCCAGCGATAAAACGAGAACTGCTGCAACAAACATTATTTATAATTTTAATATAACCCAATGAAACACTTATTATTAATACTCCTGTTAGCATCAGGATTTATCGCTGAAGGTTTTTCTCAAAAAAAAGCGGATATCAACGATTCGAATACGCCGCTCCACGCATTACAACCGGATTATACCGGGCCTTACGGCATTTTGTCCGAAGACAAGATAAAAGCAGCCATTGATCGCGTCTGCGCCTATCTCGAACAATGTACGCCTGCGCGGGTTGTAAATAAAAATACAAATGCGGTCATCACAGACTATGAAAATCTTCCGGCCGAAGCGCAACTGGAACGCGGGATCTTCCGGCTGGCGAGTTATGAATGGGGAGTTACCTATTCGGCCATGCAGATCGTAGCGGAAGCAACCGGCGACAAACGCTACCTTGACTATGTACACGAACGTTTCCGGTTCCTGTCCGCCGTTTTCCCGCATTTCAAAAAAGCGTATTATGAACACGGCACAACAGACCCTCAAATGGCGAGAATAATCTATCCGAAAGCGCTGGATGATGCAGGAGCGGTATGCGCTTCCATGATCAAAGCCCAGTTGAAAGACAAAGACCCGGACATGAAAAACATGATTGATAATTATTTCAATTTCATCATGTATAAGGAACACCGGTTAAGCGACGGCACATTGGCGCGTAACCGCCCCTATAAAAACACGTTATGGCTTGACGATATGTACATGGGTATTCCCGCCATCGCATGGATGGGAAGATATGCAAGCGATAACAACAACAAATTTTACTCGGAAGCCGTCAAACAGATCAAACAATTTGCAGGCCGCATGTTTGTTCCGGAAAAAGGCCTGTTCCGCCACGGATGGGTAGAAGCATCAACGGAACACCCGTCATTTTTCTGGGCGCGCGCAAACGGATGGGCGATGCTGACGTTGTGCGACGTGCTGGATGCGCTACCTGAAAATTATCCGGAACGGAACGACATCCTCCGGCTGTTACGTTCGCATATTGAAGGGATTGCCTCGTACCAGGGCCGTGAAGGACGCTGGCACCAGTTAGTGAACCGCAACGATTCGTATCTTGAAACTTCCGCCACAGCCATTTTCACCTATTGCATTGCACATGCCATCAACAAGGGCTGGATTGATCCGGTCGCTTATGGCCCGGTTGCAAACCTCGGATGGAATGCCGTCTCCACCCAGATAAACGCCAAAGGACAGGTAGAGGGTACATGTGTCGGCACAGGTATGGCTTTCGATGCGGCGTTTTATTACAGCCGTCCCATACACGTACACGCGGCGCACGGTTACGGCCCGGTGCTAATGGCAGGTGGAGAAATGATTAAATTAATACGGAATCATTATCCGAAGCTGAATGATAATGCTTTACTCTACTACACTGAAGAACAGAAAACAAATGCGCCGATATTTACCTTCGCAAGCTCGAAAAATCCGAATAACATCGTACCGGGCACACGCCGTAAAGGCAAAAAGCCGGTTATTTTCACGATCGGAGATTCTACGGTGAAGTGCGGAGGCGGAAACGGTGAAAATAACATGTGGGGTTGGGGAAGCTTCTTTGAACACTTCTTTGATACCACCCGGATTGTCGTTGAAAATCATGCGTTGGGAGGACGCAGCAGCCGTACGTATTATACCGAAGGCTTATGGGACAATGTATTGCCGGCTATCGAAAAAGGTGATTACGTATTCATCGATTTCGGACATAATGACGGAGGGCCCATGAATACCGGCCGTGCAAGAGCCTCCCTTCCGGGTACGGGAGAAGAAAGCCGCATTGTCGTGATGGAACGCCATGGCGGGCAGGAAGAAGTATTCACCTTCGGGCATTACCTGCGCGTATACATCCGCCAGGCAAAGGCGAAAGGAGCAACGGTTATCGTTACATCCATCACCCCCGGAAACCGATGGACAGAAGACGGACGGATCAGGAGGGTAAACGAAACATACGGCAAATGGGCGGCAGAAGTAGCCAGGCAGGAAGGTGTCTATTACATAGACCTGAACGAGATTATCGCAAAAAAACTCGAAGCGGCCGGAAAAGAAAAAGCCGGCGAATATTTTGTGGACGGCGTGCATAACACCCGGGACGGAGCCATCCTGAATGCCGGATCCGTAATAGAAGGACTGAAACAAACCGACTGTTCTTTAAACCAATTTCTAAAATAAACGAAATGGAACTCAAATATCACTACTTTAGCACTATATCAATCATTAAAATA
>QMCD01000962.1_pt1 | contig 18881 bp, 16 predicted proteins | sample 1821841 | NCBI WGS metagenome assembly QMCD01 (sample SAMN01991225, study PRJNA193472) | Termite gut metagenome, whole genome shotgun sequencing project. | isolation source: worker | host: Macrotermes natalensis
CAAATTACGTTACGGTAGTGTCACAGGGGTATTGCTCGGCAAATTGCTTGATTTCAAAATCGTATCGGGAAGTCTCGAAGAAGGCAATGCGGCTGTTATGGCATTGACGACGACCTACGCAACGTTTTCGACAGGCCAATTGGGTCAACCGATCTACAACGAACGAACCAAGTCCATTGTTGCCAATGTCCGGATCAACATGCAGGCGGCCCTTTGCAGCAGGGATATCGGCCTGCAACGAAAATAGATATTCAGGTAACACAAATGCAGCGGCAGTCAACGGAAGCCAGGCGAACCAGGGTCGAGAAAAGTAACGAAAATAAAAGTTTTTGCCTGATGATAAAAAATTCGCGTCACCTCGAATGTTCGTTCGAGGGCCTTGTTTTTTCGCAACAAAAACAAGATGGCACACTTCGTCGATTCCTGCGAAGAACAATCGGGGAAGCGTTTTGAAACGACTTCCTTGCGGATTCCGTCCGCCGCTCTCCGGTGAGGCCCCGTTTTGTTGTACGTGCCAGAAAAGTTTTTCAGTGCGTCGTCATCGGCCTGTCGCGGCGGCGGAGATACGGCCTGATATTCCGTCTTTTACAGCAGCTTCTTCAGCTCCTCAACTTTATCAGGCTTTTCCCAAGTAAATTCCGCTTCGCCACGACCAAAGTGGCCGCCAGCTGCCGTCAGAGCATAGATCGGACGCCGCAAATCCAACGTTTTGATAATGCCGGACGGCGTGAGCGGGAAAATGTCGCGCACGGCCTTCGAGATTTTTTCCTCGTCGACCTTGTTCGTGCCACGGCAATCAATCATCACGCTGACCGGTTCCGGCACGCCGATCGCGTAGGCCAATTGCACTTCGCAAGCATCGGCCAGACCGGCGGCGACGACGTTTTTCGCCACGTACCGGGCCATGTAAGCCGCACTCCGGTCCACCTTCGTCGGGTCTTTGCCGCTGAACGCCCCGCCGCCGTGCGACGCCCAGCCGCCGTATGTGTCCACGATAATTTTCCGGCCTGTCAAACCGCAGTCCCCGTGAGGGCCGCCGACCACGAAATTGCCCGTCGGATTGATGTGATATTTAATGTCGCCCTTGTTCAATTCCTTGGGCAAACACGGTTCGATAATGTTCGGAATGACGTATTCCGCGATCTGTTTCTGATCGACTTCCGGGCCATGCTGCGTGGAAACGACCACGGTGTCGATGCGAACCGGCGTTTGGCCGTCAAATTCGACCGTGACTTGGCTCTTACTGTCGGGCCGGAGCCACGGAACGGCCTTGGCGAACCGGGCGTCGGTCAATTTATTCGTAATCCGGTGCGACAGCGCGATGGGCAGCGGCATGAGTTCCGGTGTGTGATTGCAGGCGAAGCCGAACATGAGTCCCTGATCGCCCGCCCCGATTTCGCCCTGGTGGCCGGCGGCGTTGTCGTTCACACCCATCGCAATGTCAGGACTCTGGCGGTCCAGCGAAACCATGACAGCGCAGGTATCGGCGTTGATTCCCCAGTCATCGTCGGTGTAGCCGACTTTGCGAATAGCGTCACGCACCACGGTGGTATAATCAATCCGGGCCTTGGTCGTGATTTCACCGGCGATGATGGCGATGCCTGTCGTGACCATCGTTTCGCAGGCCACGCGACTCATCGGGTCTTCCGCGAACAGGGCATCCAAAACGCTGTCGGAAATTTTGTCGGCCAGTTTATCGGGATGCCCCATGCTGACCGCTTCACTCGTAAAAAATCTTTTTGACACTGGAATTAGGGGTTAAGGGAAGATGATAGGGGTTAGTGAGGGGCCAAATGGGAGAAAGCAAAAAAACGATTCCGACTTGCTTATGAACATAAAACCAGAATCTACTCCCCAGCCCCTCTCATATCATACTCTAGCCGGATAAGTCTTGCAACCCAAATTTGCTGAAAGGCTCGAAGCATTTTTTCCGCGATGGCCGTCCGGCCTCGGCCAGCGGGGCGGTTTCGCGCCTTTTTACGCAGTTCGGGACTTTTTTTCTCTGAAGGTTGACAACCATATTTCCCGATAGGACAATATGGTATACCCTGTACGCTGTCCCATCGACTGATTTCGACCATGAAAACAAACTCTTTTTTTTGCCTGTTTTGTCTGGCCTCTCTGTTTTGTGCGTTCCCTGCGTTCGGACAAGCAGGTTCTGCCAAGCCTACGCTCGCGCCGGGAACGCTAATCACCATTGACCCGGATATCAGTTACGAATCCGTTTACAACAGGGCCGACATGGTTGAATTGCTGGCAACGCTGCCTGAGGTGGATGCGGAACTAACGACCGATGTCCGCTTCAACAAAGAGCAGTGGGCCAAAGATGTTCGCTACGAACGTGATATTTGGTGTCTGCAATTTGCGTTCAAGCCGGTGCGGATTATTGAAGTCGCTCTGCCGAACCAAGAGGGAACTTTGGAGAAAAAACTCGTTTGGTATCTGGTTTACAATGTCAAAAACATGGGGCCTGCCGCGCTGGAAACCGTGAAAAAAAATAATAGGACAGACTATGAGCTGTCAGCGGGCAGTGTTTTGGGCACGGAAATCGAGCGATCCGTTGAAATGCCCCGCGCAAGGGATACTCAGACGATTGTGGACGACAAGAATGTCCTCCAAACCCGCGACGCGCCGCTGGACCTGCGACACATGCCAGGCACTTTCCAGCCCCGGCCCGGGAAAACAGAATCGATCCGTTTTGTGCCGCAGTTCACTTTTGCAATTGACCGCCTCGTCCTAGGGAGTGAGACCGAAAATGATCCAGTCACGGGGAAGATCAAAACGACGGTTCAGGAAGAATCGGTATATTACGTCGACCAATCCATTCCGCTTGCGCTGTTGGAGATTGTCAAGCGAGAAGGCATGACGGCATTGCCGGAAACGACGGTGTCTTTCCCCACGAAAGAATTGAAGGAAGGCGAAGATCGTTGGGGGGTGGCCATGTGGACCGGCATTGATCCAAGAGTTCATCGTTTCTCTGTTTACGTCACCGGCTTGACCAATGCTTACAAGTGGCAAGATGACGGCACGAATACCGGAAAACCGGGTGATGGCCGGAGCATGAAGCGAAAAGTGCTCAAAACCAATTGGTGGCGTATCGGCGACCGTTATAACGTGAATGACGGCCAAATCCGCTACGGTATACCGGGGGAGGTTGACTTCGAGTGGCTTTTCCTATAGAATCCCGGCCTAACCGGATGGGATGTTCCGGTCTATGCAAAGGCCGGGGACGATGTCTTCGGAGGGATTTGTAAAAGGGGGAAGTTCGAGGTTTTCATGGCACACAAAAAAGGACAAGGTTCAAGTCGCAATGGCCGCGACTCCAATGGCCAGCGTCGCGGCGTCAAAAAGTATGGCGGCGAGGTAGTCAAGGCGGGCAACATCATCGTTCGGCAGGTTGGTATGCATTTTCATCCCGGTAAGGGGGTGGGCCTTGGCAGCGATTTCACGATTTTCGCGCTCATCGATGGTGTTGTCCAATTCGAGCGTGGCGGCAAGCGTGTCAGCGTGGTCTCCAGCGCGGGCTGATCACAAGCTGAGGGTTGTGTTCCCGGACGGTATCGTGGAATGCTCCAGTTCCACCACTTCGTCGCATTCCACGAAGAGCAGGCGGGCCGTGATCCTCTGCTCTTCAATGCCGAAGAGCTGGGACATGCCACGGCGATACGCAGCCAGTTGGTCGAAATAACCCCGCTCTTCCGCCAAATCTTTGGTACTCCGGCCACCGCCGACTCTGTCCGTCTTGTAGTCGATGATATCCATGCTGACAACTTTGCCCGATGCTTCGATCATTACGAGTCGGTCGATGAAGCCGCGTAGTAACTTGCCTTGATCGCCTAGGCGAACGGCAAAGCGACGCTCGTGTTCCACCTTGATCGTTTGTTCTGTTTGCAACGAATAAAACGACTGCGAAAGCGTGCGGCGAACGGTGGCCTTTTGGCAAAGCTCCAAAAATGATGCGACCACTGCGGCAGGGTTGATCTTACCCTGCTTCCCCCGGATGGCTTGGCGAACAACTTCTTCGAGATGAGAATCGCTTGGCAAGTGCTTATCGAGCCACGGATTTTGTGCCAGCCCATGTTCAAAACAGGCGTGCGTGGCGATGCCCCAGAGCTTGGCATCGTCAGCATTCATTTGAGCGGGGAAAGCGGAAACGTCTTCTGACAATTTTGTGGAAAAATAGCCGCCGGATTTCATCCCCGAAGGCGTCTCTCGCAACAAATTTCGTCGGGCCGCCTTGGGTTTTGGGGCTAGGCCGATTTCAATCAGTTCGGGTTCTGACGCATTTTCGATACGGAGTGCCTCTTGCTTCTTCTTTGAGCAATACTGCTGAAAGCCTTGATACGAGCCTTTACTCTGGCCAAAATCTTCATAAAGAATATCGGAGTCGTGAGACACGCCGGGCATGGTCAAACCGGCCCGGAGCACGCCGGCAAAATGGGCATGAAACGTCGGTTTGCCCTTTTCGGCGTCGAGCTTGCCCTTTTTGCTCAGGGGTGGCACGATCATCACCAACTCGTGGATTGCACGGGTCATGGCCACGTATAACAGAGAGAATGATTCTTCCACTTCGCCCGTGATGCGTTTTTGAAACGACTTTCGATAATCGTCGGGCAGGAGCGATTGCATATTTTCGCCGACATAACGAATGGCTCGATGAATCGGGGCTGTCGGCGATTTTCGATCCGTCACGAGCGTCGGGTTGCCCCGCGACAGCTTTTGTTCCAAGTCTGGAAGCACGACAATATCGAACTCCAGCCCTTTCGATTTGTGAATGGTCATCACACGAATCGACGCGGCGGAAGTGCTCTCCACTTTCGTCGCACGAACAACGTCCACAAAACGCCGCGTTCGAGCACCTCTTGCCGTCTCCTCAAAACGGTACGCCAACTCCTGCAATTTTTCCAGACGTTGAAATTCGCGGGGATTACAGGCCGGAGCAAGCTCCTTCGCCATCTGCTTGACCACAACGCCGTAACCGTCCCGAATCAATTCACGCCGTATTTTTTGCGACGCTTTCAATGCCTGAATTTCATCATCGTAGTCGCACAGGCCGTATTTGTCGGCCAGTGGACCTTGAGACAGGTGAAAGCGGGCTATGGTGTTGCCGGGATGATCTGCCAAAACCATGGCCGAAAGCACATGTTGCACCGCCGCCGAGTCGGTCAGGGGATTGCCGCCTTCTTCGCTGGCTTCAATACCGTTACTTTTCAAGCCCGCTATGATGGGGCCGATCATTTTGTTTCGGGCCACGAGCACGCCCATGCTCTGGCCGGGCCGGGCTTGGTACAGTACGCCGATCCGGTCGACCGTGTAACGCAGCAAGAGAGCTTGTTTGTCGGACGGCGGCAAATTGTCATCGCCCTCTTGATCGCCGAAGTGGCTTTCGCCGTCCAATCCTTCTGGAAGGTCGGGCGCAACCTCCAAAACGACGTGGCCGGGCAAGTCATGGTTTCTGTCGGCCTCTTTGTGTGGCGTAAATCCCGCAGCCCAGGCTTCCGCCGCCTCGAAATGCTTTTCCGACAGAGCCGCATTGTCCGTAATCGTTCCGAAAAGCCTGTTGACCGCGTGGAGCACCACCGGGCTACTGCGAAAACTCATATCCAACGATTTTGTTTCAATTCCGGGAATGGAGCTTTCAATGGTGTCAAAAATTCCTGATTCGCCGCCACGCCAAGCGTAAATCGCTTGCTTGACATCGCCGACACAAAAGAATGAGCCGAGAGGATTGCGTGCGACATCTCGCGCAAAGGCAGCCATGACATGCCACTGCGGCATGGAGGTGTCCTGAAACTCATCGAGCAAAAGATGGGCGGTTTGAGCATCCATGCGGTGATTGAGAACGTCGAGCGAGGACGAAAATTCACGATCTCCGAGCCGGCGAGTAATATCCTCGAATCGAAAGCGTCGTTCTCGCCGCAACAGCGCGTCGTAGGCGTCGGCCACAAGCTCAAGCAATGTGCGTGTCGCTTTGGTTTGCGCAACGAGTTTATTGATAATCTTGGCGTGAGCCTGCCCGACGAGTTCCTGAACACAATTGAGCAGATCGCCCTCGACGGGAATTTTGTAATAGAGACACTCGCCGGCGAGAATGCTTTGCACAAGCGTCGATTCGAGAAATTTCGGCCATTCGCTCTCGCCCGCCTTTTGAGCAAGTCCTGCGCGAGCCTTGACGAATCTGCCGTCCGGCTCGCCTTTTTTCGTGACGGGAACGTCCGCGTTTTCAAGCTGGGCAATGATCGATTGGATCGCGGCCTCGTCCAACTCTGGGCGAAGTAAGTGCTCGTGATTCCAGGCCTCGGCGGACGATTCGCGCACGAAGGGCAGTAAATCTTTGGCGAGATCGAACAATTCCCTAGTAACGCTACGCTCTTGTTCACCTTTTTGCAGCAGATTCATCAGATGTCGCGCCTCGCTGTGGTGAGAAGCGGAGAGCACGTTCCGCACCGCCTCGCCGACAAGGCGATCATAGTCCGTTTCATCGAGAATGGACCAGCCCGGAGGAAGCCCAAGTTCCAGCGAAAACGTCGTGGCCAGCTTGTTGAAAAAAGAATCCAGCGTGCTGATGCGAAGTCTGTAAAGATTTCGCGCGAGGTCGGCCAGAATGGCAAGCAGTGCTTGTTCCTCGCTTTCCGGCTCGCGTGACGCAGGCGTTGACGTGGAAGAAACAAGCTGGATAGGTTGGGGAAAGGCAATGAACTGGGCCAGTTCACGCCGTTTCGCTTCATCCAAAGACGCATCCGCGAGTCGGATGAGAATGCGTGACATGATTTCGCCGGCGGCTTTTCGCGTAAATGTCGACGCCAAAACCGTGTCAACGGATTCCCGTTGAAAAATAATGTCAAGATACCGATTGCTCAGTTGAAAGGTCTTGCCTGAGCCGGCGGAGGCGCGAATAATGGTGTTCTTCATGGGGAGTTTACCCGAGAAATGCTGCCGTCTTTTCCGCACAAAATGTAATGGCCGCCGAACCGGACCGCCCCAACAAGAGTCGGTATGTCGGTTTCGTGCGAGAAAATCGTTTTCAAATCGGAAACGTTCAGTTTCCAAAGACGACCGGTGAGCGAGGTCAAAACCACGCCGTCCGATTCGACCCAAGGTTTTCCTATCGGCGAGGCCGAGTCAACGGATTGGATGTTCCCCTCGGCATTCACGCAATGAAGTTTGCCATCCGAGGTGGCCAACAGGCACGAATCATGTACCACGTATGGTCCCCACACGCAGGGGGCGGACAGCGGAATTTGTTTCGCCGCTTGGGTTTGTTCCGTGCCTTGGCCGATGCGGAATACTTGCAGGACATTGTGTGCGTCGACCAAGACGGCGTGTTGTTCTGTGGCGGCAATGGCGGACGCGGCGGATGATTGCAAGGGGACCTTCGTTTTCAGGACGATTTGTGGCGGACGTGTCGCGTTTTCCAAGGCCAGATGGTAAAGCGTCAATGCGTTCGGGGAGTTGTCCGCGATCAAAAATTCGTCGGGATCGGATGATGCGTTCAAGACCGTCGGGGCCGACCAACCGGAGCCGCCCCCTGCCCGGCCTAGGGGGATTATTGTTGCCACAAACGGCGCGGCGGCGGGCTGCCCGGTCTTGGGATCGTACAGAGCCAATTGGCCATCGGCCAAGGGTACAAGCAGTTTTCCGGTGAGTGCTGTCGGCGAAGCTGCCATCGGGGAGGGAAAAAGCATCGGTCGAAAGCGGGTGACCTCAGCCGCGCCCGGATCAAAAAGCATCACCGTCCTCGCGGAATCGCCGCCGGAATCCCGTCGCGGTATCCACGCCTCAAAGCCGCCCTCCAGTATCACCACCTCGCCTAGGGGAGCGGAACCGAAAGCACCTCGCGGCAATTTTGTTACCGGCGTGCCGACAAATCGAGTCGACGAGTCACCGGCGTTAAAAAAATCTTTTTCGACACGAAATCTTTTGCCGCTGGAAGTCAAAACGTGTATGTTGCCGTCTGCGAGCACGTTCGGCTCCTGCACGATGGGGTCGGCCAGTTCCGTTTCCCATGCCACGGTTTTATCGGTCAAAGACACCGCCTCAAGCACGTAGCCGCCTCGCCCCCGCTCCCGAAAGGGATGAAACAAAACATTTTCCCGTAGCGATGGGGACGTAAGCGACACAATGTCTTTTCGCACGGTTTCTTGCGGCAAAAGCCGCGATTGGGAACGCTGAGGGGCAAATCGCATGAGTTGCCGGTCTGCCACCCAAACATCATTTCCCGCCAGTGCGACGGAACGTACCATACCCATGTGTTCGTTTTCGTCGGCGACGGAGCCGGAAGCGATCTGCTTGAGCGGGTCAAGAGGGTCATCGGTCTTCTCAAAAAGCCGGGTGTCGCCGAGGCCGGTTGTGACGGCAAGGTAATTGCCTTCCTCGGCGGGCGGCGTATCCACAAGACCGCGAAGTTGGAAAGTCAAAAACGATCCTTTTTCGGACGAAAAAACGTCCATGTCGGTGACTTTCGCATCCCGCCGCCGAAAGACAAGTAGATTCTCTCCCAACCCGACCGGGGCCATTCTGACGGAGGCCGGTTTTTGACCGCAATATAGGGACTGTGGTTCTTGACCTTGGTTCAGAGGAAGAATGAACAGAGTATTCTGGTTTGCAAGTTGATAAATGCTCTGTTTTGCAACGTCGATCAGCGGGGGTGACGTGGCATTTTGCGGCAATTGAAAACCCGACAGGGATACCTGCTTGCCTCCTTGGAAGGTGACAAGACATACTTTGCCCGACGCCGTAGCGAACGCGATTTGAAGCGATTGCGTATCCGCTGCCGGTACGGAAAGACGCGGTGTGGACAGATAAAACGGTTCGTTCACCGGCAGTCGGAATAATTCCTCGCCAGTTTGCAAATCGAGCTGAAGCAACGACCACTTTTTTGTTTCCACAACAAGCGCGCACGGCCTCCCGTCATCGGCAAGCGGCATCGGCACGACCTTTGGCGAGGCGACAAATTCTGAATCTGGCACATCAATCGCCCGTTTCCAGAGCGGCCTGCCGGTCTGGGCTTCCAGTCCGAAAACAGCTCCTCCGGCGTAAACGCAGACGGGCATCGCGTTTTTCAAGTCGAGCTGCTTGTGGGTTTGATTAAAATAAGTAACGGCAATTTCCTCGGCGTTTTTTTTCCGGCGTTCTGTAGCCGAGGGCTTGGCAAGCGATGCTTCCTCAAGGACGGTCACGGCGCGATGCTCGTTTTTTGCCAAAAGTTGCGGCAATACAAGAAAGGCCGGGATATTTTCCAGTTCGGGGTACTCGACCAGCAGTGTGTCAATCCGTTGGTAAGCCTGCTCGACTTGCCGTGGGCCGACATCGGGCACGGCGAAAAGGGCGTCCAGTTCTCTCTGCGTTTCAGAAATCACTTTATCGTGAGCCAGTGCGCGTCGGACTTGATCGATTTGATATTGCACGCCGGCCAATGTTTCCGCAGGTCGCAGCGAGCGGGGCAGATATTCGTCGATCAATTTCAGGGCTTTTTCCGCCTGCTCGGCGTGCTTGATCGAGGTTTTGTCCCAGGCTTCCTTGGCCAAGCCGGCGGCGATTTCCGGCAACAGGTTGGCGAGTTCCGCGTTGGCCCCTTCAAAAAAGTTCGGTTCCCCGGCGACGGCCTTGAGTTCCGTCTCGGCGGTTGCCAACGATTTTTCCCAATCGGATTTGGCGTCAACGAGCAGGCGAATCCGGGCCAGCGCGCGCCGGATTCTCGCCGTCTGGGCGTTGGTGTCACTCGGAAAGGCATCCACAAATTCCGTGTATGCTAAAATGGCCTCGGAGTACAAAGCTTTTTGGTACGCACCGTCCGCTTCGGCGAACATCGCGTCGGCACTGCGGCGAAAAAGCGAGCCGAAAAGAAAAAAGCCGACGAGGAGAAGCACGACCAAGCCCCCCGCGCCGTAGAGAATCAGTTTCGATTCCCAAGGATTGGTGGCTTTCCGTTTTCGTGCCATGTTCTTGGCAACGTTCTTACTGCCTGCACGGCGTTCCAAACGACGAGTGACCTGTGCGACGGATTGACTCGTTGGGGCGAAATGGGCGGCAGGCGGCACATCGACCGGGAGAGGCGGGTCGGATAACGCGGGAGGAGGAGGCGAGACCGCAGGTAGCGGCGGCGGTTGCTGCGACACTGGGGGGGGCGGCGTCTTCTCCCCGTGGGACAGTTCCTCAAGCAATTGTGAAGCCGAGGCGGATGTCAAAACACCGTTGGCGACAAGCCGTGACGCGAAATCGCCGGCGGTGACATTATCCGGCAGTCCGGCCACTCGTTGCCGTAGCCCCTCCAAGAGATCGGGCACGATCAGGTTCTTTTGTTCTAAAAGATCGAGAAATTGTTCTATGCTGGACATACTACTCTAAGCGTTTCATTTTCCCGAAACACCGTCCATCGCCCAAAGGGCTGGAGTGGGACGAGACTGGGCCTTCAACCCTAACCTCTTGGTAAATAGCAGGTTATCTATTGTCAAGACGATAAGGCTGCGCAGGGACGCGAACACAGTGCCGCCAGCAACAGCCACATTTTTTTGCCGCGTGTGACGACAGGCCGCCTTGTGAGGACATTATAGCCGTTTTGCTCGATGGCGTCGAGAATGGCAAGGCCGCCGCGAATGAACAGCGAAATGTCCACCCGCACCGGTTTGGGAACGGACTTGACCAGAGGAACGCCTGCACGTAAGCGAGTGCGGGCATCTTGCACCAATTCGGCCAGCAAGGCTCGAAATTTATGATTTTCGCACAAATTTTCCGGGTCGACGCCGAAACTTTTGGCCATATCTCCCGGAATATAGCGGCGTCCGATGGCGGCATCTCTGGCCACGTCTTGCCAGAAATTGGCCAGTTGCAGCCCGGTGCAAATCGAATCTGCCCATTTTTTTTGCCGTTCCGTCGGATGTTCTATCTGCCGCTCTGCCGGACTTGCGAATGCCCCGTAGGCAAGCTGGAGCACGATGCGGCCTACCGGGTTGGCGGAATAGCGGCAGTAATCGAGCAAGTCGTCAAAACTCTCGTAACGCCGCTGAATCTGGTCGCGCCGAAAAGCGATGAGCAAATCGCTGAACGGCTCCTTGGAAAGCTGGAAGGGGCCGATGATACTCTTCAGTGCGATGAAAACCGGATGAGTCGGCTTTGGCCCCGCTTCCGCAAAGCAATTGTCGAGACTTTGTTCCCACCAATCGAAGAGTTCGAGCGACTTTTTGCGGGATACTTCCGAGCCGTCATGCTCGTCGCCCAGATCATCCGACCAGCGACAATAGGCATAAACGATCTCAAAGGGCACTCTGAGTTGTTTCGGCAGCAAAAAACTGGCCACGGAGAAATTTTCATAATGCTGTCGTGCCAGTTGCTTGCAGTACGCTTGCGCATCGGCCTCGGACGGCGTTGTGCCGGTGCTCTGCGGGCCGAAACGATTGAGGTCATCGGAAAACATGGCGTCTTGTTCAACGGAGAGTATGCCGCTAAAATGCTTTTTCGGGTGCGGCGTCAGCGGCGTCTGTTACTTCGCGCCCGCTTTCGCGTTGTGTTCTGAAATTTTTTTGTCCGAATCCCTCATTGTATGCCAAAAACACAAAGCAAGGAACCCAACATACCGGCATCCTCGTCAAAAGGTCTCGGCGATATTGTGCGCCTCCTCATTTTTTTTGCGGCCATCGGCGTGGGCATTTGGTATTATTATTTCAACAAGCCTGTCGCCCTTGTGGCTAGGGAAACGCAAGGCAGGACGATGGGAACCGATTATTTACTCAAGGTGGCCGACTTTCTCGACAAGGGTGATCCCCAAGCCTGGCCGGCCCTCAAGAAAAAAGTTCAGGCACGGCTCGATAAAATCGATGCCGCCATGTCGACGTTCAAGCCGGATTCTGAAATCTCGCGTTTCAATGCCTCCGCATCGACCGATTGGTTCGAGGTTTCGCCCGACACCGCCGCCGTGGTCAAATTAGCCCTCGAAATTTCCGAACTGACGGACGGTGCTTTCGACATCACCGCCGCCCCGGTCGTCAATCTCTGGGGCTTCGGGCCGGAGAAAGCGAATTTAACATTGAAAGACTTGGAACAGCAAAGTTTGGCACTCAAATCGAAAATCGGTTATGATAAATTGGAAGTTCAAGAGAATCCCCCCGCCATCAAAAAATCGATTCCCGAATTGACGCTTGACCTTTCCGCCGTCGCCAAGGGCTTTGCCGTCGATTGCCTGGCCGAACTGCTGGACGAACAGAAATTTGCCCACTACATGATCGAAGTTGGCGGCGAGGTTCGATGCCAAGGGCACAAGGGCACTGCGGATGACCCGAAACCGTGGCTCCTCGGCATTGAAAAGCCACTGATTGTTCCGCCCGGCACGCTTCCCGGCCTGCAAAGGACGTTGGCGCAGATGTTACCTCGTTCTTCCCATCATTCGGGCATGATGTCACTGGCCACGAGCGGTGATTACCGGAATTTTAGAGAAATTGGCGGCGTGAGAGTTTCGCATATCGTTGATCCGTCAACCTGTTGGCCCACCGAGAAAATTTTGCCCGGCCAGTCGGAGCCAAAAGAACGACTCGGCTCCGTTTCCGTCTTGGGCCAAAGTTGTGCCAGAGCTGACGCTTTGGCCACGGCATTGTTCGTCATGGGCGAGGAAAAAGGACTGAAGCTGGCCGAGCAACAGGGGCTTGCGGTACTCTATCTTTTTCGCACCGGTCAAAACGAGATTCGAGAGGCGGCGTCCGAAAAATTTCCGAAGTAAAACGCCGTGCCCTGTGCCGCTACGCCCGGTATTTTCCTACGATCACGACGGAATTGGTTCCGACCATGCCGAAGGAATTGTTGAGAATCGTGTTGATTTCACCGACCTGCTTGGGACGGCCTATGACGAGATTCTCCATTTCACAGGCCGGATCGAGGTTTTCGCAGTTGATCGTCGGATGCACCACGCCGTCGTCAAACGAGGGCAAATTCCCCGCCAGTTCCAGCACCCCGGCGGAACCCATCGCGTGGCCGATGAAACTTTTTGTATTGTTGACGTATGTTTTTTTGGAGTGGCCGAAAACTTTGCGCAAGCCGTCAATTTCCTGCACGTCGCCCATTGGTGTGGCCGTGGCGTGGGTACTGATAAGGTCGATTTGTTCCGGCTCAAGGTTGGCGCGTCTCAGTGCTTTTTCCATGCACTCGCGCTGCCGATCCGGGTTGGGCAGCACGAAATCGCTGGCATCGCTGTTCATGGCGTAGCCGAGAATTTCGCCATAAATTTTTGCTCCGCGTCTTTTGGCATCGGCAAGCCGTTCGAGCGTATAGATGCAGCCGCCCTCGGAAATGACGATGCCGTTGCGGTCGGCGTCGAAAGGTCGGGACGCTTTGGCGGGGTCGTCATGCCGGGCCAAAGCGTTTTCCGCCGCAAAGGCCGCAAAAATGCCAAAGGTATGAATGCTTTCTGAAACACCGCCGGACAAGGCCAAGTCGACTTCACCCAGTCGCAACATTTGCACGCCTTGGATGATGCCCGCATTACCCGCCGCGCAGGCCGCCCCGATGCAGTAATGCGGTCCGGTAATCCGCAAATTCAGCGTCACCTCGCCCGCCGGATTGTTTGCCACGGTTCGCGGGTTGTGAAAATGCGACCAAGTCGAACAATCGTAGTCAAACTGTTTGATGTTGTAAATTTCGTTTTCCGTCTCGACGTTGCCGTGTTCCGTAATGCCGAGAAAGACGCCGACGTTGGTCGTGTCTACACGGGACCAGTCAATGCCACTGTCCACGATGGCCTCATTGGCACAGTAAACGGCAATGCTGCCTGCGCGGGTTCCACGGCGCAAATCCTTGCGTTTTTGGTATTTCGTCGCCTCAAAATCGCAGATACCCGCCAGCGTTTTGCCGAAATAACGGATTTCATAAGGTGAAATGCCGCTCCGCCCCGCTAAAAGTGCTGCGCGGTATTCAGCCAAATCGTTGCCATTCGGGGCCGTCAGCCCCACGCCGGTGATGACAATGCGTTGTGCGTCGTCCATGTTGGTATAAAATTTGTTCGCTGTTTGCTATTTTCCGAGTCGTCCTGTTAAAAATACCTCCATGTCACGGCGTCCATCCGCTACGGCGACGACGAAGACCGTTTTCTCTTCTATGCGGTAAAATATCCGATATGGTCCGAACAAGGTTTCGCGGTATTCACGATTGCCCTTCCGCAGCAATTCAAGAGGATGACCGCCGCGTTCGGGAAAATGACACAGTGTTTGGATTTTCTTTCTGATTTCTCCTGCTACAAAACGAGCGCGGCTTTTGTAATCATGGGTTGCGATGTACATGGTTATGGCATCAATGTCCTCCTCGGCGGCAGGCATGACCAGAACGGAATACCCCATCACTCTCGCTCCTGCAATTTCTTTTCAATTCGATCAAAAACTTCATCCACAGTGTAAAAGACGCCTTCCCGCTTGGCACGTTCAAATCGTTCATCTAGGATGCGTAGTAAGGCATCGCCGTCTTGGAGGACCATTCCTTCCTCGATTGGCATCGGCTTTTCAAGGGTCGTTGACATGACTTTCCTCTTTAATTTCTTTCCTGTGTAGACCTTCGAAGAAACGATCGAATCGGCCCGACCAACGGAAGACCCAAAGTGTTCGCATCCGATTCGCTTTTACTGCTGAAACTCAATGGCATACCGGCCAGCATGTTAATATGAATTGTTTCCTACAGGATACCTCGGTGCGGTGAAACAGGCAAGAGCGGGGCGCATCTGGCTTGTCTTGCGAACTCTTTGGCGGTACGGTATGATGCACGGCGGGTATTTTCCGTTTTCAAACTGCGTTACGGATTCTATGCGTATCTATCAATCCATTGTCAAACACGTACTGAATCCGCTTGATCTCTGGCGCAGCGGTGATTACGCCGAAGTGCGTTACTGGCAAGAATTTGAACGCACGCAATTTCTTCCGGCTGACGAGCTGGAGCGGCTTCGATGGAAGCGACTCAAACATATTTTAGACTTGGCCTATCGCAAGATTCCGTACTACAAAGCCTCTTTCGACAGGGCGGACGTGCTGCCGAGCGACATCAACGGCCCGGCGGATATGTTGGCCTTGCCGGTGCTCGAAAAGCGGGATTTGCAGGCCAATCTCAACACGTTGCTCAATCCTGATTGGCCGAAAGACGATTTGATCCTCGACAAAACCGGCGGCTCGACGGGCACGCCGGTCCACTATTACTACAGCAAAGATCGAAAACGGGCTAGGCAGGCCGGAGCGTTGCGGCATGATCGCTGGGCCGGTTATGAAATCGGTGACGCCAAGGCCGCCCTCTGGGGAGCGGCCCGCGACATGCCGACGCCAGGCTGGAAGCAAAAAATCAAGGCTCTGATTTTTCCCAAGGAATTGCTGCTCAACACGGTCGAAATGACGCCGGAAATCATGCTCGATTTCAATGAGCAACTCAAGCGATGGAGGCCCCCCGTCATTCTCGCTTATGCCAATGCGATGGCCCTGTTTGCCGTTTTTCTGAAAAATGCCGGTGTTCCGGTCTATTCGCCGCGGGCCGTGATTTCCTCGGCGGAAATGCTCCGTCCCGAAGACCGCACGCTCATCGAAGACGTGTTCGCTTGCCCCGTGTTCAATCGACTCGGCTGCCGTGAGTTTTCCGTGATTGCCAGCGAATGCTCCGAGCACGACGGAATGCACATCATGGCCGAGGGATTGCATGTGGAAATAGTGCGAAATGGCCAACACGTCGAGCCGGGCCGGCAACCTCAAGAGGTTGGCGAGATTCTCGTAACGGACATATTGAACGAGGCGATGCCGCTGATCCGTTACCGGCTGGGTGACACGGCAACATGGCGGGCGGGCACGTGCGCGTGCGGAAGACATTTGCCGAGAATAACGGGTTTGGCAGGTCGCGTTACTGACTTTCTCGTCGGTCTGGACGGACGTTTTTTCAGCGGCGTCGCGCTGGCGACGTTTATTGTGGCCGCGAGACCGTCGCTGGGGCAAATTCAAGTTATCCAAGAGGAACACGGCAAAGTATTGTACCGTGTAGGCTGCGGAGCCGACAAAGCCTTGTCGAAAGAGGATTTCGATTATCTCCAAGAGGAAACCGAACTTTATTTGGGCAAGGGCATGAAGATCGATTACGAATTTGTTGATTCGATTCCACACGAAGCGTCTGGCAAGTTCGTTTTCTCGAAATCAAAAGTGGCGCAAGAAATGTTTCGGTAAAATCTACTTCTGGAGCTTTCCCCCGTGGCCGCACCAAAAATCGATCCCCATTTCACACAGGACCGCAGGAGCACGCCTCGGTTTTTCGCCTGACGGCACGCTCCTTTTTGCCAACCAGTATGAAGGGGTGCGCGTTTTGAAAGTAAGAGATTTGTAGCGACACCAGTTCTTTCATTTCATTCTGACTCCTGACTTCTAACTCCTAACTCTTTTTCCTTATTCCATGAAAAACATCCTCCTCATCGGTGCGGGCGGCGTTGGCCGGGTTGTCGCCTTCAAATTGGCTCAGCATCCTGAAATTTTCGGCCAAATCACTTTCGCCAGTCGCACGAAATCGAAATGCGACGACATCGTCAAAGACATTGTCGCCAAAGGTTTACGCAAGCCCGGTACTGAATTTGCTGAGATTGCCACGGCCGAGGTTGACGCCGACAACGTGCCCGAACTTGTTGCCCTAATTCGGGATTGCAAACCCGACTTGGTGCTGAACGTCGCCTTGCCGTACCAGGATTTGACCATCATGGACGCCTGCCTCGAAACCGGTGTGCATTATCTGGACACGGCCAACTACGAGCACCCCGACACGGCGAAATTTTGTTACGCACCGCAGTGGGCGTACCATGAACGCTTTGAAAAGTCGGGTATCATGGCTCTTTTGGGCAGCGGTTTCGACCCCGGCATGACGAACGTGTACACGGCCTACGCGAAAAAGCACTACTTCGACCGCATGGATACGGTGGACATTTTGGACTGCAACGGCGGCGACCACGGCTACCCCTTTGCCACGAATTTCAACCCGGAAATCAATATCCGCGAAGTTTCCGCCAAAGGCCGGTACTTTGAGAATGGTCAGTGGATTGAAACGGAGCCGCTCTCCGTGAAAAAGACGTTCAACTTCGACGGCGTAGGCGAAAAGGATATGTACTTGCTGTACCACGAGGAAATGGAATCGCTCACAAAGCATTTTCCCGAAGTGAAACGGATGCGGTTCTGGATGACGTTTGGCCAGAGTTATCTGACGCACCTGAAAGTGCTGGAAAACGTGGGCATGACACGCATCAATCCGGTGATGTTTGAAGGCCGGGCAATCGTGCCGCTGCAATTTTTGAAGACGCTGTTGCCCGACCCGGCCTCGCTGGGGCCGAGAACGAAAGGCAAAACGAACATCGGAATCTGGGCGACGGGCGAGCGGAACGGCAAGCCGCAAACGTATTACGTCTACAACATTTGCGATCACGAGGAATGCTTTGCGGAGACGGGGGCACAGGCGGTGAGTTATACGACAGGCGTGCCGGCGGCGTTGGGGGCGAAGATGATCTTGAGCGGCCAGTGGAGCGGCAAGGGCGTGTTCAATATGGAGCAGTTCGATCCCGACCCGTTCATGGCCGAAATCGGAGCGTGGGGATTGCCGTGGAAGGAGACGTGGCCGGCGGGGAAGTTGGAGTAGCCACTTTTACGGGGCGGTGGAAAGCCTTTCGTGAATGGACAATTGGGGAACGCAAGCGAAAGCGAGTAACGCATGGCAACAATCTGGTTTATCCTGATGATGATGGTCATTTTTTTCGGCATGGCTTGGCTTGCGGAATTCCTGCGTCAGATTTTTCTGTATGTGTTTTATAATGATCAACGTGCAAAAAGAGTATTGATGATTGTTCTTGTTGTTCCTGTATTCATGGCCGGGTTGTACGTATTTGTCGAGTATATCTGTTTCTTGTTTACATGTCTGGTTGTGTGGGGAATGGATTATCTATTTGGTTTTTGACTTCACACAATGGCACGAAGGACACAAACATGGAACAATTCGCCCCTGACCCGTTCATGGCCGAAATCGGAGCGTGGGGCTTGCCGTGGAAAGAGACTTGGCCGGTGGGGAAGTTGGAGTAAGGAATCAAAAATAATGAACGCTTGGTTGAGAAAAAAAGAAACGAAAGTAACTTTCTGGCGTTTGGTACTGTCTTTCTCCTTGGCGGTTTTGATGAGTGTCCTTTTTGTGTATGAAGGCGTTCGGCAATTACGGCTTACTTTCTGGGGCGTGAAAACCGAAGCAACCGTTGTTGATATAAAACGCGCCGGAAGAGGCGTTACCGTCATAGGCGAATTCCGCGACAGCACCGGCATGTTGCGCAAGGCGAATATCCACTATGCCAACGGGACAGGTCTTAACCTTGAGGCGAGAATTTCCGTTCTTTATTTGCCTTCTGACCACAATTGTGTCGTCATCGCAAATTTTCGTCGCTTTGTTGTAACTGGTTGTGGGGTCGTTTTGGCATTATTGATGTGGGTAGCTTTCATTGTGAGCTGGACAAAATATCGAAGCACTGAGTGAAGACGAAAGGCATGAAGTTTTTTGTGGAGCAATTTTCAACCCCGCCTCGTTCATGGCCGCCGTACTGACGTTCCGGTGGCAACCGAAGGGGATTACCGTGGAAAGCAAACTGGCCAAGCGAAAAGATCGATGAAAATGCAGTCCCCATGTCGAAATGATCGGTTTTGGGATAGAATCAAGATGGTCGCTCCCCGTGGCCACGACTCTGATTTTTGCTCTGTTTTCACTTTTTTTGGAGCATCACCATGTCGATGAATATTGTGAATCCCCCGGAATTTCTCAAAAACTTGTTCGGAATGGAGGGCCGCGTTGCCGTCGTCATCGGCGGAGCCGGTGAACTCGGCGGCTCGCTGTCCGCCGGGGTGATGAACAAGTGGAGCAGGCGGGCGCCG
>QMCD01003454.1_pt1 | contig 18822 bp, 16 predicted proteins | sample 1821841 | NCBI WGS metagenome assembly QMCD01 (sample SAMN01991225, study PRJNA193472) | Termite gut metagenome, whole genome shotgun sequencing project. | isolation source: worker | host: Macrotermes natalensis
AACTTAGACACAGACCCTAATGTTTTTAACGAATATGATAATTTAATCTTTAAATTTATTCAAGGAAATACAACTATTCCATTGTTATTAGTTGAAGAAGATGGTACTATAATAGAACATCATAACATTAGTAATCTTCCGGAACATGATCAGGATGAATTCCTGAAAAAGAGACTCGAAAAATTCAGGCGAACAAATCCTCCTATTATCCTCGATTTTGATGATGGTACCCATCAGTATGTTTTTTATGATGATTCGACGGTGTTAAAAAGGCTGACGATTTTTCCTTATGCACAATTGGGAGTCGTTTTTGTCTTCATTGTTATCTCTTTCCTGGCCTTACTGAATGCTAAAAAAGCCGAACAAAATAAAGTTTGGATAGGACTTTCGAAAGAAACGGCACACCAGTTGGGAACTCCGATATCTTCGCTGATGGGATGGATGGAATACTTGAAAACGAAAAATGTGGATGACTCTCTTCTTTCGGAAATGGGCAAAGATGTGAACCGTCTGAATATGATTGCCGAACGTTTTTCTAAAATCGGCTCTGATCCCGAACTCGAGCCTATGGACGTAAATGAAGCCATTCGCAGCGCGGTGGATTATGTTTCCAAAAGAGTTTCCGGAAAGGTTTCTATTCATTGCAATTTCCCCGACCGGCCGTTTTTGGTATTGATGAATGAATCGCTATTCGGCTGGGTGGTCGAAAACCTGATCAAGAACGCAGTAGATGCTATGGATGGCAAAGGAAGTATCGATATCGAAATAATGGAAACCGGGAAAGTAATCAAAATAGATATTTCAGATACCGGAAAAGGCATTCCAAAATCGAAATTCAATGCGGTTTTCTCTCCCGGATATACAACTAAAAAAAGAGGTTGGGGATTAGGACTTTCCTTGGTAAAGAGGATCATCCAATCTTACCAGCACGGCAAAATTTTCGTGCTCAAATCAGAAATCAACAAAGGCACAACTTTCCGTATCGAACTAAGGAAATATAAAGGGGAATAAATTATTTAAAGTAGTTTGCGATTTTTCCATTGTTTTTTCATACCTTTGCAGGGTTTTACTGAAAACGACCGAAAAGTGGGAAAGTTTGACCTTTATAAAGTTGATTTAAAAAACATGTCTATTGATATTCAAACCATTGAATATAAATTAGATAATGTTTTCTTTTCCAATATTGGAAGTGATGATATTCAAAAAGGAAAACTCATTGTGAATTTGACGGTAAAAAGAATTCCGATGATGTTTGAACTCAATTTCCATATTGAAGGAACAATTGTTATTCCTTGTGACAGATGCCTCGATGATATGGATTTTGCCGTTTCGACAAACAACAGGTTAATCGTAAAACTCGGCAAGGAATACGCCGAAGAAAGCGACGAAATTATAGTTATTCCGGAAGAAGAGGGGGAAATTAATCTCGCATGGTTCATTTACGAATTTATAGTGTTGACGATTCCTATTAAACACATTCATGCTCCCGGAAAATGCAACAAAATAATGACCTCCAAGTTGAAAAAGCATTCGCCTAAAGGCAGTAATGATGACGACGATGATTTTGGTTCAGCAGTAGATGACGACATTATCATCTCTGACGAGGAGGGTAGAGATTCAACGGATCCCCGCTGGGATACCTTGAAAGGCTTAATTGAAGATAATAATAATTAAAATAAAAAAAAATGGCACATCCGAAACGAAGAACAGGTAAGGCGAGAAAAGGTAAAAGAAGAACGCACGACAATGCAGTGTTGCCTACGATGGCAATTTGTGCAAACTGTGGCGCTTGGCACATTTATCACACCGTATGTGGCGAATGTGGTTACTACAGGGGTAAATTAGCAATTGAAAAAGTTGCAGCTGTTTAACAAATGTAGTTCCAATTACGCATTTCCAAAAGGAATAGCCCTAAAACAAACTTTTAGGGCATTTTTGTTTTTTCAATATTTTACATTAAACATAAAAACAAATGGGTAAAATAAATGCAGTTATAACAGGTATTGGAGGTTATATCCCTAACTATGTGATGACCAATGAAGAAATGTCTCAAATAGTAGATACTTCTGATGAATGGATAATGTCCCGTATCGGAATCAAAGAAAGAAGAATCTTAAAAAAAGAAGAAGGATCCGGAGTTTCTTACATGGCAATAAAAGCCGTTCAGCGACTCATGGAGAAAACTGATTTGAACCCTTTAGATGTTGATGCTGTTGTTTTTGCTACAACAACGCCCGATTATATGATGCCCAATACTGCCGCATTGGTAGCTACCCACTTAGGAATGAATAACGCTTTCGGATTCGATATGAGCGCAGCTTGTAGCGGATTTATTTATGGATTGGAAGTTGGATCAGGTCTTATTACATCGGGCAGACACAAAAAAGTGATTGTCATTGCAGGAGACCTGCTGTCTGCAATAACCAATTATGAAGACAGAAATACGGCTCCCATTTTTGGAGATGGTTGCGGTGCGGTATTACTCGAACCAACAACCGAAAACATAGGAATAATGGATGCCGTCTTAAGAAGTGATGGAGTCGGCATTAAGCATTTGATCATAAAAGCAGGAGGTTCGGTAAATCCTGCTTCTCACGAAACTGTCGATAACAACGAACATAAAATCTATCAGGATGGGAAAGTTGTATTCAAGTATGCAGTATCCAATATGTCTGATTCGTGCGTTGAAATTATGAAGAGAAATAACTTGTCGCACGACGATGTGCAGTGGGTTGTTCCCCATCAGGCAAATATGCGCATCATTGATGCTGTAGCGAGAAGAATGGAAGTCCCGATGGAAAAAGTGATGGTTAATATCGAAAAATACGGCAATACAAGCGCCGGAACCATTCCTCTTTGTTTATGGGATTATGAATCCCAATTGAAGAAAGGCGACAATATAATTTTAACTGCTTTTGGCGCAGGTTTTACCTGGGGAGCAGTATATCTAAAATGGGGCTATAATCCAAAATAATGTATAAATCAGGTTTTGTAAATATCGTCGGAAATCCCAATGTAGGAAAATCTACATTGATGAATCAGTTGGTCGGAGAAAAAGTGTCTATCATCACATCAAAAGCACAGACTACCCGCCACCGCATCATGGGAATTGTCAATACCGAAGATATGCAAATCGTATACTCGGATACTCCCGGTGTGTTACGTCCGAATTACAAACTACAGGAAAGCATGCTCAATTTTTCAGAGTCGGCTTTAGACGATGCCGATGTACTGATTTATGTAACCGATATGGTTGAGAAAATCGAAAAAAACGATTTTTTCTTGCAAAAAGTACAAAGCACCCAAACCCCGGTTCTTTTAGCGATCAATAAAATAGATCTCACTGACCAGAAAGGATTGGAGAAATACGTCGAAGAATTATCCGGACTTTTACCCAAAGCCGAGATTATTCCTATTTCCGCATTAAACAAGTTCAATATCGATTATCTGAAAAAAAGGATTGAGGAACTTTTGCCCGAATCTCCTCCTTATTTCGAAAAAGATGCATTGACAGATAAACCCGCCCGTTTTTTTGTAACGGAAATTATCCGGGAAAAAATATTCCTCTACTATCAGAAAGAAGTACCCTACTCCACTGAAGTAGTTGTCGAACTTTTCAAGGAAGACGAAAAAATGATTCACATCAAATCGTTGATCATCGTTGAAAGAGATTCGCAAAAAGGAATCATCATCGGAGATAAGGGTTTGGCAATAAAAAAAGTCGGTTCGATGGCCCGCAAAGACCTCGAACGCTTTTTTGAGAAAAAAATATTCCTCGAACTGTTTGTTAAAGTTGAAAAAGACTGGAGAAACAGGGATAATTTGTTGAGGAATTTTGGATATAAACTTGAGTAAGGAGTTAGAAGTTGGAAGTTAGAAGTATGAATATGCTTTTCTTCCAACTTCTTACTTCTTACTTCTTACTTCTATTTTATGAGCAATTTAGTAGCAATAGTAGGCCGTCCGAATGTGGGCAAATCCACGTTATTTAATCGTTTGACACAATCCCGTCAGGCAATCGTAAACGAAGAAGCCGGTACCACCCGTGACCGCCAATACGGTAAAGCCGAATGGTTGGGAACAGAGTTTTCAGTAGTCGATACAGGCGGCTGGGTTGTGAATTCCGAAGATATTTTTGAAGAAGAAATCAACAAACAAGTGCAAATCGCTATCGACGAAGCCGATGTCATTATGTTTGTAGTGGATGTAATGAACGGACTTACCGATTTGGATTTATTTGTGGCGAATATTTTACGCCGTTCTTCCAAGCCGGTCGTTGTAGTTGCCAACAAAGCCGATAATTTCGAGTGGTATCATCAAGCTGCCGAATTTTATTCTTTAGGTTTGGGAGAACCGTACTGTGTTTCTGCGGCCAACGGTTCCGGAACAGGAGATCTATTAGATATGGTCGTCTCTAAATTTCCCGCCCAACAAACAGAAGTTCTCGAAAAAGAATTACCTAAAATCGCTATAGTAGGCCGTCCGAATGCCGGAAAGTCTTCGTTAGTGAATGCTTTTATCGGCGAAGAACGCAATATTGTTACCGATATCGCAGGAACTACCCGCGATTCTATTTATACCGAATATGATAAGTTCGGATTGAATTTTTATCTGATAGACACAGCCGGAATTCGTAAAAAAGGGAAAGTAAACGAAGATTTGGAATATTATTCGGTCATCCGTTCCATTCGTTCCATCGAAAATGCCGACGTATGTATCCTGATGATAGACGCCACCAGAGGCATTGAAGCCCAGGATATGAATATCTTTTCCTTGATCCAGAAGAATAGGAAAGGATTGGTAATCGTTGTCAATAAATGGGATTTAGTTGAGAATAAGGATCAAAAAGTGATCAAAACTTTCGAAAATGCTATCCACGAACGAATTGCTCCTTTTGTCGATGTTCCGATTATTTTTGCTTCCGCACTAACAAAACAACGCATCTTCAAAATTTTGGAAATCGCCAAAGAAGTATATGATACGCGGAAAACCAAAATTTCTACGCACAAACTCAATGAAACCCTGTTACCGATTATTGAAAATACACCTCCACCGTCGAATAAAGGTAAAGTGGTGAAAATCAAATATATCACACAGCTTCCGAACACTTCGATTCCAAGTTTTGTATTCTTTTGTAATCTACCCCAATGGGTTAAAGAACCATATAAACGATTTTTGGAGAATCAAATTCGCAAACATTGGAATTTAACAGGCACTCCGATCAATATCTTTATGAGAGAGAAATAAGATAAAATTTCACAAAAATCAAAAAAAAGTATTTCTATCTTTCAATTTGATATTAAAAGTATTAATTTTACGCCGTTTTATACTAAAAATCACATCAAATGGATAAAATCAGTTACGCATTAGGACTTAGCATCGGAAATAACTTCAAAAGTTCGGGTATTAACAAACTCAACATGGAAGATTTTCCCAAAGCAGTCGAAGCTGTGTTGAAAGACGCTAAGCCTGAAATGTCTTACGACGAGGCAAAAACCGTTATTAATGAGTATTTTACAAAGCTTCAAGAAGAAAAAGGAGCATTAAATAAAAAGGCTGGGGAAGAATTTCTTCGCGTGAATAAAGAAAAAGCAGGAGTCGTTACTTTGCCGAGCGGACTTCAGTATCAAATCATTCAAGAAGGAAACGGTGCAAAGCCCAAAGCAACAGATCAAGTTAAATGTCATTATGAAGGTACGTTGATTAACGGACAAATTTTCGACAGTTCCATCAAAAGAGGTCAACCTGCTGTTTTCGGTTTAAATCAAGTGATTCCGGGATGGACAGAGGCTTTACAATTAATGGGAACAGGCTCGAAATGGCGCTTGTTTTTACCCTCTCATCTGGCTTATGGCGACAGACAAGCCGGAGAATTAATCGAACCCAACAGTACATTAATTTTTGATGTCGAATTGTTGGATATCGTATAAAAACGGAAAAAATTAATTAATAACTTAAATTATTTTAAATCAAATGAAAAAGTTAAGCATTTTATTGGCTATTGCTATTACCATTGCTATGGGTAGCTCTTGTACCGCTCAAGCTCCAAAAGCTCAATTGAAAAACCAAGTGGATTCTCTTTCTTACGCTATTGGTCTTTCTTACACTCAAGGTTTACAACAACACCTTACAATGAATATGGGAGTAGACTCTGCTCATATCAATGATTTTATTAAAGGCTTTATTGAAAGCGCTAATATCAATAAAGACGATAAAAAGAAAGCTGCTTATATGGCAGGTATACAAATCGGTCAGCAAATTGGCGGTATGACACAAAATATAAGCAACGAATTTATAAGTTTATATGGTGATTCTACCAAAGAAGTAAACAAAGCTGATTTATTGGCAGGCTTTGTTTCGGGAGTTGCTCCTAAAGGCGGCAAAATGACCATGGAAGAAGCTCAAATGTTTGTTCAAGCTACAATGGAAAACCTTCGTAGCGCAGGAATGGAAAAACAATTTGCAGAAAACAAAGAAGCCGGCATCGCATTCTTAGCAGAAAATACAGCAAAAGAAGGTGTTGTTACTCTCCCCAGCGGACTTCAATACAGAATTATCAAAGCAGGTAACGGACCCATCCCAACTACTTCTGATGTTGTAAAAGTAAATTATAAAGGAACTTTGATTGACGGAACAGAATTCGACAGTTCTTATTCTCGCAATGCTCCTGCCGAATTTGGTGTAACCCAAGTTATCGCCGGATGGACTGAAGCTTTACAATTAATGCCTGTCGGTTCTAAATGGGAACTTGTTGTTCCTCAAGAATTGGCTTACGGAAGTGCAGACAGAGGTACTATCAAACCTTTCTCCACTTTGGTTTTCGAAATTGAGTTACTTGATATTGTTAAGAAGTAAGAAGTTGGAAGTAAGAAGTTAGGAGTAAAAAATTCCTAACTTCTAACTTCTAACTTCTAACTTCACACTTCCAACTTCTAATTTCCATGGAAAAAATAGACTCTCTCGACAGAAAAATCTTACGAATTATCTCTCAAAATGCCCGTACTCCGTTCAAGGATGTGGCAGAAGTTTGTGATGTTTCCCGTGCTGCCATTCATCAGCGGGTACAGAAAATGATTGAGATGAAAGTGATAGTCGGTTCGGGATATTATATCAATCCGAAATCTTTGGGTTATAATACCTGTACTTATATTGGAGTGAAACTCGAGAAAGGTTCCATGTTCAAAACGGTAGCTCACGAGTTTGAAAAAATACCCGAAGTGGTTGAATGTCACTTCACTACCGGCCCATATACCATGCTCATCAAACTTTTTGCTCGCGACAACGAACATCTAATGGAGTTGTTGAATGGTAAAATCCAGGAAATTTCAGGTGTAATATCCACTGAAACGTTGATTTCCTTACAGGAAAGTTTCAAGCGAGAGATACCTGTTCAAGAGAAATAGATAGATCCATTATTTTCCCACAAACCAGTGGGAAATTTTTTTTCACATGCCCTGTAGGAAAATCAAAACAAACCGGAAAATTATATCCGGAAACCAAATTCGCAATCGATTGATACACGGTTTTATGCATTGACTCGTCTTCTTCGCAACCGGAAAATTGTCCGACAAGCAAGCCTGAAATATTTTGAAGAACGCCTCCCAATTTCAGATTATACATCATCCTTTCTATATGATACGGTTTTTCTCCAATATCTTCGATAAACAGAATCGTATTTTCAGGCGAAAAATCATACGAAGTTCCCCGAAGTGCACTCAAAACAGATAAGTTGCCTCCTCTTAATACGCCTTTAGCCTCTCCAATTCGATTAAGAGAGTGTGATTTTATTTTGTAGCCGATTGATTCTCCGAACAATAAATCTTTCAGATAGCGGCTTGCCTCATCATGCCCGTCTTCTTCTGCCAAATGGGACGACATCGGGGCATGAATGCTGCAAATTCCGTTATTGTTTATTTTAGCATGCAAAGCGGTAATATCGCTATAACCGATAACCCATTTAGGATTTTTCTTCAATGATTCTAAAGAAAGGTTTTCCAATAGATGAATCACTCCATATCCTCCTCGTGCACAAAAGATTGCTTTGTTTTCGGGATTATCCAGCGCACTTTGTAAATCTGATAACCGTTCATCGATCGTGCCGGCAAAACGTCCGTATTCTGTAAATACATATTCTCCCAATTCAACACGAAATCCCCAGCTTTCCAAAACGAATTTAGCATGTCGCACATATTCAGGATTTACTTTTCCCGAAGGGGCAACGATTGTTATCAGGTCGTCTTTCTTTAGAGATGGAGGTATTATCATTTTTCCAAAAATTACATCACGGACAAAAGTAGTGAAATTATTGATTTTGATGAAATATTAATTTTCAAATATGATTGCGTTTATTAAAAATAAGCAATATATTTGCATGTTTATTCATTCGCTATAAATAAAAACATTCTATTATGAATGATATATCAGGCAATAATTGGGGAGCAATGAGCGATGATTACATTGCTTTACGAATCGGAGAATTTGTTAAATACCACCGTATGGAGCAAAATAAGACCCAGTCCATGCTTGCCAAAGATGCCGGAATAAGCCGTTCTACACTTAGTTTGCTGGAAAGAGGCGGTGTTGTAACCGTTGCGACTCTTATCCAGGTGTTGCGTGTACTGGATCAATTACAAGTATTCGACGGATTTACGATTACTCGTCAGCAAAGCCCTTTGCTGCTTGCCATAGCTGAAAAAAAGAAAAGAAAGCGGGTAACTTCCCCAAGGAAAAAAGAAACTGAGATCAACGAAGATATTGACTGGTAAGTTTATGAACACTGCAATTGTAAATATATGGGGTAAGATGGCAGGCGCCGTTGCATGGGATGAAAAAACCGGAATAACATCTTTCGAATATGATCCTGATTTCAAGCAATTGGGATGGGAACTTTCTCCTTTGAAAATGCCATTAACCCGGGAACAAAAAATCTTTTCATTTCCCGAATTGCGAAAAAACAGAGATTCAACAACTGATACTTTCAAGGGGTTGCCGGGATTACTTGCAGATATGCTTCCCGACCGTTATGGCAATGAACTTATCAATATATGGCTGGCGCAGCAAGGCCGTCCGGAAAACAGTATGAACCCTGTAGAAATGTTATGCTTTATCGGCAAAAGAGGGATGGGAGCTTTGGAATTTGAACCAGCCACCCTGAAACAGGATGTCAATACCTTTGCCGTTGAAGTAGACAGTTTGGTAAAGATCGCCGGGAAGATGCTTGCAGAAAAAGAGTCTTTCGTGACTAACCTGAAATCGGAAGAAGAAAAAGCTATGCGGGAAATACTCAAAATCGGAACGTCTGCAGGTGGCGCCCGTCCTAAAGCAATAGTAGCTTATAATGAGAAAACCGGGGAAATCCGCTCCGGACAGACCTGTGTTCCTGAAGGATTTGAACACTGGATGATAAAACTCGACGGAGTGAGCGAAGTGCAATTAGGAGATACTCACGGTTATGGACGCGTTGAATATGCTTACTACCTGATGGCCTCTGACTGTGGTATAGAGATGATGCCCTGCCGTTTATTAGAAGAAAACGGGCGTGCACACTTCATGACTAAACGTTTTGACCGGGAAGGTAATTACACGAAACATCATATACAAAGTTTTTGTGCCGTTAAACATTTCGATTACAATCAAATAAACAGTTACAGTTATGAACAGTTGTTTCAGACCATGCGAGAGTTAAAGTTGACTTATTCCGAAGCAGAGCAAATGTTTCGACGGATGGTGTTTAATGTAATTGCCCGGAACTGTGATGATCACACTAAAAACTTTTCATTTATTCTTAAGCAAGGTAATCGTTGGCAGTTAGCTCCGGCATACGATGTTTGCCATGCTTATCGTCCCGGAAGCGATTGGGTCAGCCGACATGCATTGAGTATTAATGGAAAGAGAGAGAATTTCCTACCGGAAGACCTGATTGGTATAGGCCGGTCTATCCGGAATAAAAAAGCGGCAGAAATAATTGACGAAATTAATGAAAAAGTCCTCAATTGGGATTATTACTCGTCAGAAGCCGGGGTAGATGAAGAAAAAAAGAAAACAATCGGTAAAACACTACTAAGATTCTGAAAATAAAATATTTGTATGATAAAAAATAGAACAATAAAAATAACAGCAGTAATTTTCTGTTTTCTGTTAGCAGTAGGATGTAAGAAGAAAGCAATCGACTACCCTGTCGTTGAAGTAGAACCCGTAAGTGTAGATAATATAGAAATTTACGGAGATTATGTAGGACTCATCAAAGCCGCTCAAAGTGTAGAAATACACGCCCGGGTGGAAGGTTTCTTGGAAAGAATGACATTTAGCGAAGGGAAAGAGGTAAAATCCGGAGAAGCTTTATTTTACATCAATAACAAACCCTACAAAGCAAAAGTAGAAAAGGCAAAGGCGCAACTGCAAAGGTATGAGGCACGAGCATTGAAAGCCGAGAGCGATCTCAAACGGATAGAACCGTTGTATGCGCAAAATGCAGCAAGTCAGTTGGATTTGGACAATGCCATAGCCGAACTCAATATGTCGAAAGCCGACGTCGCGATGAGCAAAGCCGACCTCGACCAAGCAGAATTAGAACTGAGCTACACAGTGGTTCGCTCTCCCATTTCGGGATATATAAGTGAACGTTATGTTGATATCGGTACTTTGGTCGGAAACTCCAAATCATTGCTGGCCACAGTTGTGAAGCGGGATACGGTGTTGGTCAATTTTCAATTAACTTCCCTTGATTACCTGCGAAGTCAGCGTCGTAATGTACATTTGGGTGAGTTAGACACTACCCGTTCGTGGCAACCTTCCGTAACGGTTACGTTAGCCGATAATTCCGTTTACAGGAATAAAGGGATCGTTGATTTTGCATCGCCGCAAGTCGATCCTAAAACGGGAACATTCGGAGTACGCGCCGTCTTGCCTAATCCGAGGCAAGTGCTTCTCCCCGGACAATTTACGAGAGTCAGGCTACTATTGGATGTAATGGAAAATGTATTGGTGGTCCCACGCAAAGCCATCTCGATAGAAAAAGGAGGCGTATTCATTTTTGTTGTCCGTCCGGATAGCGTGGTGGAAAAAAGATTTATAGAAACCGGTCCCGAACGAAACAACAATATTGTGGTAACAAGAGGTTTATCTCAAAAAGAAAATGTAGTAGTCGAAGGTTACCAAAAACTAACACACGGACAAAGAGCAATCGGCCGCACAAAGAAAGAGGAAGAAAAGATTGAAGCCCAAGAAAAAGAAAAGGAGGCTGAACAATGAGATTGGGATTTTTCATAGAAAGACCCATCTTATCTACGGTAATATCCGTATTGATAGTTATTTTTGGGATAATAGGCTTATTCTTATTACCTATTGAGCAGTATCCGCAAATTACCCCGCCTGTGGTGCGAATCAATGCCTCTTATCCGGGAGCCAATGCCACAACTGTATCGCAAGCTGTTGCCACACCCATCGAGCAAGAACTGAACGGAACGCCCGGAATGATTTATATGGAATCGAGCAGTTCTAATTCAGGAGGAGTATCGGTTACGGTTACTTTCGACGTAAGTACAAATGCCGATTTAGCGGCAGTGGAAGTACAAAACAGGGTGAAACTTGCCGAATCGCGTTTACCTGCCGAAGTACTTCAAAACGGTATCAGCGTGGAAAAACAAACCCCCGGACAATTATTGACCATCGCTTTAACTTCAGATGACCCGAAATATGATGAAATATACCTGAGTAATTATGCCACAATAAACATCTTGGATGTAATCAGACGTATTCCCGGCGTGGGGCGTGTATCGAATGTAGGTAGCCGCTATTATGGTATGCAAATATGGGTTTATCCCGATAGATTGGCAAGTTTCGGATTGACTATCAAAGATTTGCAAGATGCACTTAAAGACCAAAATCGCGAATCTGCCGCCGGAGAATTGGGCAAACAACCCATCGAAAACGTCGATGTAGCCATGCCTATTACCACGCAAGGACGTTTATCTACCGTAAGCGAATTTGAAGATATAGTCGTCAGAGCCGACAATACAGGCTCTTTTATCCGGATGCGAGATGTGGCAAGAGTATCCCTTGAAGCATCTTCCTACAATACGGAAAGCGGATTGAACGGGAAATACGCTACTATGCTTAGTGTCTACCTGCTTCCGGGAGCCAATGCAATGGAAGTCGCAGGCGAAGTGAAAGCGGCAATGACAAAAATCAAACAAGATTTTCCCGAAGGACTTGACTATTTGATTCCTTTCGACATGACGATGTATATTTCCGAATCCATCCACGAAGTATATAAAACCTTGTTTGAAGCCTTGTTCCTTGTTATATTGGTTGTGTTCTTGTCTTTGCAAAATTGGCGGACAGCGCTTATTCCGATCATTGCAGTTCCCATATCTTTAATCGGCACTTTCGGATTTATGCTGATGATGGGATTTTCTTTGAATATGCTCACGCTGTTGGGACTTGTATTATCTATCGGTATTGTCGTAGACGACGCTATTGTGGTCGTCGAAAATGTAGAGCGCATTATGGAAGAAAAGCAAGTCGGAGCGCGGGAAGCAACTCATTTAGCGATGAGACAACTGACAGGCGCATTGATCGCGACTTCGCTGGTATTGGCAGCTGTGTTCGTTCCGGTAAGCTTCCTGGATGGCATCACAGGTTCGTTATACCGGCAGTTCTCCATAACAATTGTTGTATCGGTACTCATTTCAGCAGTTGTAGCCCTGACGCTAAGTCCCGCCATGTGCGCCATTTTACTTCGTCCACAGAAAGAAGAAGGAAAAAGACATATCGTTTTTCGCAAAATCAACAAATGGTTATCGCAGGGGAATAAACAATATGCTCATGTTTTAATGAAATTATTCGCTCGTCCACGCCGTGTGATAGCTGCTTTCGGAATGGTATTGATTTTCATATTTATATTCAATCGCATGGTGCCGGGCAGTTTCTTGCCGCAGGAAGACCAAGGCTATTTCACCGTAGAATTAGAAATGCCCGAAGGTACAACCTTGGAACGTATGCGCACGGTTACCGACCGGGCAGTAGCCTTTTTGGATAATCATCCCGATGTTGAATATGTACAAAACGTAACAGGATCAAGTCCTCGTGTCGGAACAAATCAAGGGCGCGCTACGCTGACTGTCATTCTCAAACCCTGGAAAAAAAGAGACAAAAACGTAGAAGAAGTAATGCGTGAAGTTCAAAAAGAATTTTATGATTATCCCGAAATAAGGTCATTCGTTAGCCGTCCGCCCACAATACCCGGTCTGGGTTCTGCCGGAGGAGTGGAAATGAAATTACAAGCCCGTTCGGGAGCTTCCTGGGACGATTTAGTGGCGGCTGTAGACACATTTATTTATTACGCAGAACAATCGAAAGTATTGTCTAACATATCTTCATCATTGCAACCCGAAATTCCGCAACTCTATTTCGATGTAAACCGCGACTTGGCAGAATTTCTCGGCGTGCCGATGTCTGATATATTTTCAACAATGAAAGCATACCTCGGCTCTGTATATGTCAATGATTTCAATATGTTTAACCGCATATACAGGGTGTATATACAAGCCGACCAGTCGTACCGGGCAACGGCCGACGATATCAATCTATTTTTCGTGAAAGCATCTAACGGAAGTATGATTCCGCTTACTGCACTTGGAAAAACAAGTTATACTACCGGTCCGGGTAACATCACCCGCTTCAACATGTATACATCAGCTTCAATGCAAGTAACTCCTGCAGGCGGACGCAGTTCGGGACAAGCAATGAGAGAAATTGAACGCATTGCAAGAGAACGGCTGCCCGAAAATATCGGAGTCGCATGGAGCGGCTTATCGTTTCAAGAACAGAAATCAAGCGGACAAACAGGAGCTGTAATGTTTTTGGTCTTCTTGTTTGTATTTTTATTTCTTTCAGCTTTATACGAAAGTTGGACAGTCCCCATATCCGTGCTGTTATCTTTACCGGTTGCAGCATTGGGTGCTTATTTTGGAGTATGGATTTTAGGACTTGAAAACGACGTTTATTTTCAAATCGGTTTGGTTACTCTCGTCGGACTTGCAGCAAAAAACGCCATTTTGATAGTCGAATTTTCTAAAGTTCTGGCAGATAAAGGAGTAGAACCTGTAAAGGCAGCGATGCAAGCCGCCAAGCTGCGTTTCCGCCCGATATTGATGACTTCATTGGCTTTCGTGTTGGGAATGTTGCCGATGGTGTTGGCAACAGGTCCCGGTTCGGCAAGCCGGCACTCTATCGGAACAGGTGTATTTTTCGGAATGATTGCCGCCATCACATTGGGACTTTTCTTAGTGCCGTTTTTCTTTGTAATGGTTTATAAAGTGAAAAACAAGTTTCATATTCCCGAATTGGATTTTCCCGATGCTTTGAAAGTAAAAAGATTTTTTAGAAAAGAAAACAATGATGCATAAACTTAAATACATATTGATACTCGTAATTTTGTTCTCCTCCTGCAAGGTAGGGCACCGTTATCGTCAACCCGAAATGAATATTCCGCTTACATTCGATTTGGCAGGAATGCCCGAAGGCGACGCTGCAGATTTGGGGTGGAGTACACTCTATACCGATGTGATATTACAAGAATTGATAACAAGAGCTTTAACACACAACAAAGATATGCTTGTTGCCGTTGCCCGCATCAAAGAAATGCAAGCCGCCAAGCGAATCAGTTTTGCCAATATCTTTCCTGCAATAAGCGGAACAGCTTCAGGACAAAGGGAATCTTTGAATTATAAAGGTGAAGACGAAGATTTAACGCCAGAAATCAAGGCGAATCTCGGCATATCATGGGAAATCGATATTTGGGGTAAACTTCGTTGGGCAAACGAAGCTGCTGTGGCTTCATATCTGCAATCGGTAGAAGCTCAAAGGGCTTTGCAATTGACGATTGTGGCGCAGGTAGCGCAAGCATATTTCGAACTGAAAGCGCTCGACCGTGAATTTGAAATAGTGAAACAAACGCTTGAAGCCCGCCAGGAAGGCGTGCGCTTTGCCAAATTGCGATACGAGGGTGGACTGACTTCCGAAATCCCCTATCGCCAAAGCCTTGTGGAACTGGCTCGCACGGAAACACTTATTCCTGCACTGGAAAACGAAATTAAACTGAAAGAAAACGACCTTTTTGTACTTGTCGGAGAATTTCCTGTCGGAATAATTCCCAGAGGAGAAGATATCGATCATCAACAAATCCCGGAAAATCTGCCGGTGGATATGCCATCAACTTTACTGAAACGTCGTCCCGATATGGTGCAAGCCGAACAACGCCTCATCCAGGCAAATGCCAAGGCAGGAGTAGCATTTACCGAAATGTTTCCGTCGCTAAATTTAACGGGAGTATTGGGCTTTGAAAACGATGAGTTGACCGGCCTCCTTCAAAGTCCTACCTCATTTATTTTGGGTTCGCTCACTACACCGGTGTTCGCTATGGGTAAAAACAGAGCCAAACACAAAGCCGCTAAAGCTGCTTACGAACAAGAGCTATACAGATACGAAAAATCTGTGCTCGAAGCATTTAAAGAAGTAAACAACTCGATAAACACGTTTAATAAAATGCGCGATGTATATTATTCGCAGGAAGCACGCTACCAATCGGCCAAAACATATCACGAGCTCGCCACTCTACAATACGTTAACGGAATCGTGAGATACATTGACGTCTTAGATGCCCAACGTCAGCTATTCGATGCCGAAATTGCCCTGAACACCGCTACACTGAACGAACTGATTTCTGTTGTGGTTCTGTATAAAGCGCTTGGCGGAGGATTGGTTTATTAAAGTTTTCAACCTCTTACAGATCATCCAACGGACTTTTGATATTACCCAACTGACGGTTACTCTCCTTGGCATAATACACTCTTACCTTGCTCTGTTTTGAACTGTACAAAAATCACTCCTCTATTCTTGTGGCCGCCTGTTAAAAATTGGTAGTCTTGATAGTTAAACAACATACGCATTTTGTATATTTATTTCTCTACAAAAACATAAAAATATCCAAAATACGCACAAAAACAACTAAAAAATATCCACTTTGCGCATATAAGAATTCAATCGCAATTAATTGTTTATAAATAATTTTCGTAATAATTTAATCTATTTATCAAAAAAGTCGTATTATTGCACATACTTTCGCATATTTAACTGTTGTATGCAACCCGCGGACGCGGACGCAGCAGCGCGAACATCAAGCGACAAAAATCCTATCGAAAAAGTAGAAAAAACACCAAATATAGTTGTTATTTAAAATAATATGCTTATTTTTGTCGCAAAACGACAAGTCAAATAAAACAAGTCAAAAATGGAAAGTTTTGGACAATACATAAGAAGATTAAGAACAGAAAAAGGATTTACCCTTACCGAGTTAGGAGCGAAACTCAAAATAGACAGTGCAGGATTGAGCAAAATCGAAACGGGGAACAAAAAAATGAAGCCCGAAACTTTACCATTTTACCATTGGTTGCTGAAGTTTTTAATCTTGAAGTTGACAAATTAAAGGAACAATATTATGGCGAGGAATTTGCCACAAAAATGTACAAATATAAATGTCCTGAAACTACATTAATGGTAGCAGAGGAAAAAGTAAAATATTTGAAACAATGTTCTGCAAAACAAGGAAGTTTAAATTTTTAATTCATAAATGCTATGAGCGAGGAGTTATTACAAAGAGACCTGAAAAATCCGCCCAAATTTGGACGATGGGATTTTTATAATATCGGTGCTACAACTGTAAAAGCATTGAAAGAGTACGGCATTATTCGTAATGTAAATTACGGTAATGAAGAAAAGAAAAAAGTTGACGCTTTGCTTGTGCAAAAAAAGAATGTAATTGCGGTTATTGAATACAAAAAGCCGTCAGAATTCAAAACAACGGAACAGAAAAATAAAGCAATTAAACAGGAATTGGAAGTTGCTCGCAAGTTGAATGCAAACATTTTTATTGCCACCGATACCAAAGAAACGGTTTGGATAAATGTTGCAACAGGGAATAGAATTAAAGACGAAAGTAACAAAGAATTAAAAGTAAATTTTGACACCAAAAACGAAAAATTGCCCGAATTATTTGAAAAAATAATTGTTTCAATCAATGAAACAAACGACCAAATAAAACCCAAAGAGTTGGTTAATCCAACAGATTTGGCAAAGCAAATTTGGCAAGATATATGGTCGGTTAGCGGTGCAACACCCGAAAATTGCTTTTATACTTTTGTTGAATTATTTATTTTCAAGTATTTAAGCGATTTGGGAGTATTGCAAGGTATTTATAGTTTCAAAACTGTTATTGAAAGTTTCAAAACAAATACCGATGACGAAATACTTACAAACTACGCAAATGTAATTCGTCCGAAAATCAAAGATTTATTTCCTGCCAATCTTGTAGATAAAACGACCATTATTAACGGAACAATTTTCGTAAGCAAAGACCAAAAGGCAGTGGCAGGTTATAGTGCTGTGTTTAAAAAAATATTATTGAAATTTAGGGACTACGGAAAACTTGAAAATATTGATTATGATTTTAAGAGTAATTTGTTTGAAAGTTTTTTGAAAGAAAGTATCAGCAAAAAGAATTGGGGACAATTTTTTACGCCTTTAAAAGTTGTTCGTGCTATTGTCGAAATGGCAAAAGACAACATAAAAGAGGGCGTAAGTATTTGCGATCCTGCGTGTGGCGTGGGAAAATTCCTGTTAGAGCCGTTGATTTCTCGTTTAGATTATTTTTACGATATTGCAAAAAAAGGCATAACGCCAAAAGTTACCATTCACGGATTTGACAAAGGATTTGACAAAGACGAGCAAAAAACTATCATATTGGCAAAAGCCAATATGTTGATTTATTTTTCGGATTTAATCCGCAAAAATGCAGGATTAACAAAAGAATTTTCTGCCCTTTTCAACGAAAGTTTTACCCTAAAAACCAACTCAATTTTGGGTACACTTTCTGAGCCTTCGACAGAAGAATACGATTTGATTTTGACAAATCCGCCTTATGTAACGAGCGGTAGCAGTAATTTGAAAGAAGAAATCAAAAAAGACGGCGAACTTGTAAATTACTATAAAATCAATGCAATGGGCGTTGAGGGTTTGTTTATGGAATGGATTATCCGAGCCTTAAAACCTAATGGAAAAACTTTTGTCGTTGTTCCCGATGGAATTTTCAACCGTCAAAATGACAAGAACTTACGACAATTTATAATTGATGAATGTTTTATTGACGGAATTATTTCTTTGCCATTAAATACATTCTTCACAACAAACAAAAAAACTTATATTCTTTGTTTGACAAAGAAAACCGACAAAAAAGAAATACAAAAAACACCTGTATTTACTTATCTTGTTAGTGAAATTGGCGAAAGTAGAGATGTTTACCGCTTTAATATTGAGCAAGACGATTTAAGCGAGGCAGTAACTTTGTATTCTTTTTTCAAAGGAAATAAAACGAGTTTTGAAAAAATAAATACAGATAAAAGATGTAAAATATTTCCATTTTCTAAATTTCAAACTTCCATTGAGCAAAGTTGGTTAATTGATAAATGGTGGCCAGAAGAAGACAAAATAGAGTTGGGAATTAGTGAGAAAAAAGAAAAAATCGGATTACTTGAATTTTCCACAATGATTGAAGATATTGCAATTTCAATTAAAGGTTTTCAAGAGGAGATACAAGAGTTATCCGAAAAAAAAAAGTCTAATTTAAAAACGAAAATATACAAAGTAAAAGATTTATTTGATATTGAAAGAGGAAAATCAAAATATACAAAAAAATATGGCGATACAAATAAGGGCGATTTCCCTGTTTATTCGGCATCAAATAATGCCCCGCTAACATTTATAAAT